>Ga0131853_10018550_pt1 | contig 12662 bp, 5 predicted proteins | sample TergutLab28metaG_FD_92764 | JGI IMG/M metagenome (GOLD analysis project Ga0131853, IMG submission 92764) | Labiotermes labralis P1 segment gut microbial communities from Petit-Saut dam, French Guiana - Lab288 P1 (version 2) (version 2) | ecosystem: Host-associated > Arthropoda: Insects >...
AAAATAAGAGAAATTTTATTAATTAGAGATGGTGGGGAGAAGGCGGGGCGGGGGGAAGAGGAAGAAACCGGAGGGGGGGGGGTGGGGGGGGGGGGTGGGGGGGGGGGGGGGGGGGGGGGGGGGGGTTCGAAAAAAAGTTTCAAAAATTTTCTTCATGTCTGTCCGTCTGCAAGTATCCGAGAACATCTGAAAGAGTTTTCATCAAATATGGTTCAAATCGGACATCAACAACGTACACTGAAGACGTAAATGTGTCCCTAGAAGAATTTTGAGGTATATCGCTAAAGATCTGTGTGAGGGAAAAATACGGTAGTTTAAACAAATGTCGCGAAGAGAAATCGGAACACATTGTACGGCGTATACACTGGCACAGTAAGTCGTACATTTTCGACTTAATTAAACAAAAAAAAACTACAATGCAAAATCCGACACCTTGTGGAAATTTATACTGTTACATATTTTGCACAGAAATGGGTCACTAAATAATTATTTGCCATTCAAATACCGGCAGTACTCGTTTAAAGGTACACCGAAGAACATTCCTTGACGCCGAGAAATTTTAGTGACCAAAGATTCGCTGCACGTTGTCCGGACTTGGATTAACACTGTTATCGCTGAGAGCTGGCGGAATCATCAGTGGCCAGGTTCTCTGGTATTTTAATTAATTCTACAGCAGAAAGTACCTCGTTCTGCGATGTTTCTCTCTACGTTGTGCTTTCCGCATGTGCAAGCCACTGCATATGGTATGCACGAAAGCATGGAAGGAATGTAAGATCAAAACAAATTACCATAGCTTCGTTTAAAATACTATTTAAGTGAGCTTTGTGCCTCAAGCGTCTGGGGGATAAAAATATTCCTCCTTGTGCCACGCGATTACTTCTGCATGATCAGAAACCATGATCGATATGAAACCAGATCACACTTGACGACGCTATGGAAGCCAAGAGCTGAAGGGAACAAGATTTTGACTAAGCCGATTCACGTAACCCGCTGCAGAAAGTGTAAATGGGGTGGCAGCATCTGAATGCATGTCGTTATTGCTGGGTGCGCTGTGTAGCTGGATGCTTATGGCTTGACGTCCTTTTATGTGGCCATGCAGCTATTTGCAGGGAGTCGTGGAAAGTGAGAAAGGGAAGAGATTAAGCAAGTTAGCTACGGGGCACTTTAGAAGCGCAGGTGTGGTAGTTTTTAATTTCAAAAATATACAATTTCCTTACACGCATTTATCAACCCGTTTACGCACCGCAAGACTGATTGACAAATTGTGCTTACTTCTATATTTCCCTCACAAAGCCCTCTGAGTAACGAACATGTGACCAGCATTAAGAAATGTACCTTACAGCACTCACCTGGACAACATCCACTGGACGAGACGACGAACTGGTTAAGTTATTAAGCTCAGTATTTAACATGTCACCGGTGTGATTCCAACCACCGTCATTAATCGTAAAATAAAATATGTGTGAATGTAATACGGGATGAATCAAATTAAGTCGACAGCAGACTTAACTCCCGAAACGTCGTACACGCGCATAATAATACTCAAGCAATGGGCATAACATTGGTGTACGACCCTGCAATACCAGGAACAACAGCGCAAGCCAATTCTTAGTCACATTCTGCTAACGAACGTCGCCTGTTCATTCTTCTGCCTGTAGGTTCGGGTGCAGCGTTCTACCTGACCACCGTCTGATTAAACTACATAACAGCGTATATAATGATCCTTTGAAACAATGTTGGCAGACCACAGCTACTACTGTCTCTGGAAGTTACAATAAGTTACAGGTGAACTATTTCGCGAAATGTCTATCAACTAATCTGTAAATAAGAGTAATATTCTTAGACAAGGCAAACATTCGTCGGATATTCTTAATTTGAAGTGCTGTTTTGTAAACATATTTTCTTTTGCTACATCAACTAAATGCACATACAACATACACAACGCTACAGTCTTTTATCATTCCAACATGTGTTGGCACTACTGTGCCATCGTCAGGGACTTCTTACACTAAGTTTTTAACCTTACCCTGCTAACGTGGAGAATATGGTGGTCTCCTAATAATGCCAGCAAACGGCAGATGGGATTTAGCTCGGCGTTTAAAGGGTTAAAACTGGCTAAACTGTGATAGCTTACATTCGTAATATGTGTACATATAGCACTTCGCAGTTAACCTCAATCTGCCGAGTGGTACATACATCATAGCCATATTGTGTGTACATCGTATTATTCTGACATTCATTATAAAACAAGTAAAAACACAAACTTTAGTTAAAATTCTACATTCTTGGCATGTCGTGACAGTATTCGTTAGCGTGTAAAAACACCTTTCATTGTATTGGATCCACTGAATATCGTGTCCCTACATGACTAATCGTGTGCACATGCAAGAGGCGGCTGTTTACTGTGTACGTATGTTGTATGTGCATTTAGTTGCTGTAGTAATAGAAATAAGTTGATTAAAATTCACAAAATAAGCAATTTCAAAATGCAGTTTTGTAAGTTTATTTCGGTTGTTATACAACAGCAGCCACTGAAGAGTAACTGAATAAACACACGTCGGTAACTGGTTAGTGGATTCATTCCTTGGTTGGTTAGTGGGTTGGCTGGCTAGCTGGTCAGTAAATCAGACTGTTGTTTGTTTGTTTGTCTGTTGGATAGCTCTTGTATGGTTGTAACTCATATCGCCATGACTTTCGTATCGAAGATTCGAGTTCACTAGACGTTACTTAGTGTCGACGTGTAAAGAGTTACCGATGAGGTCAAGTTAAGGCCAAGTAGGGTCAAGCACAGACTACTTGACCCTAAAGATGTAGGCACTACCATCCCACGAGACGTCAGCAACTGTTTACCTAATGACACAGCGTAGCATCCGATAAGGTTATTCATGGGCAACTTTCGTTTCATATTTATACATTTCCACATGTTATTATATTCATACTCGTCACACATTTGTACAGATTCTCAACAATAATTACAATCTCACAGTCTTATTTTCCCTCCAATATTAACTACCTGTAGGGCACGTCGTCTTCAACATTTCCACCGCAGTTTTAACTATTTATATACACGCCTGAACGTACGGCATTAAAACCGCACAGTCCACATCGTAAATTACATTTACTGCAGCGTATACCCACCCATTCTCTGCATGTTACTACAACTTAGTACGATTCTTTACGGCCAAACACCACGCCATTATCGTAATGTAGACCTAAGCCTATCTACATTAAGATCCGCAGCTCAAGGACGCCTTTGGTCACAGGTTCACACATCACACGCACCTGATCGCCCAGGCGACTAAATTGTGTAGGTAGCGCCCCACGTTTTCACCGTAATCACTGTAGTTGCTTCCTTGCACACAAAATGTGTGTCAGTTACTTGCACGGAACAAAATAGCCAGATGGCAGTAAGGTTCACAGGTCCCTCAAAACTGCGTCCTCGCTATGGAACGTGCTTCATGTCACCCTTCTGGGGCCTAGAATTTGAAAGGTGCGTCTAGATTTTTGGAAAATCTGATGAAACCTATTTGAAGTGACCTGGAACCGGTCATATTTCCAAAATTGCACATCATCGTCTTCCAACATTTTACACACCACTCAAATAAAACGACCGAAGTTTCTGAATTCAATGCCGCAGGAGTACGAAGTACCACCGCAGCCAGCTGATGACAGCCGCTCATCGTGCGGGTTCAATAGCAAAGGCAAATCAACTGAATAGCTTAGATGTGGGTTGTACTTGGTTTACGCGCCAAACCTTACGTTACTCATACGATACGGTCAGCCCCGGAGCTTTACCATTGGACGTCGTAATCGCCATGAGGGACAACTGCAACATGCAGACGTGCTCCATCCTTTAGGCACACAGACAGAACATTGAGAAAAAATATATAACTTCCTTATTATAAGTCGTAATGGTCCAATACAACACGACACACAATTCGTCCTCCAGTTGCTAATCAAATCTGAAGGGTACCACGGACAGTGAAGACAGGATGATCCAGTCAAAGTGCCTTATCGTTCAGGACACCAAACTACAACGTCCTCTGCACTCAAACACGCTATGCAAACAGTATTAGGTCGTTCCAATAATTCCATCGAAGAATGAATCGCAAGGTTTACATAATGCTCTGTTCGGCGAGTTAAATTTCTTCCGACACCAAAATATGCGAACGCGTAAAGCCAGTGATACACAATAATTATACAAATTACAAATGCAATACATGCTTCCTACATGTATCTGCCGGCATGTGTTCCACGGCATCGGGATCTCTGCGTCAAAAATACTCCGTTTGATCACGATAAGAAAATTTCCAAACATTAACTGACCATAATTCTGTACAGGCCTACCTTTCTATATGGATGAATTAGTCGAGAATCAAGCACAATACTGTCGCTTACTGCAAGAATGATGAATATCGCAAGCTGTATTTTTGCGCAGAATTGCAGATGTCACCGTCTACGCGCGATACAGTTCGACAAAGAGATGAGAAGTTGGCAGCAGTTGTATGCTGTTCTTTATATGTTAGTACAGTGACACGCAGGTGAAAATGAGAAATGCACAAAAAAGTTTGTTAGGACAACACGAAGAGAATATATAAATTTTAAAAAAATGTATAAATGGGAGGCTGGTATTAAAAAGAGAGTTGATGATGGTGTGGATTTTGTTCATGTGTCTCGAGAGAGGGACCGACGGTGGATTGTGGTGAAGACGATACTAGCCCTCTGGGTTCCACAAAATATGGGCTTCCCACTGTAATCCATGTTACAGTATATCACCTCCTTTGTTTTGTACAGCATACACTCTGCATTCTCGCCAAGATCATGATGTTATCCTGTTATCCAGAGGGTCCAAACGGACTCTGGGAAACTGCCAGCCTCCTATTAAACGATCAGCGGTAGATCTTGCTCCGGGCGGCAGAGCGGCCCAGGCGTGAAGCTCTCCACTCACCGCTGTTTAATGCTGAGGTTAAGAATGAGTTCTTCCGCATCTCAGCTCCTCCACATGCTTTCATAACGTACAAAAAGAGAAATAACAATTCATAATTCAATAACCAACACAAACACGTAATTTTACACTCAAAACTTTAAAATCGTGCTCACTGTCGTCACAACCACACGACGTCCTGTACAGACTCTGAAGTTTCCAGAAGGTTTAAACGTCCAGATTTCAAGACAATCGGCACATGAAGGCGGTAACGTTTCCGCCCTATGCAGCAGCCGCCTTTACACCCCACGAAATATTCCTGGTACTCATTTCTGTTAGAGGCTGACTGGAACCCAGAGTCATAGTGAGGGCAGAAGGATTATGTCATTGAAAAATGATAATTACACATCGGAAATCGAACCCGCTACCTCCCTTGTAGCGCAGTGCCTCCACCAACTGTGCCACCGGTAATCGAAGAGTACGGTTTATTATACTCTTCATATGGAACATTTCGTCACATCTGCTCCTACCGAGCACTCCAAGATATCCAAATACATCATATATTATTACTAGAATGTAGTTTATGTTATATATATATATATATATATATATATCTGATTGATGTATTCTCCCTGACGATGATTTTTCAAGAATCGAAATAAGGGTTCTTTTAGTGTTTCATGTGTAAAGTTACATGTTGCAATATTGTGCATTTTATTGGTTACTGTATTACACACTGTCATTCCATGCATGGAAATGAATACCATAAAAAATTTGGAGGAATTTACCGTACACACTCCTCGTACTTCATAACAATAAGTCATGGCCGTTGATGATTAACGCCATCTGTCAGACGCTGAGAGCAGTTACATCCTTTTCGAGCTGCAGCACGTTTTTATGATCAACATATTAAACTGATGTATAGTCCATAAATAAATGTAATAATGAACGCACTAGAAGCTCGACAGAACGAGGAAACAAACGCTGTCTCAACTCATTATTATGAACAATGAGAATACTATAAAAAACAATGTGCTGTAACAAGAAAATGTGAACTGTAACACATGTAATGGTATTTTCTCGTCTTCCATTGTAAAATACACAAGGTACAAAACAATAAAACGTAACGTACACTCAGACTTCAACAAAAAATGACTAGATAGCAGTAACAAACGACATAGTTCAGGGGGTACTAATCTACAAGTCTCATCTGATCTACATATGGGGTCGTCCGTGTGGGAAGTGTGGAAGATGGTGGCACTGCGGCAGGTCTTTGTCGGCCACTACGATTTTTCCTCGCCAATTATCATGCCACCAATGTTCTAGCTTTCATTTACCACCAGGGGCTGGTAAATCTGGACCGTCTGAGGCCGCAGCCATAAGACAGTTACGCACTTCCTCCAATAGCTAAAAAACTGAATGAAGGGTTCCAAAATAAACACCAACAAGATGACACTTAAGGACTATCCTTTATTTCACGGTTAGTCGTCCTTTACTCTACATGTTTCGAGCTTCAGGGAGCTCATCATCACGTAGGAGAACGGGTGGAATATAACAAAAGATTATACAGTATGCCAGAGACTGCCTGTACAGTGTAGAAAAAGCGATGATGAGATCCCTGAAGCTCGAAACATGTAGAGTAAAGGACGACTAACCGAGAAATAAAGGATAGTCCATACGTGTCATCTTGTTGGTGTTTATTTTGGAACAATTGTAGTGATGCACGGAACCATGAATGTAAAATGAATGAAGGGGTCTTTATTCAGAACCTGACAGTCACTCATCTTGTCAAAAGATTCTCAGCCTCTCGCAACAAGCAAAGTTCCAGGGCCGTGTTCACAAAAGCCTACCAGAGAACCATATTCCAAGCCAATTTAACCCAACAAACGACATCACGTCCTATTTATTTAACCAATGGCACATTTTAACAATACATTCCTATCGTCGACTTGGTCTCCCAAATTACCTGTCCTCTTCCGATTTCCCCATCAAAATCACGTATGCAATTTCTCTTCTCCCCGTACAATTGTACATGTCCAATCTATTTTATCCTTACTGATGTGGAAGACCTAATAATATTTGGTGACAAGTACACTCTAGTTGTTAGTCTCACTACGCAGTATCTTTGTATTCCTCTTACTTCCTACCTCTTACGCTCAAATATTCCTTCCATCACGCCGTTCTGAACAACCTTAATTCGCTTTCGGAACCAACGACTATCTGGAATTTGTTCATCGTCCCGTGTTTAATATGAAGTGCATAACAGTGTTTTGGAGACAGGATGGTTCCCAGTCTTCAGGCACACATTTAGAGATTCAGCGTAGCTTTCCGTGTCGGGTCCAGCTCAGCACGTGTCCGCTATTCGTTTGCCTGAAGTGCGGTGACGATCCTCTTGTAATTCGTTGTCGTGTTCAAACGATGGGCAAAGCCAAAGTATCGAATGACTCAAAATGTGCTATACCATCGTCAGAATACTAAAGAACTCTGCCACCCTCCATCTCTGCCCTCCGCTTACAGCACCTGAACAAGCTTTACATTGAGGTTTTCGCTCTTCTGGGGTGTTACACTACATAGACTGGTAGTTGCTCCGGAACAAAGCATCGGTCCCATCTGTAAGGGTACCCTGCGTGACGTCTCAGAGCAGCGAAAACCTCCAATACACAGAGGCGAAAGACTGAAATCTGACATGTTTCACAATCACACACACAAACACATATAAAATGAGTAAGCTGACAGCTTTGTACTTTACTGGCAAGGTGTTTACAGTGCAGACTGAATGACCACTTATTCCCAGATGAAGCAACAAACATTCCCCCAATTTAGTCTGCCTTACGTCCTTCGTCAAGGTAACGAAATTTCTCGTACTTTCGTTCATACTCTCGTTGAACTTAAAACAGTTACACAGAATACTCGTCGGACAACAAGAGACCTAGTGATAGATATGGGATAATATTAACACGCATACAGAAACTTGTGTTGAGAAGTGAAAGGCAGAGTTCACCCTATAACCGGTCATAAAAGCATAAAAGGGGAGTAAAGGACTACCTCTACACTTTCTTTAACCTCGGCCCTAGATGGGCGTAGGTGGTTAACGTGAGGCACCAGCCGCTTTACCTCAGGGAACTACCCGGCACCCACTGTACAGGAGGCTGGGTGGGCCCCAGGGCCGGTCTGGACGGGTGCGGGAAGTCTCGGTCCCACTGGGATTCGATCCCCGGACCGTCCGGACCGTAGCGAGTCGCTATACCGACTGCCTTATCCCGGTGCGTGTTGAGAAGTAGTAGAAATAAATCAGCTGTCTAATTTTATACTCCATACATACACGGGATTTATTGACCAGCTGAGAACTTATCAGCTTGTCACGAACGACAATACACAACATAATCTGAGTGCACAAATTTAAACAGTACGATAAATATTGGCTTAATTAAGGACAGCAAACTCATGCTTCATTATTTTAGCCACTAGCTCAATATTCTGATACAGAAAGCACGTATGTAGGGATATTGGCGCAAAGTGTCTGTCACTGGAATCAAAACAAAACATCCTCTTTGAAGGAAAAGTTGTTCGATTTATACAGCATAACATCGCCAATTTCAATCTGCATCCCGCAGAACACAACGTTACTTCAGACAAACCCACAAGTAAAATCGATTCACTTAATAGATATCCACTTCAGACGGCCGACATTCAATTGAACACAGCAATACCGAAGTGCTACCAGAGTCACAAACATCGCAACATAAAGTGAACACCGATCACGTAACAACACAGGAAGACACCGACGATTGTGGTCGCAGGCAACAGAGACCTGCTTCGTATTAAATGACAGTCTCGCCCGATTAGATTCCATTACAGTCGAGCGATCTGCAGGCGGTGTGACGTGCAAATGATGTCCGCCGTGTTGCCTGGTACACGGACACATGCTACAGACTTAACAATCCTCCTTCAATAAGCACGTGGCTATTACAACACTTCAGAACAGCCGTCAGCCGGCCATTAATCAAAACAACTATTCACTATTCAGGAGTCATCTATAAAAAAGCATAAGACTGCGTGCTACAACGTAAAGTCTGTAATCAAACTGGGTAGGTTCAGTATGTATTGTCCAGCAGTACGTTAATTAAACTCCATCCCATTCCCACTTTTCCGTCAAAAGGCTAGTGGATAACAGGGGTGTACCTGACACATCTACGTCGTAACGTAACTAACACGCTCCAGCCACAAATGTTTTTGTTATGCAGCAACAACACACTGAGCTGTGATGACAGCTATGCCTAACAAACACTCACAAACACATTTCGCTATCTGACGTTAAACATGTTCGGAAAGATATGTGCAGGGGTGCAAACATCCGTGTCGCCTGGCGCCGGGGCGACTAAATTTTGTACGGCATTGCATAATACCTCCAACACAATTACTGCAGCTGTTCCTTACATACACTGTGCGTATGAGTTCACATGCTCCGAACAAAAAGCGCCAGATAACAGTAAGGTTCACAGGTTACTGTAGATTTGAGGGCCTTTAGAATGGGACTTACCTCGTGTCACCCTTCTGGCGCCTACAATTTGGAGGAGGCTCCTAGAGTTTGGAAAACATGTGGACCCACTGGACAAGTACGTCGTAAAAATTGTAACATGCTTTCTCACTCACATTTAATTATTTCCGAAACCTTAAATCGTCAATCAAGTTTACTGTGCATGACATATGTGTTACATTTGTTCCTACAGTCTTCTTTTGAAACACTGTTTGCAAACACGAACATTCAGCGAGGTACGTGCAAGTTTCGCTGGAGATCAATAGAGCAACGTACGAAGGTGTTCAGACGAAGTGTCACTCCCTCCCCTCCGCCGTTTATGTGTGTGGTCTTCGAACCAATCGATTGAGTAAATTCCGCATCTCTGGGAATCCCCTATTACTTCACAGTACCATTTGTCACTGTGACGCAAGGGGCATGATAAGCGAAGTTCCTTACAACGGGATTTGGTAAAGCACACATGCGGCTTTGGTGCATGCGACTGTCTACTACCATTTGTTGAAACACGTTCTGCTTTACATTACATGCGTTATGTCCGAGTACGTGTGTGCCTATACCGCTAATTACCCTCAGCCAACTGACGGTTTTTCATGATACTTCGTATAAGCATCGTGTCATAACATATCATTTCAACCTCTGCATATTTTAATTTCTTACTATGAATAGCACCAATACGGCAGCAGTCTAACTTCTTAGTTTGGAATAAAATAAATTCCCCTTACTTATTACTGGCTCCTGAAACACTGGTTCGATAACACACCATAAAAAATAAACAGCTTGTGTTAGTGTAGAACTAGTTATTTTGTTTCACGTAAAACAACATGATCACCAATTATGACATTCAGGTCTCTGGTAGTGGATGCTGGAGGTTCCACCACACCTGCGACACTACAGGCTGTCAAAACACAGACGGCACAGTCTAAATGTTAATCGCTATGCACACATCTGTACTCACACAGCTGATCTCAACTGCTGTTTCGTACAGGTGTGGAACATGGTCTTTCCTCACCGGGTTTCGAAACGGGCTGCTGCGGAGAACAATTGGACCTACCTATGGACAAGCTAAATAAAACCGCGTAACGAGGGCAACACAATCTGTACTCTTATCCAAATATTATTAGTAAAGGACAATTAAATCAGAAGGATGAGATGTGCGAGACATCTAGCAGGCACGGGAGTGATCGGAAGTTTAAAAACACCTCAGCCGGAAAATCCAGAGGACTGAGATCGCTGGCGATATAGGGATGTAGATGGGAAGATAATATTAAAATAGATCTTATATAAATAACGTTCGAGGATGTGGCTTACAACAGGACAAATGGCGATCTGTGGAGCTAGCAATAAACTTTGATTCCATTAAATGCGACTACTAGCTTTCGCAGAATGAAAGTGCTTCATGTAGACGGCAGTTATTGGTTATGAACTGTGATGAACAGCTTACTGGTCGCTCTTCCTTTCCGATATTATCTGAACGTACAGAAATCGGGTGTAAGAACGACTCCACACCTACATGAACCATTGCTGTGTTTTCAGGAAGGACTGCGTCCTACAATCTGTCCACAAGGCACTATACACTTAGGGCGTTTCAGGGGGTTACTGAATAGTTTGAAGACAGAGAAGACTTCCTTGACGCGGCACCGGGCCACCGCATAGCCTCATGCAGATATTACACAAAGAAAACATAGAGCTAACCCACGACCATTCGCCGACTTGGATTCGAGCCCAAGGTCACAGTATTCGAATGGCAGAAAGCTCAGTGCCAATGTGGTCACATTAACCCTTTAAACACGAAGCGTAAATTGTATTTAAAGACGCAGTTCGTACTGCTAAGTAAACAATTTTCATCTAGGTTATAAAAACCAGTAAGTTAATATCATACAGGGCAAAGGCCGCTGTTCTTTCCGAGATAAGTACTATATACATAACTACAGTGTGGGCAGAATGTAGAATTTTTTTAATGTTGAACCTGTTGGTGAATCCAGTAACGAGAAGGGTTTAAAAGGTTATGGTCGAAAGGAGCTGATTGTGCAGAAGTGACTTCTTTCGCTGTGTAATGGCTGCTGTTGAACCATGCAGCCTCTAAAGCCTGACAGGGAAAGTCGTGCTGATTAAATAAGGGTAATTCAATTGAACACACCCAACAATGTGCATAGATGCCAGAACACATTACGTATCCTTAAGCGCACACCAAAATCTTGTCGCAAAATAGATCTTTCTAATGAAAAACTGTATGTTGTGAACCGAAACGTTGGCAGTACATCTCAAACGGACACATATTAAAACATACAACCATAAACGGGGACAGAAATTCCGATCAGACTATAAGCCTATTTTATAGCTTAATGATCTGACATTAACGTCAGCAAATGACGAAAAATCCTTTCATTACCACCATATATCTAACGGTTTCCGAAACGTCTTCTGGTTATCCCGCGCAACTGCGAATTATATGCGTAGAAAAAACAAACATTCGTGCTGACATAAAATCTGCCGCAGGTGAAAAGCGATATTCCTGAATATAATCCCCTTTCTGAAAAGCACATTAATGTTATCACTGGAATTCACTCCACGGAACACTAGCAGCGCAGAGATTCAATAGTGTCTACCGTTACCGCATAACAAGACACGACTGTCATCATCGTGAATGGTGTTTCATTTCCACAAAATCATCGCACATACGTACTGTTTAAATAAATGATGGATTTTTGCCGCAAAGTTGTGAGATTGGGAAAAGCCAGCAGGGGGGCAGATATGTCAAAGTATTTCAGTTAGTTTGACGGTATTTCAATTACATTCCAATATGAAAGTTGCGGTTACAGGTACCGTACTCTTTGACCTGATATGTTGCAGCTCCAATACAGGGTCGGAAGTGAAAACTCACGGGCACGTGAACAAAGCGGTATCATGGGAACAAGAAACTGCGAACAGCACTTCAGTGGAACTGGACGTAATCACACACAGCAGCAGGTTACTACAACCACCACCTTACGCCACTCACACAGCACACAGCTCGCAGTAAATTATACAATGCAATAATTCTGTATGAAAATAAGTACCACGACTGGACATTCTGCTTTTTATACACACACATACATACATACACACACACATACATACCGTACATAACTACATACATACATACACACACACACACATACACGCATACATATATACATACATACATACATACATACATACATA
>Ga0131853_10018551_pt1 | contig 12662 bp, 7 predicted proteins | sample TergutLab28metaG_FD_92764 | JGI IMG/M metagenome (GOLD analysis project Ga0131853, IMG submission 92764) | Labiotermes labralis P1 segment gut microbial communities from Petit-Saut dam, French Guiana - Lab288 P1 (version 2) (version 2) | ecosystem: Host-associated > Arthropoda: Insects >...
ACTTTACCTTTTACATTTATTGATGACGGGGTGGACCCTGTACAAACATTATGTCATTGCAAGTTACCTCATAATGTCCGGGGATCGAATACCGCTAGGGGCCCTTGGGCCCACCCAACCTCCTAAGCAATGTGTACCTAGTCTCTTTCCCGAGGGTAAAGTGGCCGAGGAGTGACGTTGACCACCTACCCGCATCTATCGCCTAGGTTAAAGAAAGAGTACAGCTATTCCTCTACTCCTCCTGTCGACCTTCATGGCTTGTTATGGGGTGAACTTTACGATTCACCCACAAATGTTTTTAACTCCAGTAATAAATTGAAACGCAGCTCACGCCAGGACGTCATTCCGCCCTACGTGCATCTGAACTCCTAAACAATATTTCGACCAAATCATCAGTAGACATTTCGAGTCGTGTTTTAGTTGAGACCTTCTGTACTATCCTGGGTGAAGATTCTTGTACCTGATGCAGTCATTGTTGTATATCAAAATTAAAATATTATCGACATAATATTATCTGAAATTGAGAACATTGTGCATTTTCGCAGCGGTGGAGTTCAGGATTCCGTTCTTTAAGGATGTGAGGCCACTTCACCGGGTTATTGGCGCCCGATGTTTCGAAACTACTGCCCTGTGTGCTACCAGTCACCCACTGAGGCGGCGTCACATCCAACAAGAATACAGACCTTAGTATTGGATGTGTCTCTACAAGGAATGTGCTGTCTTTGTGTGTGGGTGTAGTTCCTTTGTATCTCTTAACATCAGTTCTTATTGACTGTGGTAAACCACTAATATTTAAATCCCTTCCACTCTGTGTATGACGACTTACTTCCTCGAAACGTCATTTCCGTTCAGTGGTCTATATCGACTCGACACACGATGTGTCCTGACCACAGTAATTCTCCCCCGCTGACAAAAGCATTGGCTGTGTTTAGATGTGGTATTCTGGACACCATTGTTATGGCAACGAACGAAGAACAGAGGGCTCGCCCTCTACAAAATGAGACTAAGCTCTAAAATTGTATTTCCCAGCAGTTTGTCTAGTTGTTGATTCGTCCGTCTACTTCACCTGGTTTCTACTCTACACCGGTCGGGCCTCCAACAAGTCCATCTCTGGGAATTGGACTCCGGGGAGCCATATTGACTTCCAGACCGACTAGCAATTAAATGTGCAGCTAGCTACTCCTTTCTAGTTCCTCTGCCCAGCACATAAATCTCACCCGCTTTTTTTGCCCCGATTCAGGGACCGTCCGCTTCGATTTACTCGGTCTCGCCGATTCCTTGTTCAGTAGAAGCTCTTCTGATAAATACAACTGGCGGGCACTGAAATCAGAACCCACGCCTCACTACTACAACATGTCGGCATTATTATCTCAGGGTTGTGGACCAGATTTGTGTATCGGCAGTTAAGTATGCCTGTAATGATCTCCTAAGATACTTAAAACATTTTACGCTTTTTATGTCCAATGGACCGTGCATCGTATACTATGGCAATAATTATCCAACAAGATGCAACAGAATAGAGTTTATTTAAATCTGTCAACTGCTCAACATGTTTAGGGTGGTATTTCACCCATCATCAGGAGCTCATAACACTGTATGTACAGTATCTGGTATTAATGAGACCAGTACTGCTACCTGCCGTCAAGTGAGTTCCCGCCCAGTCACGTTCACGACAGGTAGTATTACGATTTTCATTAATGCCAGATACTGTAGATACAGTGTTATGAGCTCCTGATGATGGGTGAAATACCACCCGAAACATGTTGAGTACTTGACAGATTTAAATAAACTGTATTCTGTTGCATTTTGTTGGATAATTATTGCCACTTTTGCGTTCTTTACAGGTTTCCGCTTAGTGGAGGTGCGTACTTGTTGGTCCGACGTAAATATTCGTTGTGTATATCCAGTGTACTTAAACACGAACTGCATCCATCATACAAAGCATTCTCTCTAAATATTCCCCATTTTTATTTGTGTGTTTGGCGGGCCGGGTAGCTCAGTTGGTATAGCGTCTGACTATGGGCTGGACGGTCTGGGATCGAATCCCGGTGGGGACGAAATTTTCCGCCCGTTCAGACCGGCCCCGGGGCCCACCCGGCCTCCTGTACAATGGGTACAGGGTCTTTCCCGGGTGTAGAGGTGGCCGAGGCGTAGTACAGACCCACCACCCCCATCTAGAGTGCCGAGGTCCTAGAAAGAGTAGAGCTATACCTCTACTCACCCTAAGGGCATCGTGGCCTATAAAAAGGGTGAGAACCTACCTATTTGTCTGTTTCCCTCTTACTTTCATTTTTGACTTTTTGCCCTTTCGAATAATCCGTGTATTCCGCAAAAAAGTGGGCTTAGTTGTTGATGTTCTTCCTAGAGCGTTTGTCGACAGATAAATTCAAGGTGTTTGAGCGCGGAATAAATATATTTGAACAGAAAGTAATAAATTTTACATACACTACATGCTCTTTTTCCCGCTCCAAACGGTGTTATTTAATTAGAGTTTTGTATGTGACATAGTGTCACTGTATATAGTCGAAAGTGGATAAAGATTCCGATACGGACACGTGTTCCTTTAATTCCTGTCTAATTTTATACCATTGTGCTTTCCTTATTGCTTTCTGACTCTGGCCAATATGTTGATACACTCAAATTCTTACCGTGTTTGACTCACTGACTACCACAAACGATTATGCTTTCCTTTCTGTCTAACCGTTCAACTGTCTCAACAAAGGTGGGCAAATAGTAAGGTACAAGCGAATATGGAAACTTTAACTTCTCCCAAACCATTGGTAAATACCTGCCAGACTGTACGGTGTAATAACACAGAAGGCCGCAGTATAGATATTCTTGGACGTTAGAAGCTCATATAAATTCCGCGTTTATACTGAACCTTCTAAAGCCTACCGGTCACGTGACGCACCACCAGTTTAACATTCAACAACTGTACGCTCTGCCCACTTACTTACTTACTTACTCCATGGTGCAGATTCCTTCTTGAGAAGCTAATTGGTTTGCAGCTAGTCAAAAAATTCCCCGCATTTCACGGAACCCGAAGGTTCATTACCGCACTCACAAGCGTCCGCCACCTGTCTCTATCCTGGGCCGGCCCAATCCAGTCCGTATACCCACATCCTAACTCCTGGAGATCCATCCTAATATTATCCACCCATCTACGCCTAGGCCTCCCCAGTGGTCTCTTTCCCTCCGGCTTCCCCACCAAGACCCTATACACCCCCCCCCCTGCCCACACTGTATTTATGTGTTTTGTATTTACCTGAGAACAAACAGCGACTTGTGCCACTTACAGCATAAACTGATTGGTTTTTATAACCGAAATGAAAAGTGTTTACAGCGCGGTACGGACTGGGTCTTTAAATAAAGCGGTCTGTGCTTGGTCTGTGAAGGGTTAATGTCGATTTGTCATTTTGCTTTGTTTAAAAAGAACACAAGCAATTTAAAATCTTCGTCAGAAGTCTGGGGAAATAAAATAACTTCGTGATCACTATTTATCCTGGAGTGTTGCAACGTTATCTTCCCTCTACAGATGTTTATATAAATATATCTGTGGGATCTTCGCTCTTCGGGGATGTTACACATTGTGGATTGGTAGTTAGTTACCGTCGTTTCGGGACAACCTATCAGTCCCATATTCAAGTGTCACGATGGGACCGAAATTTTGTCCCCGAAATGTCGGCAAATAACTACCAGCCCCACGCTGCGTCACATTTCAAAACAGCGGAGATCTGTTTTCCACCGCGACGGATGCCTGGAAATCACCCAAGTGTATGTGTACTTCGGTCAGTCCATGTTGGTTTTTTTGGTGGGGCGAAGTGGCACTGAGAGAACTTCTGCTGCTGTGAATGAACCCACGTAACATGAAAACGGAAGTCACAATGTATGTTTAGAGGACGCCTAATTTTGTCACTAAAGTACCCACACTGGTTGTGATTATTTCAGAAGTACTCGGCGCCGAAGGATATCAGCTGTTTCCAGCGCTGCAACAAAATCCTGGCTATCAGAAATTAGGAGCTTTCTGTTGGGTTATGCCGTTGCGACAAAGAGTAATCGGCCCAAGGGCATTTTGAAGGCACAGCGTTGAGTTGAAACCGCGTCAGATTATCCATTGACACTGCGTCATATGGCAGGAGAATGTATTCATCGCCCTAACCGCTAAGATAACCTCAAAATTCGCAGATATAAAGATGATCGGAAGATGGAAACGGTTGTAGCACGAAGACTGATAATGGGGGGCACGGACAGGTATGCAGAGGGAATAACAAAACTCCCCCCTCGGTGGGACAGATGGCCCCCTTGTGGTAGGAACTTATGTGCAAGTGTAGTGGGAAAGCAGTAAAGTCCGATATGCAATATTCTTCTTACGTTTGTAGCCATTCTATCTTTGATGTTTGTGTGACCGTGCATCTCTGATGCAATAGTATAAACAACCAACTAGATGTAACAATAGCAATTTATTAGTAAATTCAAACACCTCAACATGTTTCGGGCGATAATTTCGCCCATCTTGAGGAGCACTAGACTGTGTTTACAGCTTGTGGTATAAAGCACCGAAGAAGTTGCCTGCTGGTGAACTTGTCACCAAAAGACAACTTCTTCGGTGCATTATACCACAAGCTGTAAACACAGTCTAGTGCTCCTCAAGATGGGCAAAATTATCGCCCGAAACATGTTGAGGTGATTGAAATTACTAATAAATTGCTATTGTTCCATCTAGTTGGTTGTTTATACCATTCTATCTATTTTCGGTAGACTGGCCCTTGATTTCAGGGAATCTCGGTGCTTCCTTCGAGAACCCGAAGCACTCGTGGAAATGAAGGAACAATTACAAAAATTTCTGGTAATTGAGTCAATAACTGGATAACTATTGTATCTTTTAATAGTGCGTTGTCCAGAACGATTACACAGGGTTATTCGAAATGATTGTCGGGGTTTTAACAACTTGTCATACACAATACACTTGAGATAGGAGTACGTATATTTTTTTATTTAATAGAACAACATTCCAAGTTTTTATTACATACGTTACAGATGCTATATATATGAACCCTTTGTGATTCTACAAACATCAACACGTATCTCAAGTATATTGTGTATGACAAGTTGTTAAAACCCCGACAATCATTTCGAATAACCCTGTAGAATCACAAAGAGTGCACATATAGAGCACCTGTAAGGCATGTAACAAACACTTGGAGTGTTGTTCTATTAAATGTAAAAAAACATACTGCTATCTCAAGTGTATTGTGTATGACAAGTTGTTAAAACCCCGACAATCATTTCGAATAACCCTTTACAGGTGTTCTTGTAAATTTATGACTGTGATAACGGAAACTTCAACACTTCACTAATCGGATTCACCCAAATTATTGTCTTCACTTCACCCAGTCTCAACGACTTCTGCTCCTTTGCCGTCCGTACGCAGTAATTGGCCTCCCGTTCTTATTTCTTTCTTCTCCTTGAATTTTGTTTCACGTTTCCCTATTGGCTGTCTGCTAACTTAACTGTCTTCTAATAGGTCCTTTAAAGTTAAAAAATTTAAATCCAGTTTCGTCATTGGCTACTGATGAACTAACTTTTGCCACCCCGTGCAGTGGCCTGTGTGAACCCCATACGAGCTTCCTACCGGTTTTTTTTAATGTGTCAAACTCTTTTAAGATGCGTGCAACGGTTATAATTTTAAGGTAAATAATCCAAAATATGTGCTTCGTAAACCCACTTTCAGACAGACCCACATAAACATATTTCACAAATTTAACATTCATAGGTCTGTGCATCGCTAATATATTCGCAGAGTACAACCAACAAGACGCAACGTTTCACATTTCATTTTTTTTTTCTGTAAGACGCTCTACATGTTTCAGACGGGTTTTCCATCCATCACCTGGAGCTCAAAACTGTACATACAGCGTCAGGTATTTGTCAGACCGTTACTGCTACCTGCTGCCAGGCTAGCAGCAGGTAGCAGTAACGGTCTGACAAATACCTGACGCTGTATGTGCAGTTTTGAGCTCCTGATGATGGACGGAAAACCCGTCTGAAACATGTAGAGCGTCTTACATAAATAAATAAATTGTGAAAATTTGCATCTTGTTGGTTGTACTCTGCGAATACATTTTTCACACTTTTTTTTCTGAAATAATCCTTACTGAAGGACGTCAGCTCTAGCGTATATTCGTCGCGGAAATACTGTGAAGAGACGGTGTGTACTTGCGATGCATGATGGGAGTTCCTCAATAACTACAGCTTCTCCTGCCATTGCAAGCTGCATATCAGTTATTCGTGATATTCGTTTAAACGTAGTTTGCTCTTTTGGAATACATTACGTGCGTAATATTTTTACAACAATTCTAACTGGTCGTTTTTCATTTCGCTGAACAGATACAGGGTGATTCAGGAGGAATCTGCAATACTTTGAGAAAAGATAGTATGTGTGATTCTAAGCAAAAAAGTTCATATGAACATGGGTCCGATTTTGAACGGTTACCGAGATATGGTAAAAAGAAAATACGGACCATCCTGAGAGCACGAACAGAAATTACGTAATAAAAAACGTCACAGCTAACATCGCATGCATCATAATACGAAGGGTGAATCACCATGTGTTGCTAATGTAAAAAACTGAGTCAGAAAGACTTTAGAATGTACGTAGTTTATTACGTAATTGCTGTTTTTGCTCGCAGGATGGTCCGTATTTTCTTTTTACCATATCTCGGTAACCGTTCAAAATCGGACCCATGTTCATATGAATTTTTTTGCTTAGAATCACACATACTATCATTTCCCAAAGTACTGCAGATTCCTCCTGAATCACCCTGTATATTGCACAGAACTCAAGCAATACTGATAATCAACACATTCATTTGAAAATCTATCAATGTGTGGCCCGAATCGGTGAAGCTTCTCAACACATTAGGAAACTGTGAGTGTCTGTGAAACAAAGCTACATGGAAAGCACATAAACAAATGTTCCGGTAATGATATTGTAAAACCACTTTGTTTAAAACTGTTAGGCTTGTGTGAGAAATTAGAGTATTACAGCGCTTACCATGACTTTTTTCTCTCTTCCTGGATGTGACGCCTTGTAATAACGCAAGAATTTACAGACTTTTCGTAAGGATATACTGCCCTCATTCTTCAGTTTTTTAACCTGAATATATGTGGGCCGGGTAGCTCAGTCGGTATAGCGACTGACTACGGGCTGGACGAGACGGGTGGGGACGAGATTTTCCGCCCGTCCAGACTGGCCCTGGGGCTCACCCAGCCTCCTGTGAAATGGATACCGGGTCTTTCCCGGGGGTAAAGTGCGGCCGGGGCGTGCTGCTGACCCCTCACCCCCTTCTAGTGCCGCGGTCATAGAAGAGTAGAGCTATATCTCTACCCACCCTCTGGGCCACACCGGGCCTGTAACGGGAAGACTTTACCTGAATATATAAGGATTAGGTTTCTTCCGAAACGTCTGTTTAATTTCAACAAAACAATACGACTTCAGACCCCAGAAGACTGAATTTTTCAATCTTTTCGTTAATTGTGGGATGCGAATTTGAACAGATAAAAGTGTTAAGTCTTTAACTCTGTGATTGTTCTGTAACACCTGAAGACACAGGTGTATCGGTGAACCAATTAGTTGAAACCTGCCACTTACACTCATTAATTTAATCGTTGTGTTTCAGTTCGTGGAAGGTATTACTGTGTTTGCGTTTGTGACTTAATACGATTCCTTGACATTACGTAGGCCTGTATACCTGTGGCAATTCAAGATCTAAGGAACGGCAGACACAACAAAGGTTAGCGCTAAATGCCAATTTTCATAGCCCAGTTGTTCGGTATCAGCTTCTTTTGCAAAAACTTCCCTTTGAAGGTGGAATCGAACAGTGCTGCCAACATCGCAGTGTACTGAATGTGGCAGGGAGACATGAAGAGCAACATATATAGGGTGGGTAATAAGGTCCTTCACCCTCTACCTAAAGTATTATTGAAATTAATGTCGTGTGCTGCGATACGTAGACTACAGTACAGACAGTACCTTGCTTCATGGACTGTGTTCTTAGAAGTGTTTTTAGCTGTTCAATTTATCAACTAACGAATGCACATATAATTTCACATAAAACACTTTTAAACATTTTAAAACACTCCGAAATGTTTCGATCTTGTCAGATCATCATCAGGGAGCTTAGTTTCTTGCTAAAATTATATTATAGTATTCACAATTCAATTGGTATTTGCAAAAAAAAGGTGTTGTGGCAGCATATCTGTAAATAATTATACTATTAAGTACATTGTCAAAACAAATATGTGAATGTTTTATGTGAAATTGTATGTGCATTCTTTGGTTGATAAATTGAAGAGATTCTACAAAAAATGCACGGTGCTACAATAAGAGTTATAGTTTTTAGCTGTGTTCTTTGTTTCAGTATTCTAGCCAACCACTGATAATCTTCGTTCTATCATGTAGTATTTCTGTCTTTTTATTACTTATAAAATAAAATTCGCGTGTTTGAAACATAAAAGAAATAAAGAATTAGCATAATACGTGTACTGTGTGGACCAAAAATCAGTTAACCGGTTATTAAACTGTAAACTAAAGTACATTAAAGAACTCTTTGACCACCCTATACATCAAGAAACTAAAGATGAATTTCACCCTGGAACAGGCCAGGAAGTCATACAGGGTCAGGAGAGGTATAGCTCTACTCTTTCTTCAACCTCAGCGGTAGATGGGGGTTGTCAACGCCACCCCCTGGCCGCTTTGCCCCCGGGAAAGTAATCTGGTACCCACTGTACAGGAGGCTGAGTGGGCCCCAGAGCCAGTCTGGACGAGCGCGGCAAAACTCGCCCGTGCCAAGACTCGATCCACGGACCCTCCAGCCCATAATGAGTCCCTATGCCGACTACTCTATCCTGGCCAATCTGTACATCAATAAAAGATGGGTAACTCAGCGGGATTTTGTAATCATCCTGTTAAAATTAAAGTAGTTTAAATTTTCTACGAATTTGATGTTCCTCTTCGAAGAGAATTCAAATTACGGAATGTATGTGTCTTAGTGAGACATCCTAAACAAAATAGAGTTATAACCTTACAGTTTCTGTCATATTCAGATACAGGAGGAATGTGTACGACTCAAACCGAAACTTTATCGGAATTGAGAATGTAAATTCCAATCTGCATTCAGGGAATAGTGTGGGTTCTGTCGCCAGTTTTTATCGGAAGAATCTTTGAACGTTTCGCAGAAATCTAACACAGTAAGCCAGTAGCTTCATCTGCGAACGCTGTATTATAGCAGGAATGTTGTACATTGTCAAAACTTAAATTACAAGCAAAACAAAATTGGATTTGGGTTTAGATTAGAATATTGTATATGGACTTGTTACAACTTGTATCATCTTATTCACCTTGCACCGAAGATGTTTGTGTCAGGTTACTTTGAAACATCTGTATCCATCCGTAAGACTACACGGTATCAAGACCCATAAGAACGCCAACTTATTTGGCCATAACTCACTTAAGACATTTTATGGTCTTTTTACGCTATGACAGACCACGAAGACCCAGACGGGGACTAGAAATTACAGATCTATTATTTCTTTGACCTCAGGGCTACATAGAGAGGGGGGGGGGGTTCAACGCCACGCCCAGACCGCTGTGTCTCCAAGAAAGAGACACGGTTCCAATTGTATAGGAGGCTAGGTGGTCCCCAAGGCCGGTCTGGATGTGTGCGGAAAATCTCTCCCCCACCGGTATTCGATCTCCAGACCGTCCAGCCTGTAGCGAGTCGTTATACCGACTGAGCTATCACAGCCCTCTTCTGGTCTCATTATGGGTATAAATACGTACAATCAACTGCTGAACAGTGCCTATTGGGTCCCTGAAAGTAATAATTAGGCACAGCAGAGAAATTGTATCCAACATGTTCCATTGCGCAAATGACATTACGAATTTCCTTTAATTTTTATAGGAGGTTTACACGTTATTTTCCGCGTTAGGAATGTAAGAGAGAGATAGAGAACGGGACGAATAAGAGAGTATTTGTACATAAGGGAAAGGAGGCTGGAGAAAACTGTGTCACAAGCAGTTCATGACTCTGTTTCTTGCCAGGTGTTATTATTCAGTCAATGATATAAATTCTGGCGGTTCATTTATGATGCAGTCGGGATTTGAGAAATGCAAATAAAACGTCAGTCGGGAAAACTTGACCGAAGAAACCTGTGGAAAACGGAGACGTAAATGGGATATAGTTATTAAAATTGGTAGTTAGAGAAATATTTCGTGAGGATGTGTGTGTGGATTAATCTGGTTCGTGGTAAATACGTAGACAATAAAATGTGTGTTCATATATATCCAACAAGATGCAGCTATACACAGTTTATCTGTAAACTCTTCTACATGTTTCGGGTGGCTTCTCCACCCATCATCAGGAGCACAAATAACTGTATTTACAGCATCTGGTATTAGTCAACCGTTGTTGCTACCATTCGCTATTGTGGAGGAGTTGAGACTGTAGACTCAACTCCTCCACGATAGCGACAGGTAGCAACAACGTTTGACTAGGAAGTGTGTCATCCCCGTTGTGTGTGTGAAACTAGGAAAGGTTATGTAGTCAAACACAACTTAATCACTGAGGTGTATTTAACCTTTAGACGCCTAATGTCAACTATAGTGGTCGTACCGCAACGCTAACCTCCAAAGTTGCATTTTATATATTTATTCAACAAATATCGGTACTGAATATTTTAAACATGGTATATACTCTCCGTTTTTTTTCTCTTCAAAATGCAATTTGTTTCATAATTCTAACATATTTGGTTCCTGTATTATTCACATTTTATATACAGAATGTGCTAAAATTAAAAAAATAATTCCGGCGCCAAAAGGTTAATGACTATGTGGTGGAAACATGTAGTTGTTTCCATCACATAGTCATTAAATACACCTCAGTGATTAAGTTGTGTTTGACTACATAACCTTTCCTAGTAACGGTTGACTAATACCAGATGCTGTAAATACAGTTATTTTTGCTCCTGATGATAGGTGGAGAAACCACCCGAAACCTGTGGATCAGTTTTCAGATAAAATAAACTGTGTATAGTTGCATCTTGTTGGGCATTTAATGACGCAGAATTACGACGCACGGTCCCATGAACATAAAATACAATAAAAGGCCTCTCTAATAAGCACGTGTATTTTAGTTTGCTCTTGATTTATTGCATAATACACAGTGAATGGCATTTCTTGTGTATCATCAAATAAAAAAGATTATGTAACGTAACGTAACGTAACGTGGTGGTGCCTTTGCTGTTCTTGCCTTGCCATGGAAGCGCAACGAGATCGTTCTTTTTTTTTTTTTGGACGAAGTGCAAAGTGTTGTGTACTGTTTATGTCTTCTTGGCTATTCTAACAGTTCTAATGCCATTTGGATCGAAGAGATCGATATTATGGCGATTGTATGCCCCAGCTAACAATAAAACTTACTTAGATCTTTACTTAACTTGCTCGATATTTTTGTCCGATTTTAACCAAATGTCCAATTTGACAAAAAATCTGCATAGTGGAAGCCGAGTTGATAAATGCGGACGGACAAACAGACAAACATCGCGAAGCTAATGGGCACATTTCACGAGTATCTGTAAAAAAGCTAAAGTGCACCCTTGTACAGGCACTGAGGCTCTGTACAGGCCATACGGCCAATAGGGGGAGTAGAGGTATAGCTCTACTCTTTCTTGACCACGGCACTGGAAGGGGATGAGGGGTCACCGTCACGCCCTGGCCTCTCTTTACCCCCGGGAAAGAGCCGGTACCCATTGTTCAGGAGGCTGGGTGGGCCCCAGGGCCGGTCTGGACAGGTGCGGAAAATTTCGCCCCCCCCACCGGAATTCGATCCCCGGACCGTCCATTCCGTAGCCAGTCGCTATACCAACTGAGCCACCGGGCCCACACGAGTATATGTGACCGCGCCTACCTAAAGAAAGTACCGAGAAAGTATCCCAGCGTAACGTCTTCAATTGACAAAAAGTGATCAGGAAATCCACGGCAAACCTCGGTTAAATTAAACTGGTCCAGCTCTGAAATAGAGACCTCTATATGAAGCAGCGCTGATGGTCATTGTAAAGAGTGGATTCTGTTGACGATAGAAATCTTGTCCTTGGAGACGTATCAGTTGACCTTCATTTGTGTTTCTTATTTGAGCTGCCTACAAATGTTAAGTCGAAATGAGTACCAGCAGTATTTCCTTGGGGTAAAAGCGGCCGGTGCGTACGGCTGACAACCTTACCACCATCCTGGGCCACTGTCACGTAATCTGAGAAACTTAACTTCCTGTAACCCTCTGGGCTTCTCGGGCCTCTAATGGGATTATTTTACCTTCACAAATGTTAAGTCATTTCTCTCCTCGTCGTTACACCGTACCCCATCTGACAGTATGTAACCTCGGCAACAGAGACTCGAAACCTATGTTTGATTGGAACCCCTAAGAAGCAGTAAATACAGAGTGGGCCACGAAAAAGTAGCCCAGTTCCGTAGCATAGCGTAAATGCAGAAATTAACCTTTTGGCGCCGGAATTATTTTTTTAATTTTAGCACACCCTGTATATAAAATGTGAATAATACAGGAACCAAATACGTTAGAATTATGAAACAAACTGCATTTTGAAGAGAAAGA
>Ga0131853_10018553_pt1 | contig 12660 bp, 10 predicted proteins | sample TergutLab28metaG_FD_92764 | JGI IMG/M metagenome (GOLD analysis project Ga0131853, IMG submission 92764) | Labiotermes labralis P1 segment gut microbial communities from Petit-Saut dam, French Guiana - Lab288 P1 (version 2) (version 2) | ecosystem: Host-associated > Arthropoda: Insects >...
CTCGGAGACGCCGAAGCGGGCGCTCTCGCCGGCGACGCGGATGTCGGTGCCCTGCAGGATCTCGGTGCCGCCCGCGATGGCCGGGCCCTCGACCGCGGCGATGAGCGGCTTGGTGAGGCGGCGACCCTTGAGCAGTGCCGGCAGCCGGGTCACGTCCATGCCGCCCGAGAACTTGTCGCCGGGGGCGTTCCGGTTCATCTCCTTGAGATCCATACCGGCACAGAACGTGCCACCGGCACCGGTGAGAATCGCGACGCGGATATCGGGATCGGAATCGACCTGGTCCCAGGCCTCCGTCATGATCGCCATCATCTCGCCGGAGAGCGCGTTGCGGGCCTCGGGGCGGTTCATCGTCACGATCAGGACGTGGCCGCGCTTCTCGACCAGGCAGTGGGGCGACTTCGCCGAAACGTCTGATTGTTCGGTGGTTTCGGTGGACACTTGGAGCTCCCGAGATGTATGTGAGTTGGGTCTCAGATTGGGTCTTGTCAGCGACAGTAACACGTTCTACTTTGTTGACGTGGCCATTAACATTGCAGACCTTGTAGAACACTCGATCGACCTCAACCCCGACCGCGTCGCACTGGTGGATGCGGAGCGCGAGATCACGTTCGCGCAACTGGAGGAGCGGGCCAACCGGCTGGCCAACTACCTGCGGGATCAGGGCGTCAAGCCGGGCGACAAGGTGGGCATCTACAGCCGCAACACCATCGAGGCGATCGAGACGATGGTCGCGGTGTTCAAGGCCCGCGCCATCATGGTCAACGTCAACTACCGCTATGTCGAGAACGAGTTGCAGTACATCTTCGAAAACTCGGACATGGTCGCGCTCGTCCACGAGCGCCGCTACTCGGACAAGGTCGCCAACGTTCTGCCGAACACCCCCGACGTGAAGACGGCGATCGTCATCGAGGACGGAACCGATCTCGACTACTCCTCGTACGACGGCGTCGAGTTCGAGAAGGCTCTCTCGCAGGGCTCGCCCGAGCGGAACTTCGGCGAGCGCAGCCCCGACGACATCTTCATCCTCTACACCGGCGGCACCACCGGCATGCCCAAGGGCGTCATGTGGCGGCACGAGGACTGGTGGCGCGTGCTCGGCGGCGGCGTCAACTTCGTCACCGGTGAGTACCTCGAGGACGAGTGGGAGATGGCCAAGCTGGGTGCCGCCAACCCCGCGATGGTCCGCTTCCCGATTCCTCCGATGATCCACGGCGGGTCGCAGTCGGCCGTGTTCCACAGCCTCTTCGGCGGCGGCACGCTCGTGATGCACCCCGAGTTCGACGGACATGCGGTCTGGCAGGTCATCGACCAGCACAAGGTCAACCTCATCTTCATCACCGGTGACGCGATGGCGCGCCCGATGATCGACGCGCTGGTCGCCGGCAACCCGGAGACCGGTGAGCCGTACGACCTTTCGTCGCTGTACGTGATCGCCAGCAGCGCCGCGCTGTTCTCGCCGGCGCTCAAGGAACAGTTTCTCGACCTGCTGCCCAACCGCCTGCTCACCGACTCCATCGGCTCCTCCGAGACCGGCTTCGGTGGTCTGGCCACCATCACGAAGGGCTTCGAGCACACCGGCGGCCCGCGCGTGAAGATCGACGCCGCGACCGTCGTCATCGACGACCAGGGCATCCCGGTCGTGCCCGGTTCCGGCCAGGTCGGCATGCTCGCCCGCAGCGGCCACATCCCCCTCGGCTACTACAAGGACGAGGTCAAGACCGCGGAGACGTTCAAGGTCCTGAACGGCATTCGCTACTCGATCCCGGGCGACTACGCCTCGGTCGAGGAGGACGGCACCGTCACCATGCTCGGCCGCGGCTCGGTCTCGATCAACAGTGGTGGCGAGAAGATCTACCCCGAAGAGGTCGAGGGCGCCATCAAGCTGCACCCCGACGTCTTCGACGTCCTGGTCGTCGGCGTGCCCGACGAGCGCTGGGGCAACCGTGTCGCCGCCGTCGTCGCACCCCGAGCCGGCACCCGTCCGGGCCTGGCCGACATCGTCGAGGCGGCCCGCAAGGAGATCGCCGGCTACAAGGTGCCCCGCAGCCTGTGGCTGGTCGACGAGATCAAGCGTTCGCCGGCCGGTAAGCCCGACTACAAGTGGGCCACCGCGCAGACCCAGTCCCGCGAGGCCGACGAGCATCTCACCAACGGCAAGGATTCTTGATGCGTACGGATCTCGCCGAGAAGTTCGGTATCCAGTATCCGATCTTCGGGTTCACGCCGTCGGAGCACGTAGCCGCCGCGATCTCGCGCGCCGGTGGTCTCGGCGTGCTCGGGTGCGTCCGGTTCAACGACCCGGACGAGCTCGAGGCCACCCTCACGTGGATGGACGAGAACACCGATGGCAAGCCGTACGGCGTCGACATCGTGATGCCGGCCAAGGTGCCGACCGAGGGCGCCGCCGTCGACCTCGACAAGCTCATCCCGGCCGAGCACCGCGCCTTCGTCAACCGCACGCTCGACGAACTCGGTGTGCCGCCGCTGTCCGACGACGTCGAGCACGCAACCGGTGTCCTGGGCTGGCTCCACTCGGTCGCGCGTTCGCACGTCGACGTCGCACTGGGTCACCGAATCGCGTTGATCGCCAACGCTCTCGGCTCGCCGCCCAAGGACGTCATCGACCTGGCACACGAGAAGGGTGTGCCGGTCGCGGCGCTGGCCGGTGCGGTCGACCATGCGCGCAGCCACGTCGAGAACGGCGTCGACATCGTCATCGCCCAGGGCTACGAGGCCGGTGGACACACCGGCGAGATCGCCTCGATGGTTCTCGTTCCCGAGATCGTCGACGCCATCGGTGATTCCGCCGGTGTTCTCGCCGCCGGTGGAATCGGCAGCGGCCGTCAGGTCGCCGCGGCCCTCGCGCTCGGCGCGTCCGGCGTGTGGATGGGCTCCTACTGGCTCACCACGAGCGAGTACAAGCTCGGCAGCGCCGCCAGCGGCCCGTCGTCCATCCAGCGGGCGCTGCTCGGTGCGACGTCGGCCGACACGGTCCGTTCGCGGATCTACTCCGGTAAGCCGGCGCGTCTGCTCAAGACCAAGTGGACCGACGCCTGGGCCAAGCCCGGTGCACCCGAGCCGCTTCCGATGCCGCTGCAGAACATCCTCGTCAGCGAGGCGCACCAGCGGATTTCGGCCGGGAACGACCCCGAGGTCGTGGCGATGCCGGTCGGTCAGATCGTGGGCCGGATGAACGAGATCCGCCCGGTTGCCGAGATCATGGCCGAGTTGGTGGCCGAGTTCGAGTCGACGGTCTCGCGCCTCGACGGCCTGAAGTAGAACGACGAAAGAGCTTGCGCCCGGAACGAATCGTTCCGGGCGCGAGCTCTTTTCGGTGCGAGTGGTGGAAGCGTTCAGGCGTCCGCGGTCTGTCGCTCCAGCGTGAGTGCCAGTTCGGGTGTGAGCCTGTGGAACTCGTCCTCTCCGCGGTTACGCAGCCACACAGGATCGGAGCAGTACCAGCGCTCCGCGCTGAGCGTGCGGGTGACGACCTTGAACGTCGCGGTCCTGGGGAACTCGGAGCACACACGCACCAGCGTCGGCCGTTGCTTGGGACCGAGATCGGGCTGCTCGTCGAGGAAACGTGCGAACGCGACCGGATCGAAGTCGTCGGCGCCGGCGGTGGGGATGACCGCCACCATGACCCGGTCGCCGATCTCGCGGTCCGGGACGCCGTACACCGATACCTGGGCAAACCCCGGATACCGCAAAAGGATTCGCTCGATCGGTGCGGCGCCGAGGTTCTCGCCGTCCACCCGCAGCCAGCCCGAACTGCGGCCGGCGAAATAGACGAAGCCGTCGGCATCCCGGTAGGCCTGGTCGCCGCTCCAGTACATGCCGTCACGCAGGCGCTCGGCGTCGGCCTCGGGATTCTTGTAGTAGCCCGCGAAGGCGCCGGCACCGGCCACGTTGACCATCTCGCCGGTCGCTTCCTCGGCATTGACGAGTCGGCCCTGCGCGTCGAATTCCGCCGGCGGGCAGACGGCACCGGTCTCCGGATCACGGATCTCGACGTTCGCCGGCAGCATCCCCAGCGCACCGGCCGGCGCGTCGGGATGCGCCGAGATGGACACGCCGCCCTCGGTCGAGCCGAACCCGTCGATCACTCGGGTGCCGAATCGGCGGGCGAACTCCCGCGCCACCGGCGCCGAACCCTCGTTGCCGTACATGATCCGAAGCGTGTTGTCGGCGTCGTCGGGTTGCTCGGGCGTGGCGAGGATGAACGACAGCGGCTTGCCGACATAGTTGGCGTAGGTGACGCCGTAGCGGCGCACGTCGGGCAGGAAGCCGGACGCGGAGAACTTCCGCCGCAGAGCGATTCCGCACTGCCCGTACAGCGCGACCGCCCACGCCGCGATCATGGCGTTGGAGTGGAACATGGGCATCGCCATGTACACCACGTCGTCGGGGGAGAGCCCGAACCGTTCGGCCAGCATGGCGCCGGGTTCGGTGAACTTCCGGTGCGTGCAGCGCACCGCCTTCGGGTCCCCACTGGTCCCCGAGGTGAAGATCAGCATCAGCAGGTCGTCGAGTTCTGCCGCCGCCGGGATGGCCCGACTGCCGAGGAAGGGCGCCAGGAGGTCCGGCCACTCCGGCGAATCGACGTTGATCACCCGCACGCCGTCGAGGGCGAGACCGTCGAGCAGATGTGCCTGGGTGTTCTCGGTGAACACGATCTGGCAGTCGGACAGGACGATGTCTCGTGCCAGGGCGTCCCCGCGTCGAGTGGTGTTCAGGCCCGCCAGGACGGCGCCGGAGAATGCTGCCGCCCCGAGGAGCGACGAGAACTCCGGGATGTTGTCCATCAAGACGCCGAAATGCCGGGGCCGCTGCCGATCGAGCAGCGTATCGAGCAGCGCCGCACGGTCGTACATTCCGTGGACATGATCCGTCCACGGAATGTACGACTCCTCGAAGCGGATTCCGTGCGTGTCGACGTCGCGTAACCGCTCGAGCAGGTCGGCGACGGTGGGAGTCACTGTCATACCCCCATCATGGCGGGTGTGACGCCCGTCATGTTTCCTCGTTTCACTGTGTGGGACTGCTTGTGGCCGAGTCGCTTACGCGGGCGTCGCGGCCAGCTCGGCGCCGAGTCGGCGGAGCTGATCGGTTGCGGAACCCATCAGGAACTCCTGACGCTTCGCGGCGAGGAAGTACCGGTGCGCCGGATGGTCCTCGTCGAGTCCGACGCCGCCGTGGACGTGCACCACGGTGTGGGCGACCCGGTGGCCGGCATCCGCCGCCCAGAACTTGGCGGTCTCGATCTCACCCTCGATGGGCAGACCCTCGGCCAGGCGGAAGGCGGCCTGCCACAGCGTCAGTCGGACGCCCTTGACGTCGATGTAGCCGTCAGCCAGACGCTGCGCCACGGCCTGGAAGCTACCGATCGGCCGGTCGAACTGAATCCGCTCTCGGGCGTACTCGGCGGTCATCTTCAGCGCCTGGTCGAGCACGCCGTACTGGAAGGCGCTCGATCCGACGGCACCCCGGTCGAGGATCCAGTCGACGATCTCCCCGCCACGCTCGACGGAGCCGAGCACGCGGTCGGCGCCGACGCGGACATCGGTGAGCTCGACGATGCCCGTGCAGCCGAAGTCCGTCGTCTGCTGTCGGGTCACCGCGATGCCGGCATCGCCGGCCTCGACCAGGAACACCACGGTGCCGTTGTCGGTGGCGGCCGGAACGAGGAACAGGTCCGCGATCGGGGCGCCGTCGACGACGATCTTGGTACCGCGCAGCGTCCACCCGTCGGCGGTCCGCTCGGCCCGGGTGACCGGCGCCGCGGGATTGTCGTTGAGCTCCTCGGCGAGCGCGACCGCGAGGATCCTCGAGCCGGCGGCCGCGGGCGCGGCCCACTCCGAACGCTGTGCGTCCGAGCCGAACTCGGCGATCGCACCGGCGGCCATGACAATCGACGTCAGGTAAGGGACGGGCGCGACCCCGCGGCCCAGCTCGATCAGGATGCTGGCCTGCTCGAGGACGCCGAAGCCGTCGCCGCCGACCGACTCGGGCAGGGCGGCGCTGAGCACACCCGAGGTGGCGAGCGCGTCCCAGAGCTTGCGGTCGAAGCGATCCTCGGCCGAATCGAGCTCACGCAGACGCTCGTTGGTGACGATGTCGGAGACGATGCCGCCCGTGAGGCCTGCCAGATCGTTCTGGGCCTCGGTGAGAGTGAAGTCCATGTCGTCGTACCTTCCTTATCGCTTCGATGCCGGCTGGCCGAGGGCGGTCATCGCGATGATGTCGCGCTGGACCTCGTTGGTGCCGCCGCCGAAGGTGAGGATCAGCGCCGAGCGGTGCATCCGCTCGAGTCGTCCGCGGAGCTGGACGCCGGCCGAGTTCTGGCGAATGGTCGCCGACGGCCCCAGGATCTCCATCAGCAGGCGGTACGCCTCGGTGGCGAACTCGGTACCGAAGACCTTGTTCGCGGACGCCGACTCGGGGCCCGGCGCGTGGTCCTCCGCCGAGGCGATCTCCCAGTTCATGAGCTTGAGGTACTCGGTCTTGGCGTGCACCCGGGCCAGGTTGATCTGCACCCATTCCTGATCGATCACCCGGCGGCCGTCGGCCAGCTTGGTGTTCTGCGCCCACTCACGGACTTCCTGGAGGGCGGTCATGATCGGGCCGGCGGAGGTGAGTGCGACACGCTCGTGGTTGAGCTGGTTGGTGACGAGCTTCCAGCCGCCGTTCTCTTCGCCCACCAGCGAGGTCTGGGGGACCCGGACGTCCTGGTAGTAGGTGGCGCTGGTGTCGGGGCCGGCCATCGTGTGGACGGGGGTGTACGAGAAGCCCTCGGCGGTGGTCGGCACGATCAGCATGCTGATTCCGCGGTGCTTCTTGGCGTTCGGATCCGTGCGGCACGCGAGCCACACGTAGTCGGCGTACTGGATGAGGCTGGTCCACATCTTCTGGCCGTTGATGACGTAGTCGTCACCGTCCTTGACCGCGGACGTGCGCAGCGATGCGAGATCGGTGCCGGCGCCGGGCTCGGAGTAGCCGATCGAGAAATGCAGCTCGCCCGCCGAGATCTTCGGCAGGAAGAACGCCTTCTGCTCGGGGGTGCCGAAGTGCATGATCGTCGGCGCGACCGAGTTGATGGTCAGGAACGGAACGGGGGCGCCCGCGATCGCTGCCTCGTCGGTGAAGATGAGCTGCTCCATCGGGGAGCGCTCCTGGCCGCCGTACTGCTTGGGCCAGCCCAGCGTCAGCCAGCCGTCTTTGCCCATCTGCTGGACGACCTCGCGGTAGACGTTTCCTTCGCCGTATTCGCCGGTCGTCGCCGCAAGCGCCTCGCGACGCTCCGGGGTCATCAATTTCGCAAAGTAGCTACGCAATTCCTCCCGCAACTGCTGCTGCTGCGGGGTGTAAGTGATATCCACGCTGTCTCTCCGTTCCGGGGCTATCGTCGGCGCTGCTTCACCCGATCGGGAACTGGTTTCTGGAATGATCGCGAACACGGCTGATCTTGTTCGAGGCTGTGGCAGCGGCCTTTCCGACACCTGTGCCGATCGTGCGTTCGGCGCGTCGAGGATGGTTGTCCGAATCATTGCACAGCGGTGAAACGGGTTCTAGTCTTATGGCGGAAAGTCGTTGCATCGCAGCCCGGTGCACGGCTCTTCCGTCGAGTCTTTCGAACGAATGTGAAATGAGGAGTGGCCATGGAGGTCAGGGTCGACAGGGATCGCTGCGAGGCGAACGGCGTCTGCGTCGGAATCGCGCCCGACATCTTCGATCTGGACGATGACGAGGAGCTGATCATCTCGGCGCCCGTCCCTCCGGCCGACCGGGAGGCGGATGTGCGTTCGGCCATCGCGCAGTGCCCGCGCGCGGCGCTCACCGAACACTGACGGCACCCTTGCGGCCAATGTAGAACGCGTTCTACATTGGCCGCGTCGCCGACAGTCGCGGCGATGAGGCACCGACCGGCGCGAGGCCGGTCGACGTCACAGGTACGGGAGTGCATTCATGAGTGCAGACAGCAGCCGCGAGGTCAGCTTGGAGGGCAAGGTCGCGATCGTGACCGGGTCGGGATCGGGTCTCGGCCGGGCCGAGGCGATCGGTCTCGCGCAGTCGGGAGCTGCCGTGGTCGTCAACGACCTCGCGGTGAACGACGCGGTCGAGTCGACGCTCGACGAGATCCGCACTCTCGGAGGCAAGGTCGAATTCGTCGCCGGCGACGTCGGTGAGCGTTCCACCGCCGACGCTCTCATGGCGGCGGCCCAGGGGCTCGGTGGCGTCGACATCGTCGTCAACAACGCCGGCATCGTCCGCGACCGCATGCTCTTCAGCATGTCCGACGAGGACTGGGATCTCGTCCTCAAGGTGCACCTGCGCGCTCACTTCCTCCTCTCCCGCAATGCCGCCACGTTCTGGCGCGACAAGTCCAAGGCAGACGGCGCCCCGGTCTACGGCCGCCTGATCAACACCTCGTCCGAGGCGGGCCTGCTCGGTCCGGCCGGGCAGCCGAACTACGGCGCGGCGAAGGCCGGCATCACGGCCCTGACGCTGTCGGCGGCCCGCGGCCTGTCCCGCTACGGTGTGCGCGCCAACGCGATCTGCCCGCGAGCCCGGACGTCGATGACCGAGTCCGTGTTCGGTGATGCCCCCGAAGGCCAGGTCGATCCGCTGTCGCCCGAGCACGTCGCGGCGCTGGTGTCCTACCTTGCGTCGCCGGCGGCGGACAAGGTCAACGGCCAGGTCTTCGTCGTGTACGGCCCGATGGTCGCGCTGATGGCAGCGCCGGTCGTGGAGCAGCGCTTCGACGCGTCCGCCGCACAGTGGACGCCGTCCACGCTCGCGGACGAGATGGGCGCGTACTTCGACGATCGCGACCCCGAGCGCATGTTCTCGGCGTCGGAGGCGCTCAAGGGCCTCGGCTGACCCTCACGTCCGCCCTTCGTAACGATCGGGCGAATCCCGCAATCTTCCTGCGTAACGGGAGATTGCGGGATTTTCGATACATGCAGTACGAAACGCGACGATGATGGGGCGAACGTGCCGCGTGACAGTGGTGCGGGGAGGTCGGTCGGTTTCCATGCATTTCGCTGTACTGGTGTCTAGAACGCGTTCCAGTTTTTCGTTTCCAGGGCAGTGCTCCGGGCGGCGATCGGGGGAGGGGTTCGGCGCCGGTGCGGGGGTGTCGTTCGTTGTCGCGGGCGAAGGTCGGGTGGCCGGTTCGAGGCCTATGCAATCTTGCCTCCTGGGTGCGGAAAATGGCAGTTCACAAAGGTTTCGGGGATTGTCGGCCAGTTGGCCGCCGGTCCGCGTGAATCGCTCGATTCGGTGCATGGCGTCGGGTGTGGAGTAGTCCCATTCGGGACCTCGGGGAAAGCGTCGCGGAACCGTCGGTCAGAAGTCTTTGACAGGTGAACACGTTCTAGTTAATATGACCTGGGTCACAGGGCGTTTGTGCTGTTCGGGCGCCTTGAGAGAAGAGTTGTGTCGCGAGCGGCACGTGCACGGTGATCAACCATGACGAGTTTGGTGAGGAGGAAGCGTGGTAGACCTCCTCGAGGTCCCGCTGCGGGCCGCCGGCGGCTTCTTCGCGATGTCGGCAGACACGCTCAAGGCAGTCTTCTCGCGCCCGTTCCAGCGGCGCGAATTCATCGATCAGGCGTGGTTTGTCGCTCGGGTCTCGATGATCCCGACCGTGCTCGTCGCGATCCCGTTCACCGTGCTGGTGAGTTTCACGATCAACATCCTGCTGCGCGAGATCGGCGCCGCCGACCTCAGCGGTGCGGGTGCGGCCCTGGGTGCGGTGACGCAGGTCGGGCCGATGGTCACAGTGCTCATTGTTGCCGGCGCCGGCGCGACCGCCATCTGCGCCGACCTCGCCGCGCGGACCATCCGCGAAGAGATCGACGCGATGCGCGTGCTCGGCATCAATCCGATCCACCGACTGGTCGTACCGCGCGTGCTGGCCTCAACGGCGGTGGCGCTGCTGCTCAATGGTCTGGTCTGCACGATCGGCATCCTCGGCGGCTTCTTCTTCTCGGTGTACGTCCAGGACGTCAATCCCGGCTCGTTCGTCAACGGCATCACGCTGCTCACCGGATTCGGCGAGCTGATGCTCTCGATGCTCAAGGCCGGTCTGTTCGGCATGATCGCCGGGCTGATGGCCTCCTATCTCGGTCTCAACGTCAAGGGCGGTGCCAAGAGCGTCGGCGACGCCGTCAACCAGACCGTCGTCTTCTCTTTCATGGCGCTCTTCGTAGTCAACGTGCTCGTCACCGCCATCGGCGTCAAGCTGACGTCCGGGTGAACGGCAGGGGGGTGAATTAAATGGCTGTAGTCGCATCAGGGCGATTCCTCCGCGCTCGGCGGCGTCTCGCGCGGGCATCACGCTCGGTGGATCAAATCGGCGAGCAGGCGCTGTTCTTCTGGCGCGCGCTCGTGTGGGCGCCGCGCGCGCTCATCCACTACAGGAAAGAAGTGGTCCGGCTGGTCGCCGAGATCGCCATGGGTACCGGTGCGCTCGCTGTCATCGGTGGCACCGTCGTCATCGTCGGCTTCCTCACGCTGTTCACGGGCGGCACGATCGCCGTCCAGGGCTACAGCTCGCTCGGCAACATCGGTGTCGAGGCCCTCACTGGCTTCTTCGCGGCATTCATCAACGTGCGCATTGCCGCCCCGGTGATCGCCGGTATCGGCCTGGCCGCCACCATCGGCGCCGGCTCGACTGCACAGCTCGGTGCCATGCGTGTCTCAGAGGAGGTCGACGCGCTCGAATGCATGGCGATCCCGTCGATCCCCTACCTCGTCTCGACCCGCGTGATGGCCGGCATGATCGCGATCATCCCGCTGTACTCGCTCGCGGTGATCGCGTCGTTCGTGGCCAGCCGCTTCGCGACGGTGTTCCTCTATGACCAATCGCCCGGTATCTACGACCACTACTTCTCGACGTTCTTGATACCGACGGACATCCTGTGGTCGTTCGCGCAGGCCATCGTGATGGCCTTGGCCGTCATGCTCATCCACACCTACTACGGCTTCAACGCCAGCGGCGGCCCTGTCGGCGTCGGCGTTGCCGTGGGCAACGCGGTCCGCACGTCACTCATCGCGGTCGTGACTGTGACCCTTTTGATCTCGCTGGCCATCTACGGCCAGTCCGGCAACTTCAACCTTTCCGGATAGGGCGGAGGAACGATGCCCGAAGCAAGGTGGAAGACGAGTCTCGCTGCGGCCGTGATGGTGTTCGGCCTGGTGGCGATTGTCGTGGTGGCGCTGACGATGTTCGTCGGCGGATTCACCAAGAGTGAGCCGGTCATCGTGACGGCCCCGCGTGCAGGTCTCGTGATGGATCCCGACGCCAAGGTGAAGATGCGCGGAGTGCAGGTCGGCAAGGTCGCATCGGTGTCCTACAAGGGTGACGGTGCTGAGCTGAAGCTCGACATGGACCCGTCGATGATGTCGAAGATCCCCGCAAACGCGACCGTCGAGATCGACTCGACGACGGTGTTCGGCGCCAAGTTCGTCAACTTCGTGGTGCCCGAGGACCCGTCGTCGACTTCACTGCAACCTGGCGCGGTGATCGGTGCCGACAGCGTGACGGTCGAGTTCAACACCCTGTTCCAGCATCTGACGGACGTGCTCGAGCAGGTGGAGCCCGAGAAGCTCAACGCAACCCTCGGTGCACTGGCCTCCGCGCTGCGGGGCCGGGGCGAGGACCTCGGAATCCTGCTCGAGCAGAGCGACCAGTACCTGAAGACGATGAATCCGACTCTGCCGCAGTTGGAGTACGACGTCCAGGCGACTGCCGATGTCTCGAACATCTACGCGGACACCGCCCAGGATCTCCTGAAGGTTGTCGACAATGCGACCGGCACGAGCGGATCGATCGTCGAGGAGCAGGCCAACCTCGACCTGCTACTGATGAACGTCACGGGACTCGCCAACACGGGCAACGACGTGCTGCGCGAGAACGAGGCCAACGCGGTCACTGCGCTCGACTCGCTCACCCACACGACGACGCTGCTTCAGAAGTACTCGCCGGAGCTCACGTGCTTCATCACCGGGCTGAACGCGGCTCGGATCAAGTTCGAGCCGATGACGGGTACCGGCAAGTACTCGTCCATCATGCTCAGCACGAACTTCATGCTCGGGGCCGAGGCCTACAGGGCGCCGGACGAGCTTCCCAAGGTTGCGGCCTCTGGCGGTCCCAACTGCTACGGCCTACCGGACTTCGACCCCAAGAAGGACGGTTTCGCACCGTTCGCCGTCGCGAACACGGGCGACAAGCCGTACGTGCCCAGCGAACAGGCGCGGCTTTCGGTGCCGACCATCTTCCGGTTCCTGTTCGACGGCTACACCGAGGCGGACCAGTGACATGAGAGCCACAACAGTCAAGCTCCTGATCTTCACCACCGTGATGGCGTTGATCTTCGCGGGCCTCGCAATCGTGTTCAGCCAGTATCGGTTCAGCAGCTCGGAGGGCTACCACGCCACCTTCGCCAATATCTCCGGGCTCAAGTCCGGAGACAAGGTGCGCATCGCCGGCGTGCCGGTGGGATCGGTGAAGTCCGTCGGCGTCGACGCCGAGAACCACGCCGAGGTCAAGTTCGCGGTCGACTCGCAGTACACGCTCCTCGCGAGTACCAAGGCGACGGTGCGCTACGAGAACCTCGTCGGTGACCGGTACCTCGAACTCCTCGAGGGACA
>Ga0131853_10018554_pt1 | contig 12660 bp, 11 predicted proteins | sample TergutLab28metaG_FD_92764 | JGI IMG/M metagenome (GOLD analysis project Ga0131853, IMG submission 92764) | Labiotermes labralis P1 segment gut microbial communities from Petit-Saut dam, French Guiana - Lab288 P1 (version 2) (version 2) | ecosystem: Host-associated > Arthropoda: Insects >...
ACTAGAGATGTTCGATGTGTGCACCACTGGTGACACGGCACACAGCGATACGATATTCAAGTTCTTGCCACACACGCGTCAACATTGGTGCATCGATATTCTTTACTGCTGCAATGATCCGTGCCTTTAGGTCAGTGATGTCACGTGGCAATGGTGGGACGAATACTTTGCACGAAATGCACGTTGCACAGTAACCACAGACTTACTCGTGTGATATTTCAACCCACAAAACGACTTCTCTCCCGGAGCGGCCATTTTCTCACTACATACACTCGCATCGCCTAGCGGCAGAAATGTGAACTACGATGAAAAACTACTTACTGGGGAAACAAATTTTGAATTGTTCCTTCTGTCTGTACAGGTTTCGTAAATACTTGTCCTACGGTTTTTCTATAATAAATTTTTGTAATCTCGGATTACATTATGAAACGCCCTGTATAATTTAAACAGCTTACCAAAGGTAAAGCTCTCCCTCCGCACGTTGTTAAGGCGCAATGGGGGAGTGTAGTTACGGCTCCAGGTATTCTTTATGTGGAAGGGGTATGTCTATTTTACGATACGGCCGTGAATGGCGAAAATAGTTTGAAACAGATGAGCGACCATCAGTGTGTCAAGGACCACTAAGCAGATAATTACATACGTGCATGACATACCTTAAGTCAGATTTACAAAAATTCGAGTGCAGTTACGACATTGTCAACTGCTGTTACCCAAGAAATCACTGTATCGTCTGGCAGGACATGTCCACCCATCATGGGCTTGAATACCGCTACCTTAAGCTCGAAATCTGTGCTACAGGCAATTTATCTAAACAGTTAGATTATTAAATTTATTTTTTTTTGCAACTGAATATGTTTTGAATGATGGAAGGCATACAGACGCAATTTAAGCAAGCATATCTCTGCAGTGATTACCGTATACCTCCCTTTCAGCTCTGTGACACACTTAGTACGTATGTCATCGTCTACTAACCGTGTCTCATACATCAACACAGACACATTCCTTCATTACACTGTCACAGCCTAGCTTTCCTTGACATGGGAGTAGAAGGAAATGTAACGAAGGACCCTTCTTTGTCTTCCTGCCAGTCCTAAGATCTGCCCGCCTCTCTCCGACCAGTAGGGACCTCCTTAGCTGTCTTTTATCTCCCTCATCAATCCGGTTTTTTATCTACGCCGTTCTAACCCTGCCTCACATCTCCATCTCCTTTAGCTCTTTACCTGGGATGTCCGACTGAATCAGACAAAATTTTCGAATGTTCAACAATGCGGTATGAAAAATGTATCCACCCAAAAATCAGTTAACCGTGACATTGTGGTTTATTTCTTGATGTATGAAAGGCGTTACGAGGCTCTGATTTCCCAGAGAATTAGCATCGTGTGATCTTCAACAGCGTCACCACAACGACAAGACAGTGCCTTCTGCCTACTGTCTATACTGGCCCACGACTCCAAAGCGCCACATAGAAACTTCGATAATTTGAGGGCCGACACGCCGATACCAGCACATAACTTCAACTTTCGACTGAGCCAAACCCTGCATCAAGGCAACAGACCCAGACTTAACTCAGTACTGATGTGTGGCTGACCGTGCATCGTAATTCAGTGTGGATAAGAAACCAACTAGATGTCACTTTTGTGTTATCCTTTATTTCTGCTTTACAAGTTGCTCAACATGTTTCGGGCAACCATGTGCCCATCTTCAGGAGCTGACAACTGTGTAGTGTTATCGCCACGTGTTGGTATTGTGCCGTGGCTGCAGGAAGGCTGTCAGAACCGGTTAGCAGGTAGTGTGTCCATTGAGGAGTTCGTGCTACGATTACTTGATAAAATAACACGGATAATAATTACATTTAACTGCACAGATACTTACGTAAGTATATTTAATATGTCGATTTTATTGTTTCAAAATTTCAGGTAAACAAAATTTTGATGTCAGACCCTCAGACGCCCAACACGGTACATTCGCGAAATTGAGCAAAGCGACTTTTAGCCTCGTGATATCTGTCTGGCCATTTGTCCATCGGCTTACAGTGGACGGGTTTTCACGAAAATTTGTATTTCAATATTTTTAGAAAATCTGTCGACAAAATTCGGGACTCATTAAGGACGGACAAGAAAACGGGGCATTTTACAGGTAAATTTATGATAATATCTCGCAGAATTCTTCTCAGAATGAGAAATACTTCAGTCAAAAGTTGTACAGAGAATGAAAACACACATTTTATGTCCAGTAAGGTTTCTTGTTTCCCCGAAAATCGTGAGTTTTACGAAACAATGTGGAAAAATTAATTACAGCCAGATGGGCCACTGAGGACAATATAACACGGCGCACGCGCTTTACATGCCGGGTAACTACGGCTACAGACACACACTCAGAATGTGTAATAGCTATTGCTTACCCACGTTAACAATGGTTACGCGAACGCGCCTCAACTTTACGTTTATGCGTACATTACGGGTCTTGTGTACTTCGCGAAGGCGCCTAAACACCATGCACCAGGAACAGCAGGGAACAAACATAGACAAAGAAGCTATTTAAGAGTACTAGTTATTTATTTTATGAACGTTATATCGCCATTATGCCTTCTATGCATTTACACACGTGTATATTAGAAAAATTTCTGAAAAATTTCAGTATACAGAGATTATTACCAACTGACTCTTGTATACCAATTAGAATATTTTCGATAGAACTTTCTGGTTCTGTTCTTTGTAAGAGGTTAGTACCTCTAGGTGTGACTTACAAAAGATGTTCGGTCGCTGGCTGGCCAACCAGCACGGGCCCCAATGGCGAGGTCTTGGTGATACCCAAAGACAGGCTCGAGAGTTTATCTCGGGACCCAGTCTGGGTACCAGGGCAAAATATATGGCCTTTAATAGGACTCAATCCAGGACTGTAACTGGCCTCCTTACGGGTCATAACACCCTGAGGAGACATCTTTACCTAATAGGGCTGCTTGACAGTCCCTTGTGCTCGAAGTGCGCTGGCAGAGAGGGAAACTCAGGCCACACGCTTTGTGAGTGCGAGACTTTGGCCTCACTCAGACATGCGTACCGTACCTGAGGCTCCTTTATGTTGGAGCCGGAGGATATTAGGAGTTTAGGCTTGGGGACCATTTGGAAATTCAGTAAGGTCGCGGGGCTCACCTGATTCGATATGGAGCACAAAGGGCCCGTTAAATCAAAGCCTAGGTGCATCGGGCTGAGAGGCCCCGAACCCAAATGCAAATCAATCAATCAATCGATCAATCAATCAAGTGGTTAGTACACCAGCCCAGTGCCAGGACAGTTACTGTTTCAACGCAAACTATCACCAGTGATTTAAATAACAAAATATCTGTCGTATGACAACCAATCACGCTACGACAGGAATAGAGCCACTTTTCCGAAACTTCGCGTACCCCCAAACACCTTTCATACAACGGAACTCTCCAATGCAATATTTTGCATAATGCAACGGGCATTTCATCAATTAATCAGCAATTAAAATCAGGAAATAAGTTTAGTGCTGCCGGACAGTTGGGAAAGCAATCCAGCATGCTTTCCTTACGTAGAACAAGGCGAGCACTTCAGAAACAAAAGGGTTATTTTGTGGCTTCATAAATTACAAACTTTGGGGTTGATTTCTACATAATATGATTCAGTGTCTACACGCTATGATTCAGTGTCTACACATACTTCGTATTCGGAAGTTCCCAGAGGTCATCCAGATTACGGTTTGCAGTGATTACCCTCATTTTCCCATGCGAACGCTAGAAAAATATCCAGCATTAGGCTACGGCAACTTCTTTCCTTAAACTCCTCAAATACTACTACTACCACCACTACTACTACTACTACTACTACTAATAATAATAATAATGCAATATGTGCTTAGTGGAAGCAAAAGGCAACACAAGTGGTCCCTATAGTAATATCATCCAAAGTCACTATCACAGAGTCTAACAACACTTAACTTGCACCCCAATACATATGTACAGCTGCAAAAAGCTGTAATTCTTGGAAAATGTTCAATTGTAAGAATATTTTTAAACTACAGACAAGACCACCGAGCCTAATCCTGTTGATTACTACATCCCAGGATAGGTGAATATTTCGCAGCCAAAGATGAGAAGTGAGAAATTCGATGATGATAATAATAATAATAATAATAACAACTTAATAATTAAGACAGCAGCAAAGATTACAGAAGAATTAATTCCACCCCATGAGAAGAGTGACGCACAACAGGATGGAATACAACACACAAAGGCAAGATTGGGAGAGTCCGTAAAGAAAAAATGGAAAAACAAAGTAATGCATGGGCAGTGCTTTAGAAATATAGATAGACAGCTAATAGGTGAAGAAGACACGTTCCTTTGACTATCGAAGGGAGACCTAAAAGCAGAAACTGAAAGTGAAATAGTGGCAGCACAAGACCAGGCGCTACAAACAAAATATTATGCGACAAAAATATTGAGCACAGAGAGAGATAGTAAGTGCAGACTTTGCTAAAAATCTGACGAGACAATAGACCACATAATGTCAGCATGCCCAATACTGGCAAAAGAACAGTACATAAAAATATATGATAGAGTGTGTGTGCACAGCTACACTTCGACATATGCAAGGAATCAGGGGGACAATTTGACAAAAACACTGGTATGAACATGTGCCAAAATTAGTAGAAACAAGTCAAGGAAGCAAGGTAACCATATTGTTGAATCAACAAGTACAAACTGACGGAACTGTACCCAACAACAAACCAGACATTATAATCCGTGATAATGAAATGGGAATATATATGTTAATAGACGTTGCAATCTCAGGAGACAGAAATATGATTAAAAAGGAAGCAGAGAAGATTGTAAAATATGAAGACCTTAAAATAGAAATACAGCGTATGTGGAATGTAAAAACTGTAAAAACAAAGGTGATACCAGTAATAATAGGGGCGACTGGCACTATTTCAAAGTCATTTAGAAAATACGTGAGCAACATACCAGGAAAAACATACCAGAAAAATGAAGGACGAAAAGGACGCAGTGAGTGGACAGCAGGACAATATTAACCTATAGTCGTCACGGGTAACATATCTTGAGAGCGATCCCAATCCAGCAGGCTACTTATTCTTCCTAGCCGGAAGTACTTCTGTCTTATGCTCCATTAAAGCTTATCGCTTTCGAGCGGAAAAGAAGGGGCGGAGAGGAGAGAACGAGCACTTCATTAAATCGTGTGCGTTCTGACGTCACAAGTACTTACACATATGAAATACGACAGATTTCACCATTTAAAAAAAGCGTTCAAAAAATAATTTAGCATAGCGAAGTAAAAAATAGTTTTCCAAGGTCTGTAGCATACATTAGGTGTAGGTATCAACAATATCTAAAAAGATGTTTAATATAGGATGATAGTAACTACATGTTTCGGCCTATTGCGGCCATCATCAGGTTTACTTCCGAAAGTATGGTGGTAGTGTTTTATAGGATTGGTACCCTATAAAGCACTACCTACTATGATGGCCGCAATAGGCCGAAATATGTAGTTACTATCATCCTTTATTAAATATCTTTTTAGATATTGTCGTGTTATTGACTGATACCCACACCTATTGTTTATATACACACAACGGGGATGGCTCATTTTAGAAGTCTGTAGCATACCGTAAGGGTGCCTACACGACTGTACAGTCGTGTGGTCATGCTAGACGAGGGGTAAAAACGGTTGAGAGGTTAAACGGAGAGGATTACCTTACTGTCCACTTCATTGTAAATGAAATGTACAGGAATGTGGTTTGCGGTGTGGATTACAGTTTGGTACGTAAATGAAATTGTGGACAAACTAGCTGCCTCCACTTGGAAATAGGAAAAAGGGGAAAAGTGCCCCATTGTACAGGCACTGAGGCTCTGTACAGGCCGTACGGCCTATAGGGGGAATAGAGGTATAGCTCTACTCTTTCTTGACGACGGCATTAGAAGGGGATGACGGGTCAGCGTCACGCCCTGACCGCTCTTTACCCACGGGAAAGACCCGGTACCATTGTACAGGAGGCTGGTTGGACTCCAGGGCCGGTCTGGACAGGCGCGGAAAATCTCGCCCCCCACCGGGATTCGATCCCTGGACCGTCCAGCCCGTAGCCAGTCGCTATTCCAAGTGAGCTACCCGGCCCATTCCATCTTCAGGGTAGAATCTAAAGGCAGCATGTCCCTCCGAATGTGTTTGTGTAGACACCAAACTACAGGGTCGTTCAGGTAGAAAGGTCTGTACTTTGTGAGGTTATTGTATCAGTTATTGTGCTAAAAAAAAGGTTGGTATGAACACGTGTGTAATTCTGATTGGATACCGAGATACAGCTGTTGGAACTGGCGCGCACTGCTATGCCGTTACTATTAGACTTTTGACTGTGGGTTTCGATGTGGAGGGAAGGAGACAAGAGAAATGTGGATGCACAAGACGAATTGCTCGCTTGCATTTTGGATGCTGCCACCGGCATCAACAAATGTGAAGATCAACTCTGCTCCCTTCGCTGTATCCTTAATCTTTCTGCGACTAATTCATATAAAATTAATGAAGTTTGATTGGCGTTAAGTCCATTTCACCCAAATCTATCTGCAGCCTTTTTACAGTGCTTCTCATAATCTGCTCCGGGATTACAAAAATTTATTATAGGGGAACCATAGGACAAGTATTTAAGAAACCTGTACAGACAGAAGGAACAACTCAAAATTTGTTTCCCCAGTAAGTAGTTTTTCCACGTAGTTCACATTTCTGCCGCTAGGCGATGCGAGTGTATGTAGTGAGAAAATGGCCGCTCTGGAGGAGAAGTCGTTTTGTGTTTTGAAATATCACACGAGTAAGACTGTGGTTACTGTGCAACGTGCATTTCGTGCAAAGTACGCAAAGTACCATTGCCACGTGACCTCGCTGACCTAAAGGCACGGATCTTTGCAGCAGTGAAGAATATCGTTGCACCTGAGCTTTCGGGTCGCTTACCCAACAGGGTGGCCATACTGGGTGCCGTTCCGAGGACTGGCACAATGTCAGCCCTCGGTCCTTTGAGCCGCCGAGCTCTGGATGATAGGGGTCTTGTGGGGAACAGTTAGCCAAACAAAATACAGGGCAAAATAAAATAACCGAAATAACTGTATTAACAATCCCAACATGGAATAATAGAAAACAATGAGTAAAGTATTGAATAGTTGAATCAAAACATAATCTCACAGACACGCACACAGCCGACATAAGTTGCCCAATACAATGACATATCCATCGGTACAGCGGAAGTTTAAAATATATAAACCGAAATCCACAGCCGATCCAAGAACCAGTACAACAGTACAACTGTCGGCCACATGTAAACTTTCAACACAAAAGGCTCAACCCTCAGTCGATGAAAATACATATATCAATTATAATAACCGTCGGCTACACGTGACATCTATCGTGCATAACATACAATAGAGACAGAAAACAATACGGTACCCAGGTACATAATTTTGACTCGTACAAACAAATAAAGAAATCCTACTTACGGGAGGTGACCTCGTACCTGCCCCTCCCGAGGCAACCGCTAGGCAGACGTCAGGGATCGTCGCAAAAATAATCGGGACTTCAATTTAGAAAAACAAGACCGAAAGCAAAACTTTATCTTACAACGTACCCCGGACGTCTGCGTAGCCTTCTCGGAGTTGATTAACTGTAGAAGGAGCCTCCTGCTCCTGGTCCGGCCGGCCAGAAAACCCAGATGTTGATAGGAAAAAACCAAGAAGACGAGTGGTTAACATGAAAATCAAAATCCATAAGGAAAGTTCAGGGCAATGCCCTTGCCTTTCACCTTTCCCCACAGCAGCCAATGATCAGACGATAGCCTCACACAGGGAACGGTATAGGGAAAAACAAACCGGTCATACCTGGAGCCGACCCGGAAGCGGACTGCTCACACCCATGTTGACGCGTATGTGGCAAGAACTTGAATATCGTATCGATGTGTGCCGTGTCACCAGTGGTGCACACATCGAACATCTCTAGTTGTCAAAAAGAAACTTTCTCAGTTTTCCTGTGGATGTGAACAATTACATTAAGGTAGGTGCTTTGGTTTTCTTGTTATAAATGTTTGTAATCACGGAGAACATTATGAAACGCCCTGTATGTTTAAGTCGTTTGTGCGAACCTCGAACATAAACGAGGAACAAACAACGCTGAAGTAAAACGAACTTACAGTTGCCGTGTTGCAACCGATTAACTTATTGGCCACGTCTCATCAGATCTAATTCCGTTTGTCAGAGGTCTTTGAGGCGGAACTGTACGTTAGGTACCGTCCTTAGGACAAAGAATCTTACACAATTTGCAGCCGTAGGACTTTCATTAAAGAGAAACGGCTATGACATGGCTTCTATCAATTTGTTAGAAGTACTGGGAAAGCAATTATCCACTTTATTATCAACTGCTGTATTTCCCGTGTATAATGCGGTTCAGACATGTGTGATCTGTTAGGAAGACAGACATAGTGGATGTAAAACCTGAAATGATTGCGTCCGAAGAGAAGACAGGAAGATAGGCGAAAGAGATAACACTGTTCCATCAATCGCCTACTGTTTATGTCCAAGTTACTTAGATCCCTAAAGTAGGAACTTCAGCACACTAACATTTCTACTCCCACAGAACTTTTATTCACCAAAATCACCTAAAATTCACCAGCCTAGGCAATGATCACTTTTTATGCTACCACACGAAAGACATAAATCTACATTCATATAACAGCCAGCAATCGCGGAACATCTATAATCGTACGATACTTCTCTACATGTAAAAGCAGAAGAAGAAGACGAAGAAGAAGAGGAAGAAGAAGAAGGAGAAGAAGTAGAAGAAGAAGAAGAAAAGAAGAAGAAGAAAAGAAGAAGAAGAAGTAGAGAAAGAAGAAGAAGGAGAAGAAGAAGAAGAAAAAGAAGAAGTAGAAGAAGAAGAATTAGAAGAAGAAGCAGCAGCAGCAGTCCCGTTACATGCATAGAGTAGCTCAGAGGGTTCCAGGAAGTTAAGGTTCCCAGATTGCATGGTGGTAAGGTTGTCAACCTTACGCACCGGCCGCCTTTACCCCCAGGAGATGCTCCTGGTACTCATTCCTGTTAGAGGCTGAATCGACCCCAGGACCATAGTGCGATCGGAAGGATTTTATGTCAATGACACCAGCTGGGATCGAACCAGCGAACTTCCGATTTGTAGCAAAGCACCTTAACTACTGTGCCACGTCGGTACCCTCTATACGTAAAACTAGTCACAAATGTAAGTTGTATTGGAACACAAAGAAGTCAGCACAAAATCTTTCTCTCTCTATCTCTATCTCTCTTTCTCTCTATTGCGTACCCGCAATTTTTCGTCATCAAGATGACACAAAGGCAGCTTTTGCTTCATTCATTGTCCTCTGTTCTGACACCCTAATACAGGGTCATCTAAGAGGATGGACGGGATTTGAAACCGCTATAACTTAAAAAGTACTAGACGGATTTACACGTTAAACCTCGGAACAAGAAATTGTAAGTAGGGTTTTTTTTTATGCAAGACGGAGCTCCTCCCCATTTCAGTTCCTTTGTGACTGACGTTTTAAATGAGAGATTCCCTGATGCCTGGATTGGAAGGGGTGGACCAATACCCTGACCACCACGAAGCCCAGATCTCTCTCCACTTCCTGTGCGGGTACATTAAGAACATTGTGTATGCTGAGAAGATAAGGAATATCCAGCACCTGCAAGACAGGATCACATCAGCCATTGAAAATTTAACACGAGACATGATTCAGAAAACGTGGCAGGAGGTAGAATTTCGTTTGTACGTCTCCAGAGCTACAAACGTTGCACATATTGAAATGTACTGAGGTAAGTCTAAAACTTTAAACGTTTCTGAACATTTTAAAATGCCAAACGTGTAAATACGTCTAGTACGTTTTCAGTTATATCGGTTTCAAATCCCGTCCATCTTTTTCAATGAACTTGTATTTACTAATTAGATTGTCTAATTTTCCTTTTCTCAAAATAATCCATTGATTATTACATTGGGCCCATATCCAATATTACAGAGATCGACATAGCCATTTGGTATGCAAGAACACACAAAAATGCCACCAAGAAATAACTAATCTCACGGGGAGTAAAAATATCTTCTAATCTATAAGGTGAGGTAAATTCAGTCAAGAACACACCTATGAATATATGGCCAAATTATGGTGTTTATTAGCAATGGAAAAACTACATGTTTCGGCCTATAGCGGCCATATTTAGGTTTTGACAACTTTCTTGCTAAAAGAGCTTTATATAATATGCCTAAACCGCATGGTGATGTTGAGATCTCATCATCATTTTATGTGCTTTTGTTAAGCTAAATTTGGTGGGATGTCTGTTCGGTCAATGAAGACCCACACCCAGCTACCTAAGCCAAACGTGTAAATCCGTCCAGTACTTTTTAAGTTATAACGGTTTCAAATCACGTCCATCTTTTTCGGTGACCCTTTACAAGTTTTATGTAAAGGTCCATTATATTGCTTTTTCGTAACGGCGTGCCTTCCTTTATGTAAAATAATCTCAGAAGCTCGTATTTTCTTGGAATTGTACGATTGGTTTGGAAGTTTATCGTTAACTTCAGATACTGGTTTACCCTTTAAACGCCCAGTTAAATCCTATCTGTAATTTGCTGGCATTATTAGGAGCTCAACATATTCTCCACGTTAGCAGAATAAGGGTTAACCTTTATTGAACTGGACACATTTTGCGCATCCAATTATAAAGTAGACAGAGACATGAAGAATGAATTAAGCGAAATATATTTGTGAACAGTAGAAGGCAAAATCTTTGCCAGCGTAAAATATATAGTTTTGGAGATTTCTAGAAAATATCTTGCGACGATATGCACAATTTATTCGAGCACTAGTTAGTGTAAGTGACACAGGTCTTCCTAGTGCAGACTCTAACCAGAGTGCCCAGAACTAACGTACAGTAACTTCAAAAAATTTCTGCCGCGAAAAAGAAACCAGTTCGTGTCTTCGTCGACGGAAATAAGGAAATTCTCCCGCGATGTCTGACACCTGTCCAATTGGTCTTGCCCCCTCCCCCTTCTCTCTCTCTCTCTGTCTGAAGCCACGAGCGTATAAAACTACGAACTGTGTAAGAAATGAAATAGTTCAACGCTTTCTGATACTGGCTAAAAAGCAAACTGACAACAGAGCACCCAGTACCGTGATGTTGTGATGTCACGGAATATGGAAACATAACCTTCATCTGCTAATGACCTTTGTAAATAATTTGCTCTGGCCAGAGGCTGAAGAGGGTCCGGGATCGAATGCCGGTGGGGACGAGATTTTCCGCCCGTCCAGACCGACCCTGGGGCCCACCCAGCCTCTTGTAAAATGGGTACCGAGTCTTTCCCGGGGGTAAAGTTCGGCCGGGGCGTGCTGCTGACCACTCACCTTCTTCTAGTGCCGCGGTCATGGAAGAGGGACACACCGGACCTGTAACGGGATCACTTTAACTTTACCAGAGGCTGAACAAGATGCCGACAGTGCAGAGCCAGACTTCCTCAGGATTCTTCACTACTTGTTCACTCCACAAACCGGTAGGCATTAATCTTTTAATTCACGTCTCTTGGAAAATTGTTTTTAAAGTTGAATATCAATATTAAGCCTAGCGCAAAAGTTTCAGCGCTCTACAAGACTTGGGAGGTTACGTTGCCATGGCACTGAAGGTTTGGGGTTGTAACATCCTTCAGTTCTTTTTTATTTTTATAGTTCCGTGCATCGTAATTTTATGTTGAAGGAATCCAACAAGATGGAACAGTATGCAGATATTTATTTACTGCTGAATTACTCTACATGTTTCGAGCGTCCATCGCGCCCATCATCAGGAGTACATAAAACTGTAGTTGCAGTCTCTGCACGTAGCAGTCCGTCCCGCGAAACCAAGACAATCATTTCGAATAACCCTGAATATCATCTATAATAAATCCCACGCATAATTTTGTAACGATTTCTCTCACACACTGTAGAGGAATAGCGTATGATGGAAATTCATCACTGTATTTACTGCATCGCAGAAGAGGTATAGTCATCAGCTGCACGTTCCAGCTGTTGTATTCCGTGGGGAAGTTCTTAGGTAACCAGTGGATAAAAGGACGGGATTAGCCCTGAGCCGGCTTGAAGGCGGTGGCGAAGAGCAAAAACCCATCCGCCGACGAATGAATCCTGGTCGTTAAGCCCTTAGACCATGGTCTCTGTACTGTCCAAGGGACAGTAGCTCTTATCAGAGCACACAAACCCAGCCGATGTTCTGGTGCTCCCTGCTGAAGTCATGGAATACGAACTAATTAAAGAAATGATTTTAGAGAAGTCTAGTAAATACACACACACTCACACCACACACACACACACACCACACCCACCCACACACACACACACACCCACACACACCACACACACACCACACCCACACACACACACACACCACACACATACACACCACACACACACACACACACACACCCCACAAACACACACCACACACACACACAACACACATACACACACAAACACCACACACACACACACCACACACACCACACACACACACAAATACACACCACACACACACACACACACACCACACACACACACACCACACACACACACACCACACACACA
>Ga0131853_10018561_pt1 | contig 12658 bp, 8 predicted proteins | sample TergutLab28metaG_FD_92764 | JGI IMG/M metagenome (GOLD analysis project Ga0131853, IMG submission 92764) | Labiotermes labralis P1 segment gut microbial communities from Petit-Saut dam, French Guiana - Lab288 P1 (version 2) (version 2) | ecosystem: Host-associated > Arthropoda: Insects >...
CAAAATGAAAATCTGGGAATTATAAAAAGAAAATTATTTGGAAAAAAATATTTTACCCCGCGGCCGGGGGGAAGCTGACTTTGGGGGGGGGGGGGGGGCGTAGGTCTGGGTAAAAATTCGAGAGACCTGCGAGTACCCGAGCGTCCCCGGCATTTGAAAGAGATACGAATGGGCGTAACATATGCGACACTTATTATGCTGTCGTAAAATTTGGGATATGTTGGGCACTATCAGTAATCTGAGAAGATGTGAGACCAACTGATAGCCTTAAAAATCGACGCCGTCTCTAAGTTTGTATTTTTCTGTAAGAGGTAGAACTTCTATCGGGTTTAACATGCAACAGGTGGCGCAAGAATCGGCCTTTCTTATATCCGTGATGTGATAAATTGAGTAATGGCAACGGCATCGGAAACACGGTACGGCAAAGAAGTTCGCAGCGTGCTTTGGTTTTTGTAGGAGAAACATGTTTTCCCCGTTGAAATTTCCCGCCATTTGACAGAGGTGGATGTCCATAGCCTCATGAGAGTACGACTTGTCAGAAAATGATGCTGAGAGTTACAGTATGGTGGATCGGACATTCGTGGTGATGATCATACCAGTCGACCCAGCACATGAAGGACGGATGTGAACGCAGGTCGAGCGGAGGAAATGATTGTGGATTGCTGGTGCAGTACTGGGGAGGTAACCGATTCCACAGTACTGAGGAAGTGGAAGTGGCTGCTCGTGAATGGTTGCGAGTGTAAGTGCCAAATTTATTCCGGGACTGAATTTTTAAACTGTCGCTTATAAATGACAGAGTTATCCATATGCTCGAATGCTGTGATAAAAAGTAATGGCGCCTCTTTGGAACAAAGAGCTACATTTAATGGTGTAATGGCGTATCATTTAATTTTATAAAGACCTATTTGCGCTCCCGCATGCTGCTGCCAGAACGAAAGCAATGCTTCAAGAGTTTGGCTGGGAAGTTTTTGAGCATCCAACATATAGTCCAGACTCGGTCCCAAGCAGTGGCGTACGGGGGAGGGGGGTTATTCAGCCCCCCTCCCGAAATTCCGAAGGCCCTCCAAAACCGTGCCAAACTCAACCCGATTGTGAAAACTGTTAAAAATTGCTGAATTTGGACGCCAGCACCCCAAGATGTTCGAAAAAATGCAGTAAAATTCTAAAACTACCTAGGTTCGCAATTGTTTTACATTAGCAATGGCAAATAAGTTGGTTGTCATCATGAATAGTCTTCAACTACCAAAAACTAAGAAAATGTTACTATATGAAATGAAATTTCTTGTAACAAATTACAGCTGCAATCAGAACCCATGACTAGGGGGCTACCGCCCTCAGATCCCCGTTCTCTCTGTCTGTCCTCTGTCCTCAACTGAATTCGTTGAACCCCCCTCCCCCCAAACAAAATTCCTGGTTACGCCACTGTTCCCAAGTGATTTTTACTTGTTCCCAACGCTGAAGGAATTTTCGGTGGCAGACGCTTCATAAGCGATGAAGAAGTGAAGGATGCCGTCAAGGATTGGTTAAAAGGACTTGCGGCGGATGTCTATGATGAAGGCATAAAAAAAACTCTTCACGCGCTGTGATAGGTGTCTGAATGTGTCGTGGCGACTATGTAGAAAAATAACTTAGGGTCTGTGATAATGATACAATACATTTTTTAAAATTTTTATTGTGTTTATTTTTCTTTATAGCCAAACGGTCTTCAGTTTCTGGATGACCTTCATACTTACTGAACATCCTTCATATGCATATTCGTGTTGCACATGTACGGCTATTCCGTGTTTTTTATTTTCCTGTTTAAAAAGATTCATTGACATCTTATCTCTTCCACCTAGAAAGGTTAATGCAGATTTCAAACGGGTTTGCGTATTTTCTTTTTCTTTCTATATAGCTCCTGTTGCAGTTAACGTGAACCGTCTTATTAGAAGCCAAAATTTGGAGTCCAGCTGTATAGATTAATTGCCATAATTAATTTGGTCACATATTGTTAAGAACAGGAACAGAGACACAAGTGAACATTATGTTAAGCCTCATCTTGCTAATGAAGTGAAGAAAGTGCAGCAGAGAATGTTAAAAAGAGCTGCTGACCTGCAGGATCAAAGAAAGCTGTGCGTATGTTCACTTCCGTCTGTTAATATTATACTGAAATGCTCGACGGATCTGGCCTTCATGACCTCGTTTCTGAGACAAAGGTTTAGTTGCCAACTCAAAACTAGCCAACAATACGCTTCTGTTTGTCATTTTTCTTAATAATTTTGACGTACACTTGATAGTAAACGTTAGGAGCAACTCATTTTTCCTGTCAAAGTATTCGCTTTCTAGTGATCCATGGCAGTATGGTATTCACTTCCGGTGTGGCAGTCATATCTAACAGAAGAGCATATATGGTTTGTTCCTTCAAACGAGCTGTCCGTATGGAACCATTGTACGAGTGTGAGATGAAGGTAGATTTTGTCCTTAAATGGAAAACATACACATGTTTTTGTAACATTTCAGCGTCATTAAATAAATGGCAACTGTCTCAATCAGCATTTCTGTAATTGCTGCGGCCTCTTTGCCATACACAACCCATTTCACTTGGGAAGTATTTGTCTATGGAAATACAGTCTTCACCTCTCTTGAGTTAGGTTGGTTGTAAACTGTTTTTTCTACCTCTCTCGAAGTGAAAGCTATTTGATAGCTTTGCCGTCCCTTAGATTTCAGTTTTTACAAAATCATTCGTTTGTTTGAGGAAGGATATTGAAAACTTTGATGTTCAGAATTAATATTTGGAAACAACAACAATAAAATTCCATTCATAAAGAAAACAGGAGCAGATCAAATCTAGGGATTGGTCGCTACCTTTCGGTCCACAATCACTTTGTACTTTACGTCTCCTATCCAGATACGTAAAGTTTGAAATATACCGAACTACTACTCTACGGTGTTTGAGAACAGGGTGTAGAGAATGTAGGTAGATATGTATCTCCTTATGGGAGAGGTTTGACAGGAGGCTGGAGGTAATTGAATAGTGAAGCTCATCATCATATGTAGGCTGTCATTTAGCTGATATTAAGAGTTACAAAATCGAGAGTAATGTAAAGAGAAGCGTATTCAGAATTGTAGTGGAAATGGTGAAGGGAAGAGGCAGTTCAGGAGCCTGAGTGTTTAAGGTGTGAATGAGTGAACTGGTTTTATGTGGCTGAGGACAATACAGTGATGGGCTCTTGATTACGATAATGAACCTTCGGCTTAAAAGGAAGGGGACTGCAGACGCGTTGGACGATTAGTTCCGGAGGTAGTGTCGTTAAAGGTACATCTGTAGGTGTTAACATTTGTACCAAGAATTGAATATGTACATTAACTTTCAAATTAATTAATGATAAAACTACAGTAATTTGGCAGATAAACAGATGTTTCATGTGTTCTAAAGCAACTATCATACACATGGGCGCTGCGGGTGGGGTGGGCAGCAACTCATTCTCTTCCTCCTCACCTTTTGGAGGGAGGAAGAGAGTATGAGAGAAAGTTGAAAAGAGTGAAGAATATCGCTCATGAAGCAGCAATTTTTGGTAACCCACCGATATACAATTTTACAGGATACAAGAAAAACTTGACGGATCCTCAGTAGGCGTGTTGTGTTTTGACGAAAATATAAGGACAAACAATTTTTTGGGGGACAGTACATTTTGAGAGTAGGTGTGTTTGTAAGCCACCTGTCTGGTGATGAGGGTTTTCGGTGTAACGAATTGTGTGAGTTACGATAAAATATCCGTATCATTGGAGTTATTTTAAAAATCAAGGGCGATCAATAATAATTGTAAACGGATTACGTGTTATTTTGTAACCCCCCGTAGAAATTATCCTGTCGGCACCAGTACTTTAACGTCTTATTAAACTGCTTGCCTTATTTCGTAATCAAGTGTTATATAAAGTGACACGTCAGAGGTTGTGGTGACTTCTGGTTGTGTAGCCCGTATTCCATATTTCATAAAAATCGGTCAGTTGATCCAGAAGTGTAACTTGCAGACACGCAGACATCGTGGTGATGTCACGGAGCTTCTGTTTTCCCTTTAGGGAAATTATAGTTAGTTAAAAACGATCTGATGTAGATGTTTTATGGAACAATTGGAAATACCTGAAAGAGGCGTAGTTGCTTTGTAAGGGCGTTAGTGGTAGGAAAGCTCTTCAGCTTTTGTAGAACACGTCGTTAATCACATCTTCATTCTTTTCTATAAGAGATAATTTGTGCTAAACTGGATATGTTATTGCAGATGTTACTGGACATTGTTATGGGGCTGCGTCATGTTTTAATGTAAAGAAACATAGCCTGGACCTTGCTGTGAGGCATCGAAAGGGGTTAGATGTATAGCTCTGCACTTTCTTTAACCTCGGCGCTAGAGTGGGGTGGGTGGTTAACGCCACACCCCGGCCTCTGGGAAAGAGATCCAGTACCCATCGAACAGGGGGCTGGGTGGTCCCCAGGGCCGGTCTGGACAGGTGCTGAAAATGTCGCCCCAACCGGGATTCGCTATACGCTATCCTAGGCCATAGGAGGAGACCTAATAGCTTTCTTTATTTGTACAGAACAGTCAGGTTTGCAAAAATTTATTCTCACATTTCGCGAAAGAAACGTAATTTGTAAAAGTATTCAAAACATTTGGACCTCGGGGATAAACGTGGCGTCTGGAATGGAATACGGAACTGAATGTGTCAAATCGGTGTCATTTGATCCTGTCCTGCAAAACCAAAGGATGCGAAAGTTCGTAGCTGTACTGCGCTGATAATTCAAATATCCTCCTGATCTTGACCGTTTTGAAAAGTATACGGGATAATGGTAGTATTCAAACGGAGATTAATCCTGAGCAAAGTCGGGTCGTGTCTTGTGAGACATTGCGTGCTGGCTGGAGGGCGCGGCTTCCAAGCTCATCTGTTCCTCGCTGGGCGACTCACTTTCTCTCGTGGTAATTGTGAGAAATGATTCGGGACCGAATGCCCTGCACTCTTTACGGTTGTTAGAACGAGAATTCAGTCGACTGAACTTCCTTGTTCTGGCACACAGTAGACTCGACACTTACGTTCTGCATGAGAGTGATACGGACCGTGCATTAGCAAGTGCAGCGAAAGGTGTTTCTGTATGGATGACATATGTCTTTGCAGCTGACCGTGGTGACCTCGTTGTATAAATCACTCTGTCTCTGCGTTGTATTCCGCCGCACTGTGAGAGTGGTTTGGACTGGTGCTGTATTTCCATAAAATGAAACATATACGGCACTTTGCCATTCATTTGCTAAATTCCTAAAAAAAAAGGTAAAAGGTAAAGTTTCCTGTTACAAGCCCGGTGTGGTCCAGAAGGTGGGTAGAGGTATATAGCTCTACTCTTCCATGACCGCGGCACTAGAAGGGGGTGAGTGGTCAGCAGCACGCCCCGGCCGCACTTTACCCCCGGGAAAGACCCGGTACCCATTTTACAGGAGGCTGAGTGGGACCCGGGGCCGGTCTGGACGGGCGGAAAATCTCGTCCCCACCGGAGTTCGATCCCGGACCGTCCAGCCCGTAGTCAGTCGCTATACCGACTGAGCTACGCGGCCGACACTTGCTAAATTCCTAGCTTTCTTATTTTGACCCCAAAATTGTTTCATGCCGTGTAACGAAGGACGCTTCGTGTTTCATGAATGACGAAGATGCATACTTTCATCAGAGTGGGAGTCGTTCACAATGGAGCTTGTAAGTGTATTAGCATGTGATTCTCACAGAATAATTTATTCGTGTCATTTGTAATTGACATCCCTCCGAATACACCGAACTAGTATTTTCTTGATTTCCCACTAAAATTTTGAACGTGGTTATGAAGTATAATGTAATATGTTTTTGTAATGGATTTGCATTACAAATAAGTCTCATGCAGATCCATCACATTGCCGTATACCTATATCTTCTCCGTCCCGTTTGCCTGACGGGCTGTGGAGTCCGCCCAGCCTTTTATCCGAAGTTTGTTTATTTATTTATTTATGTGTAGTTTATTGAACGACGAGGCCTGTAACTCAGGCTTCCGTAATATAGTGGCTTGATTGGATGATAGTGAGCAGTGAACTGTAAAAGACTTGGAAGGAAGCGGGCATTGCCCAAGTTACGGTGCCATCCCAGAAGGGTGGACTTCCTGACCGAGAGTCGAACCAAGGACGTCCCGAATGCAAGTCAGAAGCGTTACTACTTAGCCGTCTTGTCCATGTCCAAAGGTTACCGAGGTCTCCCCCCCCCCCACCATGGGTGAGGTGGCAAAGGAAGTGTTGCTGACTGATTACATCTTCTGTCTTGTCTAAGTTAAAAATACGTGAGTAACGTTCCCATTCATCCATTTCCTAAACACACCTCGTCACGAAGTCGTTCGATTCTGATATTGGTGGTCAATTCAAGAATGCTTATTTATCGAATTATTTACATCGCTGAATTTAAACATTCTATTGAATGCCACTTATTAAAACGTAATGCAAGAAAATATACGGTAGTTATGTCTACAGCATCGTCAGATTAATCCACGTGACCTTGCTCCTGTTTTGTACGATACCTGACATTAATACAACGTGTTGCCTTGACAGTTTTTTGTGATTGATGTTGCATTAACTGTATTTTCTGAGAGTGTGGGCCGCAATGTGGTGGCTCAGATACAGTGGGATGCGGACATTTCGCTGTGACCACACGATAATGAGACCCCCAGTAATTGATTTCTAGTTGATCTTGTTGCTTGATGTGATGGTGCATTCCATCAGAGAACGACATTCGCTGTCACTGGAAATGCTGGCTTACTTTTTGTTTATGTTGGCCTTTCCCACCGCGGCGTGTTTTTCTTCAACTGTTTGGAGTGTACTTAAAATAATTGGTATTTATGGAGGTTTTAACAACATGGACTTAACTGAATGTATTTTAGTACTGACTAGACTGATTAGCCATGCAAAGCGCTTTGTGTTTGTCTGTCGCCATGTCACTATAAACTTCTGAACAAAGTGCTAATGTGACTCCGAAGGAAGGTCATGCAATTGAAGGCCAACTTGATGCCGTTCAGTCTGAAGTAGTGTTCTACTACTTGACGGACTGGTTAAATTTTTAGATGGATCCAGAATAATTGCCGTGTGTTTAATTGGTTGTGTGTTGGGTAATTTTACGACGCTGTTGTAACTTCTGAGATTATTTATCTCAGTATTTAACCAACTTGATGCACAAAATTTGTTTCACTATAAGTTTTATTTCATGCATCTACATGTTTCGAGCACATGTGCTCATCATCAGGAGGTCAAAATTGCATTACACAGCCTCTGGTATCGTCACACCTATAGGTGGACGTCTCGTGCACGAAACGGCCACCTATAGGTGTTGGTTAAATACAGTGATAAGTATACTGCGATGCGCGGTAAACAAAACGTCAAAATTTCTGAGATTATATTGCGTCGAATGGTACTGGAAGATGTTAACGGATGATGAGTTACCAAAAATTGAACAAATCGGCCTTACTGGAAAATACTGTCTTGGCATGCTTTTTGGTGAGATTACCGGAAACCGCAAAACCCAACAAACTTGTAGCATGTCTCCACGTCGTAACAAGTGTTTACCAATTAGTGTCGCAGACCGTGAAAATGGGAGTCCCTAGGTCGCATTAGTTTGTAACGTCATACATATAGACTCCGTAATACAAAGTTACGTTGTTAATCGCTACAACAGCCGCCCGGTGACATTCATTGTGGTGTGACGACATTTCTGTTAAATGCATGCTGTATTATCACGTATCGTGATAGTGCTATCAGTAGACTTTTTTCAAGTCTTCAGACTGCTGTACATTGGAACGTAACGGCTGAAAGTACTGTAAAGGCCCGAATATCAAGGAATCGCTTTATAAGCGACTCCTTGCGCCCCTTCCCAGTGGCTCCTCAGGGCCACGTCGTTTCCTAGTAAAGAGTGATTTTAAGTCATGGTATTACGCCGTTGTTTCTGTGAAGTTTTAGTGTCAGTTGCGGTGCTCTATTAATGTTTCTTTCACATTTTCTGAATTCTCTGAGCTTTTTCTACCGACATGCCAGAGGGGAAAATTGAGTCAACTTATACTCGGAGCCGCCTTATGATAAATATATGGTAATTCCGTTTCTTAATCACTGTACACTTAACATGAACATAGAGGCTTCATTTTCCGTCTCATGTTAGGGTGTGTACCCTGGAAGGCACAGTTCTTCCTGCTTCTGTGGGATCAATCTTAATGGAAATACAATAATTTCACCCCGTACTGTCTTTCGGGCTGTTGAGTGGAACACAGGAATTCTGTCTTGTCACCTTGCCTGGCCCACTTCGTCTAAGTCAGATACGAGGCCTTACGTGTCTCTGGCTGAGGGCTTCTCGAATCGTAGCTTCCGCGCATCCAGGTCCGCAGTTCCATTTACAACACAAGTCAGTTTGTGACGGTACATCGACCCACCTTCGCAGCCCCACTGCTCAGCGTTGTGTCATGTTGTCACAAATGTTTTTTCCGGAAATCAGTGCCATTTGTGTAATTACATCTTTCAGAAAAAGTACAGGTTCTGTATCCGTAAATAATTTGTTGTGTAAATGGGTATGAAGATGGTGCCTAATTGTACGGGAATAATTTCGGTAGTGTGCCGCAATGGCAAGAATCACATCTGTGTTGATCCTGTCCCCGTTACATCTATTTGTTTAATGAGGGAGGACGGGATCATGAAGTTGGGCTTCATGGTCTTGTTATGGTCGTGAGAATTCTTGTTCCGGATTCCAAGAATAGGGCCAATACCTGCTGCAGAGACCGGCCAATTGAATGAGATGATAAGGCCATTGCCCTAACTGCTGTGGTCGTGACGAGGACTGTTGGCGAGGGCGGAGACATGGAAACTCGGCTCGTATTACCTGCTCTGCGCTATACTGTACGTGTACCTGTATTATACCTGTACATACAGTCGCCGCGTGTTTGTTGTTTCCGAACATTCTGGTGCAAGACGTAGAGATTACTATCTTCTGGATGCGACGTCGTGTATTGTGGTAGAAAGCTGCCCACATCTGCAGACTAGATTTGTTGTATTCACGGTATGAGAACGTCAAATTCCACATTGTTTTCGGGCCATTCGGTGTTATTACACTGAAGATTTATTGCCCTTTTCTTCGTGATATTAGTCACGGCGTTTCGGACCGAACCTGAAATTCTGAGTACCAGGCCAATATTCAAAAGTGCCCGAGTTCGATCCTCACAGTGGCGACTGATAACGCAGATATGTAATAACAGATATTATGTGTATGAAATATAGCTGTTTCTTCAGCCTATGAGCTGTGTTGACCCTAATTAACCAACTAATCATGCACTAAAAATTAAACACATTCGACGCACTATTTCCTTCCTGCATGTTTTGGAACTCCCGGGGTGCCATCATCAGGGAGTGTAGCGTCCATTGTGTTTGATTTTGAGTGAATGAATAGTTGGTTACATAGGGTGAATTTGACTCCATGCGCTGTGCATACAATATTAAGCATGATCTGTGTGTTCTACATAATATTGGTATAATAAATGAACAGTTATCACAAAGCTTTTGAGATTCGCTGATCTTGCCACCAAAGTGGGCACATTGTGGTGGTAGCGCTGTAGACATGTATTAGGTGACGTACACCGATCGAATTTACTTGCACACATACATTATATTACATAAAGCATTATATCCGACGGTGACAATTTACGGCGTCAAGTTTGTTAACAAAGTTTGACAGTAAAAAGTGGGACAGAATCCAATATCAGTGCATTATCACGCTACACTGACTTGGGTTTTCATGCTGAAAGAGTGTCTCCCTCAAGTTTCCTAGTGCATTGTGTACGCATGTCAAGTTAATTATAGATGTGTTGGGGAGACGAAGTGCACAATGAACTTGTTATCTGATAGCTGTGCAGTACGTCGTATTCTCTGGGGCAGAACGCTGCTATTAGTTCCTCGTCACTCAGTTGTGGTGACTGACTCGCGTGCCGGAAGCAGCGGCAGTCCGGATGAGATGTCGCGGTCCTCTGCTTGCGGCCATCAACTTACCATTTCGGGAAGTCTTGCTTTCTTGTATATCGTGGAGAAACCATCTCAATACCGTTACATTTCTTCCATGAAATGACATTTAAAGCAGTCTAAAAGTTTTACGGAACAGTGGTTTTTAGGAGGATGTCAAAAATGCCCACGGAACAGTGGTTTTAGGTGGACGGTACGAAAAACTTCGCTTGTAAGCTACCAGCTTAGTTTGAGATTTGTTCTTTTGAGGCCGGTGATAATTTGGTGCATGGTGTTTTGACACCATGCATTGTAGATCTATCCTGGGTATTGAGGCAGCGAATTCCTCTGGATGCGTTGGTATCCAATAACGCGTTGTCAAAAGACAGAAACCCACGATCGAAATACCGGATCACAGTGTAGGCCTACAAATAACATTGGCGCATACTGCACCCACCCTTTCATGAATATTTTGCATGTTAACTGCGTAGGGAATCCAGCCAACTAAACAACATATTTAAGGGAGCAACTTCCTCTTTAAGAAGATTATATTCGCTCATATGGTTAGGATACCAACAACTTTTTATGTAGGTCTTAACTCGAAAATATATACTTCTGTATATTTAGTAGGACCCGTGGAATATGAGAGCTCTCAGTTACAAGGTCTTTACCTACACGGACGGAGACAGTTCCTATCCTGACCAGTGTTCATATCAGCTATTTATTTCAGTCGCACAAAATTGTATAGGCGTAATCCGAACCGCGTCGGTTCTTTTATTTCTCACATTTTGAAAGCTTATATTTCTTAGAAGGGAACCGCGGTAGCACAGTGGTTAAGGTGCAGTGCTACAAATCGGAAGGTTGCTGGTTCGATCCCAGCTGGTGTCATTGGATTTTTCATTTACGTAAAATCCTTCCGATGGCACTATGACCCTGAGGTCTACTCAGCCTCTAACAGAAATGAGTCCTAGGAGTATTTCCTGGGGGTAAAAGCGGCCGGTTCGTAAGGCTGACAACCTTACCGCTATCCTGTGCCGTCAACCGCCAGAGTTAAAAGGTAAAGGTAAAGTGTACCCTTGTACAGGCACTGAGGCTCTGTACAGGCCGTACGGCCCATAGGGAGAGTAGAGGTATAGCTCTACCCCTTCATGACCACGGCACTAGAAGGAGTGAGGGGTCAGCGTCACGCCCCGGCCGCTCCTTATCCCCGGGAAAGACCCGGTACCCATTGTACAGGAGACAGAGTGGGCCCCAGGTGCGGAAAATCTCGCCCCCCACCGAGATTCGATCCCCGGACCGTCCAGCCCGTAGCCAGTCGCTATACCGACTACGCTACCCGGCCCACAACCAACAGAGTTAATTTAATCAAAAAGACTTTTAATTCATTGAATTAATAATTATCAAGCTCATAAATAAATACATATCTTAAAGGGATTTTTTTAAATCACCAGTCGTACATCTGCATGGAACGGGGTAAAAATTTAGTACTTCGGCACCAACAAATCCAAATTTTCTTTTCCCAGGATTGTGATGGTAACCCAAACCAGTTGTATAGGTTCCAGACTTCCATTGCGATGCTTCTCCTTGGTGATACTTCTGTATTTTATGTCTGGTGTGTTTTAAACGCCCTATTATGTAATTGGGGTAATAACAGGAAAGTAACCAACAATATGCACTTTATTATTTCATTTGTTATTTTCGGTCTTACGTGTTTCGGCTCATTCAACCCTTTATTTTGGCGTAACAGCCCCCATTGGGCCAGGGCCCTACTCATTCACAAGATTTCTGGATCACACACACACACAGCGACGCACCACAGTCGGTAGGACTCCTGTGGACGAGTGATCAGTTCGTCGCAGAGACCTCTACTTGACAACACAACAGACAGACATCTATGCTCCCGGTGGGATTTGAACTCACAATTTCAGTACGCGAGCGGCCGCAGACCTACGCCTTAGACCGCGTGGCCACTGGGACCTGCTTGTTCAACCATCAGCAAAGATAAATTCCCTAAGTCATGAATATTACATGATTTTAATTCTGATCGTGTAGTTGTCCTGTAATCATCATGACGATTGAATTGATTCCTGACTATAGTTGAGTGAGCCAAAATATGTCCGATCCCTTTTGGTATTGAAATGATATGGTGTATATTGCTGGTTTACTTTTCCTCTTGTGCTGATATACACGGTAAATATGAGTCAAAACACGTTATCTGTTTGGTAGCTGAAGGGACAGGCAGCTCCGGCTTTGATCATTATTGACAGCGACCGCGCTTCCCCTGACCTCCAGTTTCCCGTAGGGCCCTAGTCTTTCGAACTGCTGTATTTTTCATGAACAAACCCCCGCGGTTGGAAATGGGTTGCTAGTGTTTTATCATAAAGGCTTTAATGTAATGGTATTTACACACATTTGGTCAGCTGTTATTTATATTTAGAAGAACCAGATTGGGGTTTACTTTTCACGTTGTACATTACATTGATATGACTACGGGCTGAACGGTTCGAGATCGAATCCGGGTGGGGACGAGATTTTCCGCCCGTCCAGACCGGCCCTGGGGCCCACCCAGCCTCCTGTAAAATGGGTACCGGGTCTTTCCCGGGGGTAAAGTGTGGCCGGGGCGTGCTGCTGACCACTCACCCCCTTCTAGTGCCGCGGTCATG
>Ga0131853_10018562_pt1 | contig 12657 bp, 11 predicted proteins | sample TergutLab28metaG_FD_92764 | JGI IMG/M metagenome (GOLD analysis project Ga0131853, IMG submission 92764) | Labiotermes labralis P1 segment gut microbial communities from Petit-Saut dam, French Guiana - Lab288 P1 (version 2) (version 2) | ecosystem: Host-associated > Arthropoda: Insects >...
ACATACATACATACATACATATTTGGACCTAGGAGGGACGAGGTAATGGGGGAATGGAGGAGACTGCATAATGAGGAGCTAAATGATTTGTACTCCTCACCCAATCGAGAAGAATGAGATGGGCTGAGCATGTGGCACGTATGGGTGAGGACAGGGGGATGTATAGGGTCTTGGTGGGGAAACCGGAGGGAAGGAGATCACTGGGGAGACCTAGGCATAGATGGGTTGGTAATATTAGGATGGATCTGCAGGAGGTGGGATGTGGGTATATGGACTGGATTGGGCTGGCCTAGGATAGATACAGGTGGCGGACGCTTGTGCATGCGGTAATGAACCTTCGGGTTCCGTGAAATGCGGGGAATTTCTTGACTAGCTGCAAACCAGTTAGCTGCACAAGAGGGACTCTGACGTGACCGTGTGTCGCCTAGACGCAAGTCTGAAGCGTTGTATTGTCACACTGGCTTCTGTCCGTAGTCACAGTGGTGCTGCAGTGGAGGCAGTAGTTGATACAAAACATCGGACCACAGTGAGCCCTCTTACACTGCTAGACTTTGTAACTTAACGTACTGTCATGAAGTGATGGAGGCTAAAGATGTGTGGTGTATGGTTCATATGGCTACATCTGGGCTGTGACACCCTTAGTGTGTGTCAGCACATACACAGTTTAGTTTAGTTCAGTTTAGTTTAGTTTGGTTTGGTTTAGTTTAGTTTAGTTTGGTTTGGTTTGGTTTGGTTTAGTTTGGTCTGGTTTGGTTTGGTTTGGTTTATCAGTCCAAAACATCATACCTATGGTTGTGGGCTCATCAGTTTCTAGCATTATACAAGAAGTGAGAGAAGTCCAATAGCAACAAACATATTATTCTACAAATGATTTCAGAACTGCTTATGTATAGTGTAATAAGGCTTAAATTAGATACAGAGCTAATAAAGTTACATAGTTACAAAGCTACAGATTCTTCCAGTGAGTAAAAGGAATGCAGAAGAAGAAGTGATTTCAATTCCTTCCTAAATGTCGTATAACTATATATTTCTTTTATGTACCCAGGAAGTTTGTTATATAATTTAGTCCCCATATTTATTACACTTCTATTATATAAATCAGTATTGTGTGATTGAATGTGGATATCCATCTTTCTTCTTGTATTATGAGCATGGATATTTGAATTTAGTTCTACAAACACCTGCTTCCTCCGACTTAAATGTACAAAGCTCTGCATTTTCTGTAATTCTTGATTATTGTCATAGCTGAGTCGTTGCGATAGAAATTAAATAAAAAAAAAAAGACATCTAAAATCGTGTTTCTGTGAACTGTGTGTAATTTGAGGGTAGTTTACTTCAGATGCCGGACTGCTGGCTAGAAGTCAGTATTCGGAAGGTCCTGCGACCGGCCACCTCGACACAGGTTTTTCTTGGTTTCACTGTGTCTATAAGCAAATGCTGAGATGGTTTCCAAGATTCCAAGTTGCCACTACATGCTTCTCATGTAGCCCTCCGGACTTAAATTTATTAGTAACTGTTTTCATGTTCTGTATACACATAAAATAACCACTGCCACTGGGTGACAACCCAATTGCAGTTAATAAATATTTTTATTATTATTATTAATTGTGTTCATTTTGTCATTTCAGAATTACAACAACATGGAGTTTGGAATTGTTAGATTAATCGGTATATTTGTTGTTGGTAAGTTGGTATTGACTGTTGGTCTAGTTATGTAATTGATCTTATCACATGTAAATGGATATGCAAAACTTGAAACTGTGGTTATTGTTGCTATATATATTTGCATTCACATTATCCGTGTACAACGTGCATGGTTGCACATAGGCACTACATCACGTTACGTCACGCCTGAAGTAACAGTAACGAAGTGTGGTGTAATTTCTGTTGCAGCAAGTGCTGACGTCGGTTTCGCGGTGTACGACAGGTACGCAGCCGAACAGCCAGGCCCGTCCGTCTCTTACGTCGCGCACCTGACAGGAGCCTTGGCCGGTCTCACCATAGGACTGCTTGTTCTTAAGAACTTTGAACAAAAATTACATGAGCAGCTCATGTGGTGGGTGGCTCTGGGCGTCTACGCAGCGTGTACCATCTTCGCGATCCTATTCAATGTGTTCAACCCGGGCTACCCCTGATGACATCACTGTTACCACGTTTTACAAAATGGCTGCAGGTGGCCACGTGGAACAACTGCCAAAAAAATACAAAAGTTTCGGAAGAAATACCGTCAAAGTGGTTCTCAATATGAGTCTGGCGTAGGAAACTGATTCGGGAGACTCGGAACAGAGTATGTCGTTACGTATGATGTGTAAGAGTCAGTATTACCACCCGTGTTACATTAACCATGGCATCAAGAATTTAAAATTATGCCTTGTAGTCATCAGAAGTGATGTAACAACTAGGGCTGTCGTTCACAAGTTCGACACTTACCGTAACTTCCAGTGAGTTTAACGCCGTGTGAGAACAGATGGGGACAGTGGGGGATATTACATTACAGTAAGAGACATGGTCCTGTGTACAGCCATGAGAAACGAACTTCCAGGTCATGAAACTAAAAATGAAACTGGAGCACAGAGATCTTCCAATCCATACCGTTCATCATATAAGTATTATGCTAATGTCTGTTAGTGAGTGTGAGGTGCATGTGTAGAGACATATTCAGAAAATGTCGTGGGTGCGAAGTGATGATGATGCTAGTCAAAAAAGAAATAGGATTAAAGAGGAAGATCGTGTAACAACACGAGATAGGAAACAAACAGAGTTCAGTTTTTGAAACATCCCCAGAAACGGTGACCTCGTAGCTGATGTTTAAGATCAGAAGAAACCCCCTGGATCTACCAGTAATGGTCACTTCTTTAGTTAACCCACGAAGACTTTAATAATGGCTCTCTCTTAACTGTTGTTTATTTATGAGTGTTTGTATATAATTCATCGAACTGATACGATCACATGTTATAGTTAATTGTATTACCACATTTTTCTTTTTTAAACGAGAAAATTCTCGTCCTTATACCAAAGAAATATAAAGAAGTACTAAATGAATCATCTTAGTCTTGTTGAGGTTAGAATGCGACAGCTTTCATCTGGACTCCGTACCGCAGAAATATTGTAAAGAAATGTACGTGTATGACATTAATTTGATTGAGAAAAGAAATTCAGTACGATGTAGCTGATAACTGAAATATTTATAATTTAACAGTAAGAACAGATGAAAGAAATAAGTGTATTTTGAAAGCTGTTTCAAGATGGTACTCCTGAGCACAAACAATGGAATGCGTTAATGCCAACAGGGATTTCCTAGGCTGAAGCAGACAAATCATGCAAGAGACGTCTTCACTATCGAAAAGAAAGGGGTTCAAGCGACTGAACAAAGTAAACAATGGACTGAGGTACAGAACAAAATACATAGTTGTCTGTACGAAGAATACTTTCGCAGGCACACGTCCTTCCCGTTGTCAGATCCGTCATTTCCTTAACCGTTTGAGGAAATGCTGGATGTGATGTGGGACACAAGTACAACATAATATGACCTTGGATAATGTTTATGAATAAAGTCATAATAAATACAGTCTAACACAACTTTAATTAACTGTCAGTTTAAATAATTTATGGCGACATGTTTCGGATCTTAACGGTCATTTTCAGTCTGACTATAAAGCAGCATATACAACACACTGCCATAAAATGGACGATATCGCGTTTATGTAAAGTTACATTATTAAAAGAATATTATTAAAATAGAATATGAGTTGTGATAAAACTTGTATATAAATTGGAATTTATATATATCAAATAAAATTTATATTTGTCATACTAAATAACCATGTATTTAATTTGTATACTAACTGATGCAAATATATAAAAATTCCACATTAAAACACTAAAATTGCTCCGACATGTTTCGATCCTAAGATCATCGTCAGGGAGCTACACTTTCCTCGCTAAAGTCACTATTAAAATTAGTCGCTGATTAATTTCGTTGTATAAACAGGGTGTTGTGGCAGCATGTCTTATTGTGTAAGGTTATGTTGTTGAGAGTGACTTTAGCGAGGAAAGTGTAGCTCCCTGATGATGATCTTAGGATCGAAACATGTCGGAGCAATTTTAGTGTTTTAATATGGAATTTTTATGTATGTGCATCAGTTGGTATACTAATTAAATAATTCGATGATATGCGCGGTGCAACAATAAGGATAAATAACCATGTGATTGTTGTACATACTGTGTTGATGTCACCCCTTAATCCCAACATATATCACGATTTCCATATCCATATAGATTATGTAATCCTGTATGGATTGACGGAAGGAAAATAAATGATATGATATGATATGATAACCTCTTAATTTTACATAGTATGGCTACCCCTATAAACGCCCAGTTAAATTCCATCTGCCATCTGCTGGCATTATTAGGAGCTCACCATATTTTCCATGTTAGCAGGGTAAGGGTTAAAGACCAATGGAGTTTTCGATCAGACTATATGATAGCTTACATCTCAACAACTCCATTGATCTTTAATCATAATATATAATATTAAAAGTTTTAAAAATTTCAATTTATATACAAGTTTCATCACAACTCATATTCTATTTTAATAATATCCTTTTAATAATGTAACACTTTATGTGAACGAGATATCGTCCATTTTATGGTACTGTATTTTATACGCTGCTTTATAGTCAGACTGAAAATGGCCGTTAAGAGCAGAAACATGTCACTGTAAATTATTTAAAATGATAGTTAATTAAAGTTGTGTTGGACGCTATTTAGTATTAGATCATAACACAACAGGGATATATTGCCTGAAAATTGAAATAAAAATTGCATAATGTTATTTACCACTGACATTTTACCTCATAATTATCTCATTACTTTCTTGTCAGACCGAAGAACAGAATAAATGTGTTGTGTATAAAACCTGTGTTTTTCACAAACCATTTAGGTCAGATTTAGAACTGAGTTTGATGTTCCCTAACCTTCAATCTGCACCTGTGACGGGCGGTACGACCGTTCCAACAGATTGACAGACCCAGTTTCTGTTAATATCTGATGCTAATGACTGGGAACCAGTGATCCATCTCATATAAAAGCAGAATTGGGTACACGTCTGTATTCCTCGTCATCTACCACCATACTACCCTTTCCAGACACAGATGTCTATAATTCATCACCTCCAGTCACCATACTGCAACTTCAGGATACACATCTTTATTCTTCATCATCTACCACCATACTACCCCTTCCACACACAGATGTCTGTATAATTCATCACCTCCAAGCACCATACTACCCCTTCAGGATACGCGCCTGTATTCCTCATCACCTCCAATCACCATATTACCCCTTCAGGACACACATGTCTGTATAATTCGTCACCTCCAATCACTATACTATCCCTTCAGGATGCACGTCTGTATTCCTCATCACCTCCAATCACCATATTACCCCTTCAGGACACAGATGTCTGTATAATTCGTCACCTCCAATCACTATACTATCCCTTCAGGATGCACGTCTGTATTCCTCATCACCTCCAATCACCATATTACCCCTTCAGGACACACGTCTGTATAATTCATCACCTCCAATCACCATACTACCCCTTCAGAACACAGATTTCTGTATTCCTAATCACCTCCAATCACCATACTACCCTTCAGGACACAGATGTCTGTGTAAGTCGTCACCTCCAATCACCATACTACCCCTTCAGAACACAGATTTCTGTATTCCTAATTACCTCCAATCACCATACTACCCCTTCAGGACACAGATGTCTGTATAAGTCGTCACCTCCAATCACCATACTACCCCTTCAGGACACATATGTCTGTATTCCTAATCACCTCCAATTGCCACACCACCCCACATGTAGGAGGCAGTCCCTCACACTGATAAAACACATTTGGGCAGGATCGTCAGGAAACTACAACAATTGTTGTGGTTACACAAAACACTTAAGTGTAACGTTATCCCCACATATAATCACAGAGGGTAAGCTCCACACACATTCCCGACTTCTCTTTTATTTCCGTGGAAAGCAGCGCCATTAATCACGGGAAGGAAACTGACTGGACCCCAGAACTGGTTATCATGAGAATATTTCAAACGTACATATCGAATGGCATTATTGTGGTTCACATTGCTGACTGCACAGAGAATTTGTGACACAGTAAAATACAAACATTCTCATTCAAATGAGTGTCTTCTGTGTTACTGCATCTTGTAGGATAATCAGTACTTTCTGATGCAGACAGAGCACCCACCTGAATGTATTTCAGTTAGACATTCAGAGGCCCGTGCATCGAGATATATTCCTGTAATACAAGCCAATGAGATGCACTATTTCCCAAATTTATTTTGATAAAGTAATCTACATGTTTCGGACAGATCTGCTGTCCGTCATCAGGAGTCTCAACACGGTATACACAGCAACAGGTATTTGTCATGCTAGTTATGTTGGCTGTCAACATAACTAGCATGACAAATACCTATTGCTGTGTATACAGTGTTGAGGCTCCTGATGATGGACAGCAGACCTGTCTGAAACATGTAGAGTACTTTATCAAAATAAATTTGAGAAACACCGCATCTGGCTGGCTTTTATTATAAGAGTATTTCATTTACTCTAAAGTTGGAGGCGGCATGCTCCACAGAAATTTTGGAACATACACGTGATGACACTATGCAGTGTAAGAACCCACGCTACTGTCATTTGAGCATCATCAGCGCTGAAAGACTGAAGATTAAAATGCCGTATTCATTAATGTAGGTATCAATTTTGCTCTAGGATCACAAAAAAAGTGTAAATTAGACCATTTGAATTGTGTGTGTTGGTTTTTCAGTCCAAACCGACCTGTAAACACTGTCAGTACACAAAGATTTAGCAGAAATACACGTATATATCGATGCTGTCAGAAAATATGCATCGTTTAGAAGTTATGAAATAGTAGATTTCCATCTTGAAAGTAGTAACACAGAACTAAAATTTATTTACCAATTCCATACAGATGCTGGGGAATTACCCAGAAGAAAGCCTATAACTTTCAGAACAAAGTGAAAGTTTGATATCAAGAGTGATTTCAGATCACTGAAAAGTGTGCATTAACTCAGACGTTGTACCAATCCGAAGGATGTGACCAGGCTAGTTGTGCGGCAGACATTTTACGTTGTGACAGCCGTATTTATGGACGAACTGCCATGACTGTGAACTTTATCTGATGTCTCACATTTAAGGGAGAACACATTGTTTCAGAAACTGGGTTTACTGCATCATCAGATTCAAGGGTGCAATCCACTTATGCATGTCAGTTGTGTCTGATCGAATTATTCTCATTGGACTAGATATCCTCAGTACAGGATCTGTATTCTATCTGACAGCTATCATTTGTCACTTCCTGCTGATACTCCAGCTTTGCATATAGTCAGTTGTGTGGGATGCATCATGTGATAATGGATCTTACGGGAAGTGGCAGCTGATGTTTGTTGGATAAAATAATGATCAAGTAAGGACAAATGTCAGTGATGAAAGCTTCTTATGAAGGGTTCTGATGATGGTATATCACACTGATGATCACTGATTGAGAATCGCTGTTGCCGTCTAACCCATCTCTTGAAGTGACTCCCCACAAATGTGTCTGAGTACCAGCAGACACCGTGTTTCCAAAATATGTTACTTCTTGGTTATATAATATTGGGAATAGTCCAAAATGCTATTGTCTAGTACACTATTGTCAGAACCCTTCAGGTGACACCAAAAAATCAGTGCACTGTTCACCGTACGGCTGCTCTCTCATGTTCGGCGTGGAGTGTGATATCAGCCGGCTTTGCATGAGGTGCTGCTGTCCACACCAAAACCAAATCAGGTATTCCTGCGATGTCCAAAAGTATCAGAAATTAGTTTTGTGAACTCGTAGAAGGTTGCTGCGGGGAGGAGGGAATAGAGCCGATTTCACATTTCCGTTGGGTTCGCGAGTTACGTTGTTTGTTATTTGAAGGACTCTTGAAAGATAGGCAAAATATTTTCAAGGTACAGACCCCAAACCCATAAGCCACTGTAAACTAAAACACTGCAGAAAAGTACCGAAATTACCCATAGATCTTAGTGAAGTGTGTCCAGAGTTAAACACGTACGAGTCTTGCATTTCTGTCCACGTGGAATTGAATTCTTGGACATCTTTTTTCCCCCCAGTTTCTTGTACTTTGTAATCATTTATAATATTAATTATCTTAAGTCATGAAAATTCTTGAATCATCCAATTTCTCGAGGAAGAAAAACAGACAATAGAGATGTATAGATGTGTTCTTAAAGTTGTGTAAAGAAAACACATGCACACAGGAAGAATGGTATTTGTTTCCATTGATAACACCAAAATGTAGTCTTATATTGCAGTAATACATGATTTATAATAATTAAAGTAGGCTCAATTATTGTACATTATTATTATTATTATTATTATTGTTGTTGTACCAATTACCTCATGATACTATGACAGCTGTATATTTTGATGTAAAAAATTCTTCTGTTCTCTGTATAACAATACAATGTACTGACTGCCATGTAGCATACATATTCTGAATGCACTGTGGCCATCCATGTTTGACAAACTACTGCCAGTAATGATTCCAATATTGTAACTACAGCACTGAAAGTTTCTGGTTATGTCTGGAGAGAGGAACAACAGAACATATCGAGCTTTAAATAAAACAGAGACAAGTTTGTTTTGTTCAGAAAATTGTGATGGTAACCCACCGCTCCTCTACAGATGTTCACCGTGTCTGAATCGTTACAGGAAATATAAAAATTGTGGTCGTTTTGATGTCATGTGGTGTAATTTCGTAGTACGCTGGAGTCATGGAGGACCTTGCTGCCTTCACATTCAGGATTCTGATATTTGACTGATTGATTTACGCTGGGTTCGAGACCTTATGCTCTCGATGCACTTAGGCATCATGCACAGGCCCTTTGTGCCCCACAATCTGATATCAGCTCAGCAGAGCCCTGTCCCATTACCAAAGTTCCAGATGACCCCCAGACTTAAAATCTTAATGTCCTCTGGGTCCAAGAAAGGAACCCAGATATATTGTCCTTTTCTCTCAAAAGTCCCGGCAAGAGAATCCCCTCCAGGTTTCCCAATGGGGCCCCTATGGAGAGAGATGCCTGTATCCAGAGCCTTTCTTAACACATCATCCAGAGTCCCCAGTAAAGGAGCCCTCCTCAGAGTCCCTCTGCACTGGGCCTTTTCAGAGACAAACACTCCATTCCTAGAACCCCCTTCATCCATCTCTTAAAGTCCCCGATAGATGAGTCCCCTTCAAAGTTCCTCAGTGGGGCCCATATGGAAAGAAATGCCCTTCTCCAGAACCTTTTCTACCTGTCCTCCAGGGTGCCCAGCAAGGGAGCTGTCCCTCCAGGCTTCCTTCACAGAACTCCCATAGAGAGAGAGATGCTCCACCTCCAGAGCCCCTTTTCAGCCATCTCCCAAAGTTACCAGCAGATGAGCCCACTCCAGGTTGCCCAACTGAGCCTCCATGAAGACATATGCTTATCTCCAGAGCCTTCCGTTCAACCCAGGGTCCCCAGTAAAGGAGCCCTCTGCAATGAGCCCCTTCAGAGAGAGATGTCCCTTCTCTAGAGCCCCTTCCAACCATCTCTGAAAGTCCCCAGTAGACACGCCTCCTTCCAGGTTCCCCATTTTAATATTTACTACTGCGTAATTTTCATTTATCATCACAGAATGTGTATAAAGTATAGTGATCCACCTTCACCTATGTCTAGCAACTAGATGTTAAAGCTAATTCCAAATTCCATCGCCATCTTAATATAGGACTGCCAGTAGTTTATCCTCAACACATATATTTGGGCATTTTTTCCCACGTTCGTACTGTACATACTGATATTATCAAAGTTTTATTTATTCACCAACTGATGCACCAGTGGGTTGTCTTAAAAAAACAATATTAAAATTTACATTAAAACGGCTTCAACACGTTTCGGTGCAGTCACACCATCATCAGGGAGCACATTAATTCGTGCTTACTAAAGTGACAGTTGTTAAAATAGTTGAAATATACTCAGTCCACTGCCGAACAGTGCAACATACAGACACCAATAAGTACCTAATATATGCAGCCACACCACCACTGCATTAGCCACACGCCGATGTATTTTAATGGACTATTTCAACAACTGTAACTTTAGTAAGCACAAATTAATGCGCTCCCTGATGATGGTGTGACTGTAACACCGAAACATGTCGGAGCTGTTTTAATGTAAATTTTAATATTGTTTTTTAAGACAACTCGCTAGTGCATCAGTTGGTGACTAAATAAAACTTCGATAATATATTTGGGAATGTTAATAATCGTGTCAATTCCAAATCCTTCTAAATATTGTTGTCCAATAATGTTTATCTTGGATGAATCGTGTTTCTATTTCTCCATTTTATTTCTGAAAGTGTTATTTTAGGGTATACAAATTTATAATTTAATGTAGGTGGGAAACTTGGTCTTGCATTGCATCAGCAGAACACAGGCAAAATGTGCTGAGAATTATACTGGTCACCTATGCCTGAGGAAAACACAGTAGATAAACTGCATAATAATAAGTTATGTAATTTGGATTATTTATTGATTATTATTATTAGGGGTGACTCCTCATGCAATATTATGCGGGTGATAAAATCGAGAAGAATGAGATGGGCTGGGCATGTGGCGTGTATGGGGGGGAGGGGGTATAGGGTCTTGGTGGGGAAACCGGAGGGAAAGAGACCACCGGGGAGACCTAGGCGTAGATGGGTGGATAATATTAGGCTGGATCTCCAGGAGGTGGGATGTGGGTATTTGGACTGGATTGGGCTGGCCCAGGATAGAGACAGGTGGCGGAAGCTTGTGAGTGCGGTAATGAACCTTCGGGTTCCGTGAAATGCGAGGAATTTCTTGACTAGCTGCAAACCAGTTAGCTTCTCAAGAAGGACTCTGTACCGTGGAGTAAGTAAGTAAGTAATATTAGGGTGATGAAATGAGGTAGTACTGATGATGAAGATAAACACAGCAAACAGAATTTTAAATTCTGAAATTAAATTCAATAGGCTGGTAGAAAGACTAGGCATATTTGGGGGGATATTAAAGGAAGGGGGCACGCGGTGATGCAATTGGTTGAGGCACTGCCAAAAGCTTGAAGGTTGTGCTTTCGATTCCCGATGGTGTCGCTGGAATTCTTCACTGACACAATCCTTCTGGCTGCACTACAGCCCTGGGGTTGACCCAGCCTCTAACAGAAATGAGTAGCAGGGTAAAGGCGGCCCTTGCATAGAGCTGATAACTTACTACCTTCATGTGCTGATTGTCTCGAAATCTGCGGGCTTCAAACTCCTGGAATCCTCAGGGACTGTAACAGGCCTGTACAGGAATTACTTTACCTTTTATTAAAACAGAGAGGGGTGCAAGAGTCATAATTGGATTAAGTTGGCTCAGGATAGTGCCCAGTATTGGGGTCTTGTGTAAGGAATGTTTGTACCTTGGGTTATTACCCATTGCTGTACTGCCTGTAAGCAGGTCATAAAATTCTGCTACCTACTGTAATGTTTCTCCACCATTAACAGTGTGTCCAAGGTTTTGTTTGGTCAGCGTTGTTTACTGGTAAAGTATTTTGTGAAGAAGACTGTTAGCAGATTTTTGTTTTTGAGTATTTTTTTGGTCTTGCATGGTTCAAGGCTCAGATAAGACCTTAGCATTTTATGCTGTTTCATTGATGAAGTAAATAATTTGGCTGTTAATGTTAAATAGCCAACGAATTTGTGTTTATCTTAGTATATAACCAACTTGGTGCACAAAATTTGTTTCACAATAAGTTTTATTTCATGCCTCTACATGTATCGAGCACATGTGCCCATCATCAGGAGGTCAAAATTGCATTACACAGGCTTTGATGATACCAGAGGCTGTGTAATACAATTTTGACCTCCTGATGATAAGCACATGTGCTCGATACATGTAGAGGCATGAAATAAAACTTACTGTGAAACAAATTATGTGCACCAAGTTGGTTATATACTGAGATGCATGGTCAACAAAACATCAGAATTTGTGTTGTTTCTCTTCTTCCTGTTGCATGTTGGGTAATCAGGTCATGTTTAGAACGTTCAACAACAAGAACCATGTTTCTATAGTAAACCCAACTAGATGCACCAGTATCAAATTTATTTTATTTTGGAATGACACACTACACGTTTTGGGTGGTCTTTCCGTCCGTCGTCAGGAGTTCAAGAAAGACGGGAAGACTGTCCGAAACATGTAGAGTGTCATTTCGAAATAAAATAAATTTGATACATTGGTGCATCTAGTTGGTTTTACCATACAAATATATCATGTTGCACAGCCCTATATGTAAGACAGTAGTCACAGCTTGAGGCATAAAATATGTAATTAATAACAGTTAATAACAGAACAAAATTAAAGACAGCAAAATGTACTTATGGAATTTCAGAAACTGTAACAAGTTGTAATTTGATGACATTTCAAGAACAAGGAACCCATGCAGATTTTGGGTACAAAGTCAGAAATTATGTCAAGAAAAAATCTGAAACCAGAAACCGGATCAAAGGTACAAGAGCTCACCCCCCCACCAACACTAACCTCAAATTAGAAAAAGTG
>Ga0131853_10018563_pt1 | contig 12657 bp, 5 predicted proteins | sample TergutLab28metaG_FD_92764 | JGI IMG/M metagenome (GOLD analysis project Ga0131853, IMG submission 92764) | Labiotermes labralis P1 segment gut microbial communities from Petit-Saut dam, French Guiana - Lab288 P1 (version 2) (version 2) | ecosystem: Host-associated > Arthropoda: Insects >...
TAGTGGTTCAGCCTACACTCAGATACCACATCACCAACAGACAATCCCGCTACATAACACCAGCACGCCTCAAGTCAGCACAGTAGTGGTTCAGCCTACACTCGGATACCACATCACCAACAGTCAATCCCGCTACATAACACCAGCACGCCTCAAGTCAGCCTATACAACGCACCAAATAGTCGCAAGCTCCTGAAGATGGACGTATTAACGTCTGAAACATGTTGAGCAGTAGATAATAAAACAAGTGTCAACTAGTTGGTCAACCTTTACTCAAACTTGTCAAATATGTTGTTGGTCGATGTTGATACTTAGTTACAGAGATTTCAGATGGCGACAACGTTGTTGTTGTTTAACATGTTAAAACAAAGATATGTTTACAAAATATATCATATTTTGTTTATCTTTTTTTTATGTTTCGTTGACCGTGCAGGATCTCGATATATTCATTTAAAGAAAACCCAACTTGATGTAAAATTCATCTTCGGTGTATTTCGCCAAACGCCTCTACAGGTTTCGGCCCTATCTATAGCCCATTATCAGGGGGCACAACTTTTTGGATACAACAATTACTTACTTATTGTCCTTTTTAGATGACTGTCTGTTGTCCTGGATGGGTTGTAACCCGGCCAGAACAACAGGCAATCATGGCATGTAGCGAAATAATGTCAGTATGTTCTAGATAATGTACAAAACGGATTTTGCAGAATGTCTTAACGCTATCAAACGGTACGTAATGCACAGGAGTTTATAAATTCAACAATTCAACATCTATCCTCTAAAATGCATTAAGAAGCAAACTCAATATCTCTTTGAGGTTCATGTGACCGTGCATCGTGATAAATTCTTATAATAAAACCAACTAGATGCACTAATTTCTCAAATTTATTTTTGGAATAAAACTCTACATGTTTCGGACAGTTCCTCTGTACATCATCAGCAGTTTTTCACTGTACACACAGCAATGGTATATGTCATACAGGTTTGCTGACAGCTTGCGAGCAGGATCAGGACGGAACTTCCTGATGATGGACAGAGGAACAGTCCGAAACATGTAGAGTTTTATTCCAAAAATAAATTTGAGAAATTAGTGCATCTAGTTTGTTTTATTATAAGAATATATCACGATGCACGGTCACCTGAACGTCAAATTCACACAATCTGACCACACCATAAAGACAAGATATTATGCCCTGTGGTTTATTTACTAATCACTCGTCTCTGAAGGGCTAAAAGTAGGATATAATATATAGGATAGACATGTTTATATGACGTGCGGCAGTAGATTTTTAGATCACTGTATTCATGAACTGAATTGAAGTCAGGAACAAAAAATTACGAGGTATCAGAAGTAAAATACCATTTAATATACACACTTACTTACTTACTGCATGGTGCAGAGTCCTTCTTGAGCAGCTAACTGGTTTGCAGCTAGTCAAGAAATTCCCCGCATTTCACGGAACCCGAATGTTCATTACCGCACCCACAAGCGTCCGCCACCTATCTCTATCCTGGGCCAGCCCAAACCGGTCCATATACCCACATCCCACCTCCTGGAGATCCGTCTTAATATTATCCACCCATCTGCGCATAGGTCTCTCCAGTGGTCTCTTTCCCTCCAGTTTCTCAACCAAGATCTTATACCCCCCTTCTCCTCACCCATACGCGTCACATACCCAACCCATCTCATTCTTCTCGATTTTATCACCCGCACAATATTGGGTGAGGAGTACAAATCATTTAGCTCCTCTTTATGCAATCTCCTCCATTCCCCCGTTACCTCATCCTTTATTTTCATCTCTCTTTGTATGCTGCGCGATGTTTCCCCTAGAAACACTCCCCCCCCCCAGAGATCCGAGTGGTGGAGTAGTCTATCTCCGTATTGTTTTGCCTCCAGAGCAAGCATCCCGCATGTGTGTGTTTCTTAACCATTTTTTTTACAGGGAGGGGTTGTTAGCATCTCGCCCACCCCCCCAGCTGCAGGACCACCCGTCGTCAGCTGTCCGCGACTGCTTATTCAATTTAATCGCATCTACCCTCATTATCGGAAGCCGTTCCTCTATCCGCAACCTGAGGACGCGCCATGCCGTGGTGACAGGGACCCACTACATAGAATACACGCCTTCTAACTTCTTAAAAATACATCTAGTAATTGTTATTTCTGGCTTGCAGTAAAAAGGTAAAGGTAAAGATAAAGCATTCACTATACAGGCATGGAAAGGCCCTGATGGCTGCAGGAGGTTAAGGCTCCAAGGCTCCCAGATTTCAAGACAATGGGTGTATGTAGACGGTAAATTTGTCAGCCCTAAGCACCGGCCGTCTCCCCCCCCCCTCCCCAGGAAATATTTCTGCTACTAATTTTTGTCAAAGATTCAGTCTACCCTAGGGCCATACTGCAGCCGGAAGAGTCAATGAAAAAAGACAAAGACACCAACGGGAATCGAACTCGCGGTCTTCCGATTTGTAGTGCAGTGCCCCAACCAACGGTGCACACCACGTGCCACGATTTCTGGCATGCAGTACCTTCCTATAACTGTGATCTGAAATGAACCATAACTTAGTAGCAGACTTCTATCAGTAGCCCTAATTTCGACACTGCCACGCTCTTTCGTCCCTTAACGTGACGGGATTCAGAACTGAACTGTAACTAACATACTGCAGCGTTGGAGGCAAGTTGTGTGCCTTTTTGCAGTTACGGTTAATTTCCGAATACGATTACAGGAATGTATAGCACGCCGGAGAGACCACTTATGATAAGTAGGTTTTTTGACACTAAAACGGTACAAAAGTTAAAGTGAATTTTACTGCTGATAGTTCGTAGTTTTTGTGTTTCTTATATTCAGTCCGATTCACCGCGCCCTCTACAAGGTAATCATTAAACCAGCGTGACCGTTACTTTACTGCACATCAAAAATGTTACATAAAATATGGAAAACAAACATATAATGAAACTATACGATTTTAATACAATATACTATATTTTTAAGCCCCGGTAGACTTTTTCCTGTTTCCCCAAAATTAAAACCACTTTGGAAGGAAGTCGTTTCCAAACCACAGAGGAGATTCAGGAAAATGCGAAAAGAGAACTGCGCGCCATCACAGAAAGTGCGTTCCAGGAAGCATTCCAACAATGGAAGAAACGTTGGGAACGGTGTATCGCCAGTAGAGGGGACTACTTTCAAGGGGACAGTGCTTAAAATGCTGTAAAATGAGCAACAGAGTCTTTATAGCAAAAGTTCGGTCTTTTTTTGAACACGCCTTGTGTTAAAGTGTCGGCATAATTTGGGGCCGCATACACATGCATGATAGCGGCCAAAATATTGAATAAGTAGTCGCGGATAGCTGACAAGGGGAGGTAATCCAGGTAATGGCTGGAGGCCAATCAAAGAGTCTTCAGGGACTCTGAATATAAACATTCCAAGCGAACTTAAAAAAAAATTAAAATTGGTTAAAAGATGTGGAAAACTGAGCACTTCCAGTCGGGCAGGACCGCAATGAATAAGCGCCCCAAGGTGTCTATTGCATTCAACTGAATGAAATCGCCGTTAAACGCAACTAAAAAATTTAGTGTGAAATAATTATTTTGTTTACTAAGCACTACAGTTTCGGTCCCAAAAGGGGCCCACCATCAGTTTTGATGACGGCCCTTTAATTCAAATGACATCAACGCACACAGCAGTACGACTTTAGTCGAAACAAATATTTTCATTATTCTCCAGATAGGTGCCAGTTACGGACTCCCAGTTAGAAACCTTGGGGTTCTGTAAGATGTGGGGGGAGGGGGGAATTTGATTATTTGAGGTAGTGCAAGTTTCTGAAGATGAGATCTGTTTCACAGAACTGTTAGTAAGCAATACTGCTTTTTTTTTTGGTACCTTAAAACTGTGTGTCCTGACACTTTCTAATAGACTTCTCTGGCCTCATCCCACGTAAAGGTAAAGGTCGCCCCATGACATGCCTGAGCAGGCTTAGAGGGGAGGGGGAGGTACAACGGCAACCCATTCGCAATCTCGGCGCTAGATAGGGGTGGGTGAAAAACGTCACGCCCTGGCCGTTTTACCCCCGGGAAAGACTCAGTACTCATTTTACAGGAGGCTGGGCGGATCTCGGCGTCAGTATGGGCGGGCATGGAAAATCCGTACCACGCAGGGATTAGAACCCCGGGCCGACCAGCCCGTTACGAGTCGCTATACAGACTGAGAAATCCCGGGCCCGCTGGTCACATTCAGAAGACGCAGTTCTTCTTGTTCACCGCCGTATGGACTCGGACCTCATCAGATAAGTTGTGCAAATTCACTATTCTCGGCCTAGTCCAAGGAGCAACGCAATGTGTGACGTAACCAGGACTTCGGACTGAAAGAGAATGGAAGAGCTGTGCGGTGTGGGGATCCATCAGCAGGTCACATGACCGCCAAATTTGCTCATCGCGACGACCACGGCATTTGAAAGGAATTTGACTCGGGTATACGTTACCAATGTCTAATGACCGCACCTAACAGAATCTAACTTTGAGGTGCGGCATCCCCGTTGTGTGTTTCAGTACAATACTAGGTATATAAGTGTAGTAAAAACACTACTCTAGATATTTTATAGCACTAATGGCTAAAGCTAGCAACTACATGTTTCGGCCTCAGTAATGGCCATTATCAGGTTGTGCTATACTTCGTGTAGAATAACTATACAGTATGCAAAGCATCAGTATGGTTTGATGAAGAGATCTGGATCACCATTACAATATATAGAAGTAATCTGGTATATGTAATGATGTATACAGTCTGTGGACTGTAGAGGCGTAAGGTCGACCCATAGGTGTTGCTGGTTGACCTTACGCCTCCAAAGTCCACAGACTATATACATCATCACATATACCAGATTACTTCTATATACTGTAATGATGATCCAGATCTCGTCATCAAACCATACTGCTGCTATGCATATTTTGTAGTTATTCTACATTAAGTATTACACAACCTGATGATGGCCATTACAGACGTCGAAACATGTAGTTGCTAGCTTTAGTCATTAGTTACTCAATTATTATACCAACTACTGCACATTTATAAAATTTACACATTAAAACATTAAAACGCTCCGATATGTTTCGGTCCTAGGACCATCATCAGGGAGCCATATCGTCCTTGCTAAAGTTACACTATAAAAAGTCACATTAATTTCGCTGTACCATTTGGGTATTGTGGCTGCCACCGAAACATGTCGGAGCGTTTTAATGTTTTAATGTGTAAATTTTATAAATTTTATATAAGTGCATTAGTTGGTGTAATAATTGGGTAACTCGACAACATGCACGGTGTAACAAAGAAAATAAAAAATGTGCCATTAGTGCTATAAATATATCTAGAGCTGTGTTTTGACTACCTTTATATACCTTATATTGAACAGAATCTAAATTTATCTCCCCACACTTATCTAACTACCCTTTTGTTTCCTTCTTCCTTACTTTCTGTTATTCCTTCGTTATCTACCCTTCCCTTTTTATTTTTTGTTTCTTTACATCGTTACTTTTCCTTTCATTTTTTGCAGTTTCGAAAAATTTCATGCTTGTGCCTATATAATTTATTTCTTTATTAATTTGGACCACAACACTTATAAGTGACTGGACCATCACTATTTTAGCATTGTAACTGAATCTAGATAAAACAGTTAATTTATTGTCCCAAAAGATGTAACACATTTTTGTGTATATTATTATACTTGGGCTAACAAATGTCGTTACTGCAAGATTATGTGAGTTTGGATGTGGTCCATACATTTCCAATACAACAGGGAATGTAACGATGCTTAGTACACACGTCGAAGAAGTTCCACGCCCGTCGCACTTAGCAAAACCAAATTACCAGGTGCCATTAGCAAAGCGACGTTCTAGGTAGAACCCCGTTCTTGCTAAATTACACTCGTGGGGCTGCACCCGCCAGTGTTGAGGACATAAACCTTCATTTTTCTAGGCAAGTTTAATGCTGACGACACTGCGTTCAGTTTCCACGTTGGGAAGTTCGGTTTCCGTAGTAGATGGAATGTAACCTAACTCCTTAATTACTTAATGCGTCTATGTGATATACAGATACGAGCCAAATGTAAAGACGAATTAGATGTCACAGTAACATACATTACCTGTCACAGTAACACACATTACACAACAGCACTACTCACGGATTTGCATAATGGACAGAATGTCGTATTCTGCTACTGCAGAACTTGCTATACAAACACGAATATCTTTGTCTGCCAGTTCTTTAAATAATCATTACCCTTAACTAACTAACTAATGAACTCACTCACTCACTCCAGGGAGCAAAGTTCTAAGGACAAGCTAACCCATCCCCAGCTAATCATGAGATTTCGAGAATTTTATGGAACCCCCACAAAGTTTCATTACCGCATTCATACAAACCTGCCATCTGTCCCAAATCGAAGATCAATCCAGTCCATGAATCCCAGTCCCAAGCTTATAAGATCCATTTTAATATTATCCTCCCATCTACGCCTGTACCTTCCAAGTAATCTCTTTCCCTGAAATTTCCCCACAAAAACCCTGCAAACATCTCTCAACTCCCCCATACGTGCTACATGGCCGGCCCATCTCATTCTTCATTTCGTAACCCGAATAACATCTGGTTAGGAGTAAAGATATTTAAGCTCCTCGTTGTGTAGTTTTCTCCATTCCCTTGTTACCTTGTCCCTCTTAGGCCCAAAAATCATACTCACCGCCGTAATCTCCAACACACACAGCCTATGTTCCTTCCTCAATGTGAGAGACCAAGTTTCTTTCCCATACAAAAATAAAACAGGCAAAATTACAGTTCTGTATGTCTGAATCAGAATTTCATTAACGAAAAATTAAGAATCATTAAGCCGAAAAAGTTTTAAAATTTACATTTGGTTATGAACCTAAATTGCACTGTATTTCATGTGCCTACAAATGTACACAGAACATCACGAAGGTCGAACACGGGGCCTATTCCTCTCCGATGCGCTGCTTTCTGTAAGACGCATAACATTTTTTTTTAATCGATAATTTTTCAATTCACACTGATATTAACCTTTTAAAGCCTACCGGTCACGTGATGCACCAACAGTTTAACATTCCACAACTGTACTCTCTGCCCACACTGTATTTATGTGTTTTGTATTTATATGAGGACAAACAGCAAATTGTGCCACTTACAGCATAAACTGATTGGTTTTTATAACCGAGATTAAAAGTGTTTACAGCGCGGTACGGACTGGGTCTTTAAATGGAGCGGTCTGTGCTTCGTGTTTAAAGGGCTAAACAAGAACTGCATATTTCACTTCTACCAGCCAAATTAAATTCAGCCTACAATCTTGATCTTTAGCGCCTAAACCACGAAATGATTTGGACATGAAATATACTGCCGACAACCGCTATACACATAATCAATTCACACAAACTTAGTTTCACTTGTTAAATTATGAATATGATCGAAATTATACGTAGAATTTCAGTTTCTACTTCACAGTAATCATAAAACGAGAGGCACAGCAGGTTGTTGTAGAGTCCAGATGAAATGTGATGGCACACGGTGATGCACAGGAGGGGAAGTGAAGGGGAAACTGGCGAATGGAGTGGGTAGCCAGTACCCTTCACACTACCTCGGAATATGGTGTATCCAGCATTACTACCGCTGATGCGCACAACTCGGCTGCCAGTAGTCAACTGAACTGACGCCCCCGCTGATTTAAATGGACTCGTCCGTTTCACTGAAAGACGAAATCTGGTTTCTGCGCGTGTGCCATCACATTTCAAATGGCCTCTACTTACAGTGACCACTGTGCTTTCAAAGGTTAATTCCAGTGAATATTTCAATTTTCTCTAAGTTCTCCACGAAATGGTAAAGGTAATCCCATTACAAGCCTGGACAGGCTCTGAGGGTTCCAGTAGGTTGAGGCTCCCAGATTTCAAGACAATCCGTACGTGAAGGTGGTAAGGTTGTCAGCCCTACGCACCGGCCGCCTTTATCACCCAGGAAATACTCCTGGTAATCATTTCTGTTAGAGGCTGAGTCGACCCCAGGGCCATAGTGCGGCAGAAAGGATTATGTGAATGAAAAATTCCAGTGACACCATCGGGAATAGAACCCGCGATGTTCCGGCTTGTAGCGTAGTGCCTCAACCAACTGCGCCACCGCACAACACCCCCCTCCCCCCCCCCACGAAGCGGTATTAAGTGCAATAGAATGGCTTTAATTTAAATAGTTAACAGTATATCAAATCTTCGCGAATGAACTGCGTCAGGACGTGCCACGAATAGGACAGCAGTATAGGTCATGTTTAAGTTCCACTGGTGTCAATTTTCGCGGAAAACACGTAAATAAAATAACGCTCGTAGGCCGTCAGTTTCTGAAAAAGGAAATATGAAAACAAAAAACTTCCTCCAGTAAATACGAACACCTTGAGTGTTCCAGCATTCTGGAATGTGACGCCGTGTGGAATGAAACTTAATTACCAGTACTGTAGAGAGGCTTGCGGTCTTCATCTACAGCGTAGTACAAGTCTTACACTTAGTAAAGAAGTTTCACCTTGACGATGGAAGCAGAATATTGCACCGAAACTTTGTACCCGTATACTGAGCTAATGGGGTCGCAGTTCAGAAATCAGTAAACGTCACACCTACTTCAGCAAAACGTCAAGTCATATAACATTCAATTTATCGTCTACATTTAGTCGGTTTATTTACACAGCACCATAAATTGAAGTTTGTCATTTGCATGCCACATCGTTTGCAAACTTTACTATATTTATCGTCTTACCGGAGTCTGCCTTCAACAACCCTATTATATATCTGTCAAATACACAAACCTACCAGTTGAATAAAGAGAGACCAACTTGATGTCATTTCCTTTTCTATTTCATTATTTAATGCTCAACTTGTTTCGGATGTTAATACATCCATCCTCAGGAGCTTGCGACTTATTTGTTGAGTTATTTCATGGGTTGTATTGCTCTGGTACGATGTGCGTTGGTGTTACGTTGTGGTTTGGCTGGGGTGGTGTGGTATCCGGATGCAGGCTGAAGCACTAGTGCTTCAGCTTGCATACGGATAACGTAACACCAACAGACATCGAACCAGAGGAATACAACCCATGAAATAACTCATCAAATAAGTCGCAAGCTCCTGAGGATGGATGTATTAACATCCGAAACATGTTGAGCATTAAATAATGAAATAAAAAAGCTTGTGACATCAAGTTGGTCTCTCTTTATTCAACTATCAAGATGCTGCACGGTCCAATAAACATAAGATACACAAACATAACTCTGTTACAATGATTCATTATTCATTTACAAATGACGTCATTTGGTTCAATTGCCGTCAGACTGTCATAATTCAATGTCACATTATCTGCTACTACTTGCTTTCAGCTATCAAGTTATTACATCATACAACTGATAGGTTTGCTGGATATAAACGTGAAGACTGATTATGCATGCAGTTCATTAAATGTACATAAAGTTACTGGGATATACAGCGTGTCGCACGAATGATCATACCGTGCACAGTTAATACAGGTTCTTTCAAACTACAGCTAGAGGGAGTATTTCAACAAAATTACATCGGTAAATTTAACAACGTAACCAAATGGAATTATTTTACTCCGTAAGTGGGACTTTCTTTTCAGTACCTCAACTTTCAAAAAGGGCCCGGTGAATAACTGATAACAGAATACATGTTGTCATGAACTTGCTTCAACTCAAGATTAACCAATTCATATCCTCATAAATTTTACATCTCTTTTGGGACGTCCTTTACTGTAGTATATAAATTTTATGAGGACAAACAGGTCGGCACTGCATAATGAGACATTAGGAAGCACTTGAATGTAATATGACATTTAACATGCAGATCAGGGAGAAATGGATCTGAGACAAAATGCCTCAACAGGAAGCAAACTTGGTACAGGCCGGCACTGCATAATGAGACATTAGGAAGCACTTGAATGTAATAGGACATTTAATATGCATATACTTGAGAAATAGATCTGAGGCAAAATGCTTCAACAGGAAGCAAACGTGGTACAGCTTCTTAGAGTGGCAAGAGCATATTGTTTGTACGGTATACGTTACACACTTCGGCTGACAGCATTATGATTAATCGTTACTACCAAATAACAACAATAAGCCAACTAATTATCTGAAACATGTCTTTGTTGATCCCGCCGCACAACCCCGCTCAGCCAGCTTTGCTTGGAAACCTCTACTTCATTACCTTGTTCGTAACAGCCCTTCACTTGAGCCAGCTGAATTCAGTCCGTATTCTCATAATCTGTTTCATTCACACCACCTTTTCTAATTTCCTTCCGAATACATCCAGGTCTTTCACGTTGTTTCGGGTTGCTAGTAACTGCAAAGCCTCTCTGGAAAAATTTCGACTGGCACAAAGCAGCCGGTGCGTGACGCTGATCACTCTCCTCCAATTAGTGACAAAGTTAAGAATCCGCGGAGATATGCCTCCAATTCTCCTTAAGTTTTAAAAACGTGGTGCTTAATTCAGCACAGGGATAAATTAATTTTCGGTTTGGTAATGATGTTTAATTAACATTTGGAGCCAGGAATGTAAAGGTAGTTACGATTAGCATAGTTTACATACCGAACATTATGTATGCAATACTGCTTGTAACCTATCAATTACAAAGTGAGAGGAGGCAAATTTTGTGGCCATGTTCATCAGCTGATACGTGGACAGAATCTGTAATTCCCACAAAAATAAAAAGAAATAATATTATATTTATAGTACGAAAAGTTAAACCGGAATAGTGTCTTGCATGGACATGTTACAGCCACATTCGACTCCGAAGACGGAAGCAGAAGATTCTTCCGAAATATCGGGGCAAAACGCAGTCATACTGCGGAAAACATACAAGACTAGGCTCTACATTAAGAGTTAGTTACGGCGAGAAGTTAGAATTATTTATTCATGCACACAATCCAAGAAATTTCTGCAGAAGACGCTCCCTTCTGCTGCAGAAGTCACATTACTCGCGCGTTTGCTTCCGACGCCGGAGCGTCTGTCGTCAGCAACCGTAAAGGCTTTACTCTACTAGCGGAATCATACTTCTATGTAACACTTACATGATAACCTTCTCCGGCAAAATGAGATTTTGCTTGGTCGGTATTCGACAGTAGGCCAATCCACGTGGGATTTGTGGTAAACAAAACGTCAGTTGGAGATAATTTCATCCTAGCACTTCTGTTTTACCACGGCCGTATTATTCTGCGAATTCTCTACAAACACATTTAATTCACCTACGCCCGACGCTATAAAACTTTCAAAATAGATGGCGCCGTTCAATAAAACACTTCTGTCTCGATACTGGCTGGGAGGGAAAACAGCTGTGCGCAGAAAGAGAAGCCACAACCGGCGCCGTGCTAACCATGCTCGGTACTTATTTCCGTATCGTCAATAGAGAGATCACTGAGGTGAATTTTATGATTGTGGGCGTGATCCGATCTTGAGATCGTCAGCAACTGAAGCTATGCATTCGGCACGTTTTATTTGGTCTAAGAAAAATACAGGAAAAATAAAGGCAAGTCGTAAGACGTAACTGTGAGAAACGTCCAGAACGCGGATATATTCAGCCGTCGTTTTCACAACCCCAACGCCTCGTTAGCAATTCAGTCCACGGGGACTCATCGACTGCTCCGAACACGGACAGATTACCGACTTGCAAGATGATACAAATGGCACCTTCATGTTTTTTAATGTTTTCCCTTTATCATCCAGAATAAGAGATATAGCATTTCCAGAAGCAAGGCCATCAATTACATCTGCCCCCTATAATGTGTAGAGGAACCGCCATGAATAATGTTTGGCGGGGCGGGGGCGGGGGCGGGGGCGGGGGCGGCGTCCGTACCTGGACTAGTGCCCCCGCAGCAATATAGTGTCAGATGATAAGGTACGGCAGTGCTGGCCAACTTCAACCCACTGGAGGGCCACATAATTCGATGAGGACTCCGCCTGAGGGGGGGGGGGACCTCGGTAGCACAGTGGTTAAGGTGCTGCGCTAAAAATTGGAAGGTCGATGGTTCGATTCCAGATGATATCATTGGAATTTTTCATTGACACAATCCTTCCTATCGCACTATGGCACTGGGGTCGACTCAGCCTCTAACAGAAATGAGTACCAGGAGCATTTCCTTTGGGGGTAAAGGCGGCCGGTGCGTAAGGCTGACAACCTTACACCATCCTGGGCCGTTGTCATATAATCTGGGAACCTTAACTTCCTGGAACTCTCTGGGCACCTCCGGCCTCTAATGGGACTGTTTTACCTTTATTTTACCTCACCTGAGGGCCACACATGTGTGTATGTATATATATATATATATATATACAACCACACGTGTGTGTATATGTATGTATATACACATATATATACATATATATCGAAGGTATATGTATATACAGGTTGTTTCAAAAAGAGCTTTACAACTTTGAAAGCGTATAGAAATTTATACAGAGGACATACACAACGTTTTGAACTATCAAAATGTAGCAAAACGCACCGAGTTTTACCTCGGATAGTTATGGTTCAATGTGACTTCCATTGGTAATGCGGCAGACGTCCCACCTGTAGTCAGTCTCTTGCCACACGCTACGTAGCATCTCTGGCGTCACTTTTGCAA
>Ga0131853_10018564_pt1 | contig 12657 bp, 6 predicted proteins | sample TergutLab28metaG_FD_92764 | JGI IMG/M metagenome (GOLD analysis project Ga0131853, IMG submission 92764) | Labiotermes labralis P1 segment gut microbial communities from Petit-Saut dam, French Guiana - Lab288 P1 (version 2) (version 2) | ecosystem: Host-associated > Arthropoda: Insects >...
AAAAAAAAAAGGGGGGGGGGGAGGGGGGGGGGGGGGGGGGGGGGGGACAGGAAAGATACAGAAAGAAGGAACCAAACCAGAATGCTATGTGTTCACTGAAAATAAGTTGGTGTTATGTTTTAAACACTTCCTTTGAAAATCCTTTAGATGCCTTGCACAGGTGACCAGGGTTTCAAAAATCAGCACCAACTGGTGTAAAACTCTAGAAGCTGAAACGTTACACAGACAACTGCAGCCAGTTGGTACATAATGTATAAGCTTGCTTTGCATTAACTGTTCTACAACTTACAGCAGCAATTCTGAAGGGCAAATGTAACGTGTATATGCTCATCATTGGTTCAGGCCACTGGCACTTCAAATCTGTCAGTCAAATGACTTTCAGGCACTTCTCAAATGATTACACTATGTTGATGCATGCAGAAGTGTTTTACGTAATAACAGTGCCTACTGTTAAGATTATACGGCATAAACGGTAGATGAAGTAGATACATGTACAGAGCATTGGTGAGGAAAACTGAGCTACTTGAAGACAAAAGAGTCAAACCTCTGCATCCATGGTGAAAGGCTGGTGCCTAACCTCCTGAGCCATGGCATGCCCTGATCTTACTGTTTAATGGATCCACAGAAACAATATACCACAATATAATGTGGTTAAAACGTGTGGCTACCAGACGTGCGTAAAGTCATCTGAATCATAAAGGCAGATGGAAAGGTGTGTCTCAGAAACACCTCAAGCACTAGTGACTAGATGGAACTTCACTGGCAAGATAGTGACTAGTGATGAAACCTGAACATATGACATTACACATACAGCAAGAAGTACTGGAAGCACATAAGTTTTCCAACAACAAAGAAACCTTCTGCTAACTAAGTCTGAATATTTCTCTTTAATAAGAAACCTGAGCAAGAATCTGCTTGCCAGTAAACACCATGCTTACTGTGAAAAGCAGGGTTTCTTTTGCAAGACAATGCCAAGTCATATATGACCTCCCACCTTCCTCTCTGCCACCAATGAAAGTAATTTTCAAATAACAAGCAAAGAGTTTCTTAAGTCTCCTTAAAGTCAAGAATTAAACCCAAACTGAATCCATCTCTCGGGCTACTAGAGAAGCTGATGCAAGATCACAAGCTTGAACATGAAGAACACAACCAGCCACATGTTGAAATAACCACGACATTTTTAACAAACTTCTATGAAGTTGAGTTCACACAGCCTGTACAACAAACTTCAGCTGGTAATAAGGTACATGTATATTCACTGTATGTAATGTTCTGAAATACTTCATTTTTTCACATATTAACCCACTGGAAGATGAGCCATCCATGCAGAATGGTGGCTGGTGCTAAGATGAAATTTCAGATTCTGGACCACATAATGTAAAAGTCAAACCCCGATACAGTAGCACCCATGAAAGCCTGTGAACAGAAATTCCATACTATGAAATATGTCTATGTACTGCCATCCACAATATATTGCCACCCCAGACGTACCGCCATGACTTGCGGTGAACAAACTGAACTCTATTAGGGTTTGACTGCATTCACTAAATAAACATAAATATATTATAATACAACTAATTCACCTACAAAACCTGCAATATGCCAGCATCTTACAACTAGAAGCACAGTTACATAAATTAGCATGCATTAATACATAACTGCCAGCAAACAGAATGGACACAACGATTTGTACCAAAAATTCGGATTTAATAAGAGTAAGAATGAAGGTCGTATGCTTTTTTGACATATAGTACATTTTAATTCTTAAGTTCTCAGTGCTTTTTAATGTGTTCCACCTAATCTGCTTGTGATATAAGAAATCCTGAGACCATATCAAATCTTTACTCATATTCCACGATCCTTGTAGAATTCACAAGCCAACCAAGTACAGATGACAAGTAACCTAGAAAAAGTTTTCATTCAACAGGCACAGCAATAACCTAAAATATCCTTTTTGTTCAAGCAGTATACCCAGAAAGTGATGGTGCAGTTTTTAAAATTAGCCAGTCTGTAATGACCAATGCTGGAAACATGACCAAAACAAAAAAAATTAGAAGAAGATAACCCTACATTTATGAATACTTAGTACAATTACCCTCTTCGAACTGCATTTAGAGTTTCACTACACTTCTACAGGCTGATTTATTTCAGTGATTTGCAGCTGGTAATGCAAGTAATCTGCAGAACCCCACTCACTAATACTTTTTCCTGTGTGAAAGACTGACCCATGGTAAATCATGTGTGAGATAATGTTAGTTAATGAAGTGGACCACCACATGCTTTCCTTCTGTCCTGTATGTTTCCATGAAAGGTGTCAGATAAAAGAAATAATGAAGGAATTTGTTTCAAGTGTACAAGCAACATCCAGCTATCTGGAAGGTGAATACCAAGGAATACTGTGGACTAAACTGAAACATAAAGGCTATGACATGTCAGTGGTGCTTTACAGAATGTTGATCCCTCAGGAAATTAAAACCCTGCATTACAGGAAACTCAGTGCATGAATGCTTTTGCATACTGGTTAAAACACAGTCTCTGGACTCATTCTTACATAGTTTTCATAAATCCCAAATCATTTTCTATCATATGTTTGTACTTCAACCCTTTCTTTCAAGTGGCTTTTCTGCCTAACATATCTATTACTCTTCTTGTTACACAAAACACTGCACCTGATGCATGCCAAGACCAACTTTTTCTTACCCACTGCAATGAAGAATGAAACTTACTTTCTGTATTCTAGCAAAACCATGGTTAAAATTTCAGTGCAATGGCATGTCACACCAAATGACAGGAAACACATCAGTCTTTAGAAATACACATAGGGTCTTTCCTGCAAGACAGAATTTCTAACTCAAAACCACAAGCATTTTGCATCTGTGGCACAACATGCTGTTTGAACAACACAGCTCTTCTCCACACACTTGGCAGTCTCTTCCAAGGGCAAGTGTTAATGGATGAAATCCTCAAGAATGACAATTATGAAAAATGCATGTATCAAATCTCATTATGAGAAAAAAGAACATTCAGAGTGGTCTTGATTTACCTCCATAACTTTCTGAAATTAGTCCCCATGTCTATTCAACTGACAACTGGTAATTACACAAAATTCATGTCTCAGCATCTGCTACGAGGATACTTGCAATCCAATATTCACAACATATGAATTCTTACACACATTGTTGTATTTCGACTGCACACAACTTTTAACACAAGTCTTTGTGTCCACTTTGAACAAGACTGCATGCATTCTTTGTAATCTTATTTCATGGCATGTAACTAATAAAAACAATAACTGATACTTTTTTCCAGTGCATAATTAACTAAGTGAAAGCTAAAGGCAACCCAACGGACACAGAATATGCACACACGTCAACTTATTTTTAATTTTGCAAGGCCAGGCATCTCTCTTATGAAGTAATAACTAAAATAACACAACCTGACAATATACTGTAACATGCTACATTTATAACAATCTATCATAATGTTTGTCAATTTAAAACATTATGACTGAAATTCCAAATAATCACACTTTTGTGCAAAGAGAAAGTTAGAAATACTTACTTCCAACACCATAATGGTATTACGTGTATGTTGCAACAACAATAATTCCAAGACCTTTGGACACATTAAACATGGGATTGAAGAAGAAGTATTACCTATTTCTTACGCATATGCATGAAATGTGTCAATAATACACATACATACATATATCAGTGAAGCATTACTTAGGAGGAATACAATATGAATTAAATTCAAAATGGGACATCATTCTGATGATGTGCTACAGCTAGTGAATATTAAGATAAAAAGTCCATAATAATAACAGGATAAAAATCTACTCCTATCATGTGAAACTGTGACAGAAAGAGAAAAGTAAAATTCCTACCACACATTGTGCTATATTTAGGCTCCAGTGATGACAACGAGATCATCATTCTGTCATAACCATTATTACTGTCGATACGTTACTTCTCTTTATATATTCTCAGAGTTCAGAAAATTTCTTGACAACTGGTTACATTTTGAATTGTATTAAATGGTGCTGTAGCCAAATCATAATACTAAAAACATTCCATTTTGCCTACAACTTTACTGTTCCACTTGCTGCGCACTTAGCCACCGTATGAATAAATATCGCCTGTAAGAATTCTTCATGACAGCCAGGTAATTCTGAGTATTAAATTGGATTTGCTTAAAAGATTAAGGTAAGGTCCATATTTATTAACAAAATGATTGACAGTTTAGGCTGTTCAGTTTATGGAATAAATGTTATTTCCAGCCCAACTGCATGTGAAAACTAATGACGTTTCTTTTTTTCTACACAATGGTTACATTACGTCAAGTCTTTCAACTTTAAGGCTTATAAAGGAATTGAATATATGAGGTTAGTGAACAACAAATGTTACTGCGAAATGTTAACAAAAGTTTCTTCCAAAAACAAGGTACACAATGTAGAACAATCTGAAAAAAGATACATAAGAAATTGTATAATTAACAAATACATCCCATACTGTTGTAACAGAACTTAGGAAAGAATTATGTTACTTGAACAATGCTTCCAGTTTTGTTTGCAGTGTTGGAATGAAAATGTACTGGATACTCATCCTCAAAGGGAAGTAAACAGTCGTGGAATAAGGGCAAATTAAATTTTCAGATTCTGTATCCCTTGCACTAACCACTGCAGCACAAGACTTAATTTCTGCAATGCATAAGACTTAAGAGCTAACAATTACTTTATTTCTTATTTGGTGTCAGGTGCCAGTGGCTCTACACAAAGCTGAAATGGTTGTGGAATAAAATAAAATAAAATAATAATACCTGGAATAACCAACAGAAATTTTAAATAAGAAAACACTGCATTATGGTGCCAAAACAAGCAAATTTATGTAAACAAAGGAGTGTTCTGTATGAATTATATCTTCAAAATGCTACTAGGTATGTTAAAAGCTAAAGGGTTAAAATGTGAACAGATACTGGTTGGTTGGGTTTGAAGGCACCAAAATACATGGGAGTGTGAAACGGTTAAAATATTTCCTAAATATAATACAAATTCACCATAGTAATAACAAGAAGAATATACGCTGACTAAGGAATACATGTTGAAGAATTCTCAGCATAAAATTAGGGAAGTATGACATGAAGTAAAATATGTACTTTGTTTTCATACACAAAACAACCAGTTAACAGGATTAGGAATCATGGAGACAATTAAGTGGCATGAAGCTGCTGCACGATGACCCTATAACATATATACAATACAAATACATGAGGATAAACAGAATAAAGTGGTTAGCCTTTAACACTTTCACTGTGTCATGTGGAGGCTCACCTGTTTATCTATTGTGTTCTGGAGCTCAAGAACTCGCGCCACGTCTGAGTCAGGTTCGATGGCACCATTAGACAGACGCTGCGTGCAAAGAACAAGTCACAATGTCACACTCATTACAACAATTCCAGGCACACACAAAAATAAAGAAAAAACTTAAAGTGAACAAACAATTACTACTGTGTAATAAACAATTCAGCCAGCAAATTCAGTAAAACTGCTATAAAAAATAATATATGAAAATGAATGTCATTTCCATACTTGCCCATATTTGAAAACAATAACATTAACCTTAAACTTTATATTTCATGAAAAAAAGTGAAACACAACTGGCAAGTCACATTATGGTGTACATATGACTCCATGTTCCTGGACGGCACTACGCAGTTCTTAGACCTGTCAGAATCTAAAAATATGCAGTTGCACGAGCTGTTATTCCATTCTAATTTTATGAATAAATGCATTTTCAAACAGATTTCCTGTACCATTCAGGAGCCAGGACAGAATACCAGTACAGTGGCTAGGCTGCAGGTTGGACAACAAAGGAAATATGGCTAGATTCCCAACATGCACAAGACAATATTCTCGTCTCCAAAGTATCCAGACCAACTCTGGGGTCTATTCAGATTCCTATTCAATGGGTAATTGGGCTCTTCCTTCAGGGGTAAAGCAGCCAGGGCATAAAGCTGACCTTCACATACAGCCGAGGTTAAGAAAGCATGGAGTTACAGCTCCACTGCCCTTCACGGTATGCAAAGGAACAACTTTATGTTTCTACATATCAGTTGTCACTTAGAAGTGTTAAGATTTTGATACCTGATTCGCACTGGATTTCCTTAATGTTTTCATTTCACTTTTACACCCAGGTGGTGTTCATTCACAATGTTACTACACTCTTTCTTTACCACCAATCAGCAGATACAAGGTTAATAAAATAAAATTAACTGTTGCAAAATTCTGATAGAGTTCTGATAGTTTACAAAAACTTTTCATTAATCTACAGACAGCATATTACAAATGAAAATCAAAGGCAGGACCAAATGATGTAAATGGACTTCACATTTCATCAGACTGACATTTTTTTATAATTGCATAAACAGTGTGAAACAGCATAACCCCCCTTTTTGATCCCTATTATAACATGCTGCCATAAGAAGAAGCAAGAACGATGTTAATGTTCAACAGAACATGGAAAGAAAATCTTGGCTTACTTTCTGCAACCTAATGCTTCAGCCTGTAACCAAGATAGGCAACATACACGTAACATAACATAACATAACATTTTGGCACGTCTGTGTAACCACTGCTGCCATGGAAATGCAACAGTGTGTTCCCCTCATGTTGGTGATGTACATGTCACTGTCAACTATAATACACAGTGTGTTCCCATGGAAACACAACAGTGCGTTATTTATTTTTGTGCTACTGCCAACAATATAAAACACACTTAGTTCTTCATGTGAAATGCTTGTCATTTTTGTCTGATTTTAACCAAACTTGGATTTTTTTTTTTTACACACTTCCATAACAGTCTCCAATATCAAATGCCATGGAAATACGTGCAGTGGGAGCTGTGCTGGTATATGACGACGGGAAGACGTGAAGAAGCTAACAGATGCTTTTAGCGACTATGCAAACATGCCTACTAAGGGCACTTGATGACATCAGGAGATATGGAAACCATGCATGGGAGTGTAACCAAATATAAGTTATATAGATCACCCAGTACTGCAAGAACAGTAACATTTAGGAAGGTACATGTTGGGCATGTCCGCAGGACTGAGGAAACAAGAAATGCACACAGAATTTTGGTGGAAATATCCCTTGTAAAATGTCCACTCATAGTCTGAGAATGAAGTGGAGGATGATATTAGTACAGATACAAGGATCATGGGCTGTAAGGTGGACAGAACTAGCTGAAGGCTGTGTACAAAGATTAGACATGTTATTAGTGATACTAAACATCTGCATCCCACTAACACAGTGTTTGTTAAATACCTTGAATACTGTAACTTGCATACTGCAACACCCAGGAAGGGTACATAAAGGGGCAAAACTGCCTAAGAGGTCAATTACTCATACTGATGTGGTAGTCCTTTGTTCTTATTGTGGCCAGGAGTTATGCTTCTTATTTGTACATAAAGATAAAGAATTAGACTATTAAATGTGTGTAAATTATTACTTTTTTTTTTTACAAACACAAGTTACTTAGTGTAGTAAAACGTGACTGTGCCTTTGTACGATCAGTTGTGTCAGTAACTGCACACATTTCATGAAACATAACAGCATGTGTATTTCTCAAATGGTATATATAATAAATATGCACATTCATACACTGAAACATTCCACAACAGACTTGCATACACATAATCACTCATGCATAACACATTTCCTTAACAAATGCAAAATCAACCATCCACCATTAATTAGGGGAAAAGGGAAAATACGTCAATGATTTTGGGCCTGAAATATTGTCATGCAAGCTGCACGTCTAACTTAAAAATCATCAGGGATATAAGCTAGTGCTCCATATGGAAAACACGCTGTCATAATATCTAAAATGCCCAGTATCCAGTCAAAACAACCAGCCCTCTGCAAGACGCAGTTTGTTAAAGAAGTCACAATATCCCATTTCAAATGCTCAATTAAATGAAATACCTCCTCCACAGAGAGAGATATTCAAGTAAGAACATTACCAGTGCTCAAGTTACAGGAGCATCATTGTAAGAGAAGAAGCATAAAAACGGGTTTAGGCTGCAAAGTAAAATACGACCAATTAATTGACTTATTTACCACAGTCCAGGCAACTGGCAGGAGAGAAGACTCAAGTCTTCTGGGATATGATGCTGCCCTATTTGGTAAGTAGTAACTGCTGTTTCAATGGACTGTAGTGCCTTTATTTCCACAGTGTATTTCTGTTTGTTCTGCTTGACTCTGAAGATGAAGGCACCATGATCCTTTAAAATGTTGGGAACTGCTTATTCAGTGATACAGCATCATGTGCCAGAAGATGTGACTCTTCAGCAATACTGCTGTGAGAACACTGAATCTGGAACTGTGATATCCTACTGAATGGCAGGGAACACCTAAACAATGGTGATATATTGAATGAAATTTTCTTGGGTAGAATGGTGATTTATGGTTATGTGATGTAAGGGTAACTGGTGAGCAAACTGACATATGTAGAAAAACCTGCTCCAATTAACAGTTTTCCCACTACAAATATGTATTATGATTATTAATTTATTTACTTAATAGATAATAAAAAATCTCATTTTTCTGTGCAGATAGGAACTACAATTACTCGGTCAAATAAAAGCGAATTAATATTTGAACTAGACTGACCAATATCTTGACAATATTTGTTTAACGAAGCAATATGACTTATACATCATTATTCAATTAAGTCAGCATCTAAGATACCACTTTACTTTTTTGTAGGACATGGTATGATACACTTCAAATAAAAACAAATTTGTACTTCAGCTTATAACTCAGTACTGTTATACATGATTTCAGGCTTCTTATGTGAAGCTGGTGAGAAGTGCACTCTTCTGGGTTATTATGCAGTTCTCAGTACTATTACAATGTTATATTATTGCTGGTATCATCACCACCACCACCGCCATCACCACCACCATGACAGTACCACACTGTCAAATATAAAGTATGCAATTTCTGTTAAAAATTTATTACTTTTAAAACAGATCCCTGAGTGTAGGTAATACTGGATTGAAAGGACAGAAATATATATTCTGGCTAATAATGGGAATAAACCCACAAGTGAAAGGTACTTGAATTAAACATAAGCCCAGACCTCTGTAACAACATTCTAATAGCACACAGTTACCTAACTACAAAATCAAAGAGTAAGGCAGAAGCTTTCACACAGCAGTGAACAAACGTGCCAATGTGCTATAGTTACCTCTTGTCATTCCTTCACCAGTTAGAACATGATGTGATTGGGATCATGACTAATTACCTGCAACAAGGTTACCTTAGGTATTGGGGTGTGTAATGTGCCTTGGTCCCCACTCTTCATGTCCTCTGATGGATCCTGTTGACCATTTTCCTTCGGTTTGTTGCTCACTGCCTCATCCCCCGTTGGAATGATTCGCCCAATTTTGTACTGTTGTAACTGTAACAGTCCAACAACTGTATTACTTCTGTGTTTTTACATATATATGATTAAGTTAATTGCAGTGAGAGATCATTTTATACTTCTACATTGTCAAATGGTGGAATGATAAGTGAATAATGAAAAGGAAAGATATGGATACAGTGTCTGTGGTCTAATATGAGGTACAATTCTGGAATATATGTGGAGTAAATGAGAAAGACCACAAAAATCTACGCCAATATCCAGACCAAAATTCCAAGCTGGCACTTCACAAATACAAGTCAGCACTGTTATTGTTGTGGCCAACTTGCTCTGTGAATGTGTTATGAAAATGGTTCTATGTATTTCAGTAACAAATTCCAACACAGAGTAAGAACATACATTATGTATATTACTAGGTCACTTTTCCAAAAGTTTTGATAGACCTCTGTAGAGTTTAGTCAGATTTGTTGTGATTGGCTTTATTATTGGGGCCAACTGCTACAAAAATGAAATGAATCAGCAACCTCAACGGCATCAACTCACTTCTTCTTTGGTTGATGTGAGGTCCTCTTCTAATGTGGCTACCCTTTCCAACGCCACCCTTAACCGCTCCCTAACCTGCAAAACAAGGGCAGATAAGAAATACAAGCAACTTGGTACATTAAAATCATGTGCATACACCAAACATTCTTCACCCAAACCACTGACCATCTTGAATTAAAAAGAAGTGAAGTTCCAGGCTCATATATAGGTGGCACTCTGTTTGGAACTCATACTGACCTGTGGAATAATAATCTCAAACGGCCACAAACACATCCCTCTACATCTCAACACGCTCACCATTCACGACTACTGTTCCAGTTCATCTGATGCATATCTCTACTCATAAACCTTGATCCTCTCACGGTCTAAACGATACTGCCAGGGGAAAGGCACAATATTCAGAACATAAGCCTACCCCAATATAGCAGATTCAAACACAAACACAAAGTCAGAAACCATACAACTAAGCTTTGTTATAAGCAGAAAAAAATTACGTTTAAAATGATTAAAGTGCCTGTACGTTATGTTAGTGCTCCCCCCACAACAAAAAAATCATTAACTCAGTGTGTATTTGAAGGGTGAAGGAGCAGGAGGGATGAAGCTGGGTTTGGCCTACAAGTGGTATACTGACTTGGCTATCAACACTAATATAATGGTTACAAAGACCTTGCCTGTTAACTACCAATTGTCCAATTCTCGCTTTCTGCGATATGACGCCACAGGCTCTAACGTTTCGGACAACAGAACTGCCTCCATCTTCACGGCAGCCCAAAAGACTGATTTTTTCCCCTACATTGTTAAGCAGCCACGAAGATGGAGGCAAAACGTTCCTCCGAAACGCTGACATTTGTAAACCACTGTATACGGTTTCACATTCCAGAATAGGGAAATCATTAGCGCCGATGTCAGAACCTGAAATCTCGTACGTACAAGAGGTTCATTTTCAGAACAAAGCTACCGTTGTCAGCATGCATTCTCTACGCCAGTGCCACGTGTGTTGAACGAACTATTCATGTACATCTGTCACATTTCAGTGTCTCCCCGGCAATTTCCGCACTCCGCAACCACAAGAAACTTCCATTTGTTCAGGACCGTTTACCAACATTTATAAACAGCACGCGCGCCCGCCAATGGAATAGCCAACTCCTCGCACTACTGGGTCGTACCGGAAGTGTAAACAAGGGCGCAGCAGGCAGTAAATTTGATGGGCCAATTTCTTCTTCAGATATCACGGATTACTGCCGAATGACATGTTCCGAGTCATAACAGCTCTTAAACTATTATTTCGTGCAGACATTTGTACGGGGAAACTGTACATCACACCTGATCCAAACCTGCGATCCCAGTGTTCGACTGGAATAACGCTGGGCACACAGCAGGACTTGTATAATTTCTCCAGCCAACTATAAAGAACACGCTCAGAGTTCTTTGACAAACACATGCACTAGTGGACACTCAGTATTTCTTCGCGTCAATTTTAACATCATGATTCCATCCAGTGGCGTAACTAGGTTTTTGACGCCAGGCGTGATTCGTAACAAAGGCTGCCCCTTACAGAAACTATATACTTTAAAAAATTAAAATCATTTATTGGATTTCATTTTATTTAGTTCGATAAGAGAAAATTTTTTGCCGTTCCCAGCGGCTGCGCGATCTAAGGCGTAGGTCTAGGCCGCTCGCCTGCTGAGACTGTGGGTTCGAATCCCGCCGGGGACATGGATGTCTGTCTGTTGTGAGTGTTGTGTGTTGTCAGGTAGAGGTCTCTGCGACGCACTGATCACGCGTCCAGAGGAGTCCTACCGACTGTGACGCGTCGTTGTGTGTTATCTAGAAACCTCAAGAATGAGGAGGCCATGGCCCGCGTTGGGCTGCAGCGCCACAAAAAAAGTGAACATTTTTTAAGCACAGTAAGCCACCCCCCCCCCCCAATTTAAAATATCAATATTGCTGCCTCCTGGTATTTTCCATCGGAGGGGGCGAGACCACACAACTCGCCTCTCCCAAATACGCCCCTGCTCCTACATACCACAGACTACATTATGATCTCCGTGGGGTGGTGGGCGTGTCTGGCGCGGTTCGGGGGGGGGGGGCTACCGGCTACAGGGAGACTCCTGGACTGCTACCGGTAGGAGCGACAGACAGTTTTATTACTACACAGACTGAAAACACCAAGCATTTCGACTAGCGTGTAGTGAGGGAGTGCACTGTGCGAATGCTTTCAGAATTTATAGTAGCAACTCGCCATTCACCACGCCGTCTTGCGCATGCGCACCTATCGCATTCCTAGCACGAATCAAATCCTGGTACGCACAGCGTATTTATGCCTCTGTTTTCCAAGTTCTCCCGTCGTTTTAATTTTGAAAAATAAAATTATGTTCGCATTTCTCATTGCCACATGCGTGCTACATGTCCGCTCATCTTATTATCTTCAATTTTTACATCCAAAGGAGGATACCCATAACAATTTTTCTCCATTCTCCCCATACTCCTTTCTTATGTTCAGGAGACCAGACAAAATACGAGTATGTTAACTGTCACATCACTAACCCCTCTCCGTCGTAAAACTGTACACCACTAACCCCTCTACACCGTTACACTGTACACCACTAATCCCTCTACACCGTTACACTGTACACCACTAACCCCTCTACACCGTTACGCTGTACACCACTAACCCCTCTACACC
>Ga0131853_10018565_pt1 | contig 12656 bp, 9 predicted proteins | sample TergutLab28metaG_FD_92764 | JGI IMG/M metagenome (GOLD analysis project Ga0131853, IMG submission 92764) | Labiotermes labralis P1 segment gut microbial communities from Petit-Saut dam, French Guiana - Lab288 P1 (version 2) (version 2) | ecosystem: Host-associated > Arthropoda: Insects >...
ATGTTTCATCCATTAACACAAAACTAGTTGACGAGGCTTCTTTTATGACTTTACTGATCATCTTACATTCCTGTTCAAGCCTTCCACCATCAACTTCGATTGCTACTTTACTTGGGAAATGGACGCAAAGATGCTCAGATGTTGATAAGGTTGCGTCTGTTGCAGGCACATAGAGTCCAAGCTGAAATAAGACTTGTGCAATGCCGACAGATTGCAAAAAAATAGATTTACCACCACTGTTAGCACCTGTCAGTACATAGATCATCCCATCATTATCAAAACTGACATCATTTTCACGGATTTCTTCACTTTTCATTGTCGTTAAGAGATGGGGATTTTTCAAGTTTTTAATCGCACTATAACTATCTTCACTCACCTGTGGTTTACAAATTGCTATATTCAAGCCTTGCATTTTATTTATAAAATCTACTCCAGCAATAAGAAAGCTTAATTCTGGAAGTAAGTCTGCTAAAAAAGTTGTATTTTTTTTCACGTAATCATAAATTTCATAATCAACATTTTTCAAAGTTCGTTTAAGGGCAGTATTAATTGCTTTTTTGAAATTCAAGTTGAGTGCTTCTTTTGTTTGCGCGTCTAAACCCTTAAAAATAGGTGAAGTTGGCGTGATTGTGCCTTGTTGAATTTCTTGGGATCTGCGCTGAATATTGACACCATTTAAAATAGCAGTTTCAAGTGATGGCTTAAAAATTGTATCAACTGCTGCAAGAAACTGATCTGGTTGTTCTAGTTCAGTTTCACGCAACACCCTACTTATAATACTTTTACCACTTTTAATTCGCTGTTGGTTAATGGACAAAATACCTATGTCACCTATAATTTGATCATTGGCATTTAAGTTTAGATTAACCCCAACCGTGATGCTTTTGATTGGTTTTAATCTGAAATCCATGCTTTTCAGGTTGGTTTGCAAATTTTGGAATTCTTCACTTTCGAAAATAGTTTTTATGTAGGTTATCAAATGTTTCAAACCAGTCGATTTAACTTTTTCTTCAAGTGCAAAGAGCGTGTCGTGAAATTTAACAATACAGTCAGTATATAGGCTAAGTTCTCTTATAGAATAGATGTACTCGATGAAATTATACGGCTCCTCTTTTCGCTTGTCCATTTCTCTTAGCCCACAAATAATTGGCAAGATGTCGATAAATAGGTTGTAAATCTCTTTAAATTCAAGAAGATCTTCGAAGATATCTAACCTGTGACAAATGGTGGGTAAATCTGCTACGAAAAAATCGATCGGTTTAAATTTCATCATGTTTCCAGATATGTATTGAGGTTTTATTTTCAATAAGCTTTCGATTTCTAATTCGTCAAAAGCGTGTTTACAGGCGTTGATATAATTGCCCTTTGTCGTATGTTCTAAATTGATGATGCTAATTTTTTTCATAATTCACCTCTATACTGATTTGGCTCAAAACTTGTTTTTCTTTAGAATACATTATAGCGTATTGTTTTTAAAATAGCCACTAGAAAACCTTAGCTTTTGATATCAGTTGTTATTGAATGTGATTTAGTTGCCTAATTTCTCATCAATCGCACGCTGTAATATTTGTTCAGCTAGAACTGTAGGTAGCAATCTAGCAGAATCACTATTTACTGCAACAAAAACACCAATGCCACTTTCTAGATCAAAAATCATATTTGAATAATAGCCGCTCCAACTGCCATCATGACCGATGGTTTCGAGATTTTCTGAATTTATTTGATGGATAAAACCAAGGCCAAATGTTTGTCCAAATATAGTAGTATGATCGAAATTGAAATCAATCATTTCCATAAATGAAGCTTGCGTTAATAATTGTTCATCGCCATTAAGAATGTCACCTAAAATAACCTGCATGAGTTGTGCCATATTGTTGGCAGTTGAATACATAGCCCCAGAAGATAAAGTATTTATAAATATGATTTCATTATGTTGAGTTCGATGGTCTCTATACGGTTTTGCTAAATAAATAAATAATTCATCATCAATTGCATAAGTAGAGCGCGTAAGTCCTAATGGAGAAAATAGATTTTCATTGGTAATACTCAAAAACCCTTCGAAAGTGTCTTCATAACCACTTACTCTAGCAATGATTTTTCCTAAAATCCCATAGCCTATATTGGAGTAAGCAACACTGGTTCCTTCTTCAAAATCCATTGTTAACTCAGAAATATAAGCTAAAGAAGTGTTCCAAAAGCCACTATAATGACCATCTACTGTATATACGTCTTTTAAACCATGACCATCGAAGACATACACACCCTCCATCCCATAATCTCTTGGAATTCCAGCTGTATGATTAAGTAACATTCGTGTTGTAATGTTTCGGTAATTTCCGCCATACGTTGGATGTGGCAATATGCTGAATTCCGGCAAATAAGTCACAATCGGCTCGTCTAAGTCAATTAAACCTTCCTCAACCAGTTGCATGACCGTAATGGCAGTAAAAGTTTTAGAAATTGAAGCAATCATAAACATTGTATCTTCTGTAACAGGGTCACCACTCAAAGTGTTTGCATAACCAAATCCGTGTGTCCATGTAAAGCCACTTTCAACATCAACCAAAGCAATGCTTATGCCTGGAGTGGCGACTGCTAGTTCAGCCCTTTCTATAGCCAGTTCGATGGTTTCAGGAAACAGATTAATGTCCTCATTATTACATGCCACTAATCCAATCATTCCTAATAATACAATAACAAGTAATCCAAATTTTTTTGTTTTAAGCATTTTTTTCCTCCTCAAAAATGTCCTCTTATTGAAAACGAGCATTTTTCCATCTTTTTTGTATGAATATATCAAGAAAAAGTGGATGCAAAGTTAAATTAATTTTCGCAAATCGAATAAACCGCCGAAGAATGAGGCTCAATTACCTGATTTTTCATCAATCGCATTGCGTAGTAAATCCTCTGCGATCCGTGGTGTAATTGCCCCACCTGAAGCACCATTGGTTGCGACAAACACACCAATCCCACTTTCGATGTTGAAAACCATTTCGGCATAATAAAAGGTTTGAAAACCACCACTATGGCCGATAAAAGAATGACCTGATGAATCAATTCGGTGCAGAAAACCAAGCCCAACTTCTCGTTGACCAACGACATTAACGGTAAAATCTTTAAAGTCAAACATTTGTAAAAACGAATCTTGCGTCAAGAGTAGTTCCGTGCCATCTCGTGTATCGTTTAAAATCGCAGACATGAAGAGCACCATATCATTTGCGCTTGCGTTCCAGGGTGGTTGTTCGCTCCCAAGTGCAAATTCCACCGTGCGCTGTATCGTTCTACCAGAATAGGGCATGGCCAAATAAGGAAGCAACTCTTCTGATAAAGGACGATACGAATCCGTCATACCTAGTCGTGAGTGGATGTTTTTCCACGTATGGTTAAAGTATGCTTCAAAGGAATCCTCATAACCGGTCACTGCTGCAATGATCATAGTTGCCAGTTCAGTGCCAAGGAGGGAGTAGGTGCTACCGGTTCCAGGTGCATACTGAAGGGTCTGTGTCGACAAACGATCCAAAAAATAACGGTCATACCAATCAAAACCATCCATATCATGCCAAATGCTATAGTCAAAGGCCAACCCAGCAGTGTGAGTTAGGAGCATGCGCACCGTGATGTCTTGATAATTACCTAGCATGCTAAAATTTGGTAAATAGGTGATGATGGGTGCGTCCAAATCAATCAACCCTTGTTCAACGAGTTGCATGACAGTTATAGCAACATATACTCTAGATACTGACATTAGCGAAAACTGTGTGTCTGCGGTTACAAGTCGCTCGTTGATCGTGTCGGCATATCCGAAGCCTGCGGTCCAAGCGAAATCGTTTTCAATGTCGACAATAGCAATCGCGATTCCTGGAACAGTGAGTGCTATGTGTAATTCAGCTTGTTCAATAGCCAGTTCAATGGATTCGGGAAATGGATTCGCTTCTCCATCTCCACATGCAACCAACCCAATCATTCCCAATAATACAATAGCAAGTAAATCAAATTTTTTTCTTCTTTTTTCAATCATTGTCAAAACCTCCACTTTATTATTGTGATTCTATCAAATCTAATACGACATTTAAGGCATTACTTCTTGGTTCGATAATAATATCAGGTGTTACGCCAAATTCTTCTAAGGAACGTCCTAAATCATCAATTAAATAACCTGTATCGATTCTAAACAAAATTCCTGTATTTGGCAAAGGAACAAGGATGGTCATAGCAGGTGTTACTCTAGCTGTTGGTGTTCCTACAACAGTTGCAAAACCAGAATAAATCGACTTCATTGCTGCAAGTTCAGAACCAGATCCAGACCCGCCATCAACTAATAACCAAATGTCACCTGCAAACGGGGTGTTATTTTCACGAGGCTCGATTTCAATATACCAAGGGATCACATAGGTTAATATGTCTAAATCTGATTCATTAAAATAAGGTAATGTCTGCTCATTTATAAAATCACGTGCGAGTAAAATTTCATCTGCTGTTGCTAATTTTATTGACAAAGGTAAGCTAAACTCAGCTTCTTGACGTGCAGCTGCCCCTGATGTAAAAAACTCATAAAATCTGGCTTCAATCGGAGCATCTATTAACATCGCCATGATGTAGTATTCAAAATAAATCGCCCAGCCACCACCATTGCCGCGTAAATCAATAATCAAATGTTCAAAATCTTGTACTTCTTCAAAAAATGGAAATAACACTTCACTGTCAAAAGCGGCACTGTTTTGAAAGCTATTAATATGAACATAAGCAATCCGATCTTCTTCAATGATTTCCGTTGTTACATTGTTGGCAACATGCCAACCTATATTTGTGGGGTCACGATATAAATCAAGATCTGCTAAATCAACACCGTAAAAACGTAAGGTAGCTTCTAAAGTAAGCATATCTAAGAATTGTTGTTGTGATTTAGCATCACCAACATCTTCACCATTAAAAATGATTCGACCATCAATAATCTCTGATTGGTGATAACCTGCCATGCTAATTTCAAGCATTTCTAGGTATAACTCTGGTACAATCGGACCAAAATGTCCTAATCCTTCAAGCCTCATCCAAAACCATTCAAATAGCCTATATAAATGTCTTGCAGCAATATCATGGGCATCAGCAGAGTCAAATGAATCAACTGGCTCTATGTTATAAATTTTTTCTCGAATGTCCGCCAGTGCATCTTCTAATGGCAGACCAAAGCGTCGCTCAAAAACACCAAGGGTAGATGCATTTTCTAACATCATTTCAATTAAATAATCAAAATCCTCAAGCATCATATCACGCATTTCCTCTGTTATTCGGATGAATGGCAGCCAATAAGGACCAAATGCCATATGATTTTCTTCAAATTCATTTGCATCTTCATAACCATTATCTTCGATTGTATCTATTATGTTTCCATAGCCATTTTCTTCATAAACACCCTCATTTGTACAAGCTACAAGTATAAAACTTGACAAAATAATGACGAATAATAGCCTTTTGAATTTCGACATTTCAATTTTCCTCCTCAAATTAAACTGTTTTTTTACAAATTTGTTGTTAATTTTTTCTTTTTACCCCGTTTTTCCAACTCTTCCTAGTCATTTGCTATTATATGAAATCGACAATCATCAAATTCGATGATTATAATATATCATGCATTTATTAATTCAATATTAATTTTATCGAATTCGATGAACATTGAACACATTGACTTTTGTGTAATAAACAATTATAATAAGGCTAGACTAAAAATATTTAGATTAAAGGAGCAGTGGTGCTATGATTAAAGTCCATCCTGATTTGTGCCCATTTACAGAAACCGTCCACTTCTTATTGATTTCAAAGTTTGATGATGAAGTAAAAAATATGATAATTTCTGACCTAGATGGGCTTGAGTTAAACGGCAAAGAAGTTTATCAAAAATACTTTGCTAGCTACCAAAAATTCATCGAAGTTTTCAAAAATAACCGCAAATCTAACGAATTCGATGACTTCTTTATGGCAAGTTATGAGGTTAATGACCGTCTTTTTTTCATTGGCATGGGAGATTTGGCGAAAAAAATCCAAGATAGCCCGCATCCAATTGCAGATGTTGAAATAAATAAAAAAATTATTGACCTTTGTGTTCGAAATTTAAATGCTGTAGATTATTTTAAAGAGATTGAATTCGAAATTGAAAATCCGACTTTTGAAGAAATTTTTGACTTTTTAATGAGTGTTAAAATGGCAGATCATCTAAAGTGGAAGCTAGTAACAATTATTAAAAATCCGCAAAAATATATGAATCAGTTAATTGAGTTAATCCAATTAAATTTACCAGTTTTTGAAAAAGCAGCCACCGCCATTAAAGAAGAGTTAGACGGTTATTTAAAAAATTATCGTGACCGCATGAAATCGGGGAGTGAAGACCCATTTTATAAAGCAATCGGTGAGTCTAGCACAATCAAAAATATTGCCCCATCTTTTGCAAGTGCAGATATTCAATGGTATGGGACTGAGTATGCAATTTACGGATTACTATCGGATATTTTTAAAGACCTCTTGAGTCCAGAAGAAAATCGAAAGCAAAACATGTTAGCGAAGTTTAAAGTGCTTTCTGATGCGAGTCGCTTTGAAATTTTGCTCACGTTAAAAGAATCGCCGAAATACAGTTTAGAAATTGCCGAATTACTTGGACTCGCGCCTTCAACGGTTTCGCATCATATGAATTTACTACTCGTAAACGAGCTAGTCCGCCATACAATATCAGGTGGAAAGTTTTATTACCATTTAGAAAAAGAAAATTTTGAACAATTGCAAAAAAATTTCAAACACTTTTTCCTTGATTGAGTCTTGTAGTTTACATAAAAATAATGACCAAGCTTAAAATAGTTAGAGATATGAGATGCCTTATAAGGTGTCTTTTTTCATTATCCAAAACATACATACAGAATGTATGTTGACAAAGTGACCGATCTATGTTAAAATACATACTGTATGTATGTAATATACAAAGGGAGATGACCAAGATGCCAAGAAAAAAGAATCCACAAGAGACTATTCAAAACATTCTTATGACTGCGCTTGAATTGTTTAAAACGAAAGGATATGAACAGACAACTATATTGGACATTGTTGAAACCATGGGTGTTAGCAGAGGGGCTTTTTATCATCATTTTAAGTCAAAAGAAGAAGTCCTTGGTGCCATTTTAGCACAAAGGGCTGATATAGAATGGCAAAGTGAAGTTTTTAGTGACCCCAATTTAACAGGATTAGAGAAATTAAGAAAGCTGATGTTTCTTGACAAACAGGAAGGTTATAACAATCAAGAAGATAGCCAATTAATGTACATGTCTCTTAGTATGCTCAAAGACCCACGCATCATGGCTGAACATATTAAAGATTCACAAGGAGAAGGGCAGAATGCAGTTGGAATGAAGCTATTGGTGGATGCAGGTATCGCAGACGGTTCAATTGCCAAACAGGATTCTCAATTATTGACAGAGCTCATTCTCTTACTTCTAGGCTTTTGGATTGTTCCAACCATTTATATTCCAGAGACCTTGGAATCATTCCAGGATAAAATTTTAATGATTAAAAGTATTTTAGATGGGTTAGGTTGTCCAGTAATTGATGAAGAAGTGATTCAAATATATACAGATATTGCAAAAGATTATGAAGAGGAAGATGAGAAATATGGAGACTGAATTTAAAAAAGCAAGCGAGATATCAGTTAATGTTCGCCCAATGATGAGTGAAATTTTTGTCCAAGGTTGGTATAAAGACTTGCAGATGTTTAGCAAAGATAAGAGAAAGTTACAACGTACGTTTGAGCATCTGTTTAACTTGGATGATTTCTATGTGGCGTGGGGTGATGAGAAAATGCTTGGGTTTGTGGCTGTGAATGATCGGAAAAATCAGCGAAGGGTTCAGACTTTTGATCGTCGTGAGTTTAGAAAGCATTTGGGATTTTTTAAAGGGAGCTTTGCTTGTTGGGCGATGAAGCGTGAGATGAATAAGGAATATCCATTTGAAATTCCTAATGGAACAGGGGTAGTTGAATTTGTGGCAACAGCCGAATCTGCTAGAGGACAAGGAATTGCAAAGAAGCTAATTGCGCATGCTATGGAGAGGGAAAGTTATGATCGTTATATCCTTGAAGTTGTAGATGGCAATATAGGGGCAATTAAGTTGTATGAACGTCTGGGATTTTCAGAATTTACGCGAGCTAAATCGCCATATCCACCAAAACATACTGGATTTGAGTATATGATTTATATGGAACGATAAAATCGTTAAAACCTTATAGCATCAACAGTTGCACTTACGGTACTCCTCCGTCCGTTCCTCAGTGCAGAAAAAGCGTTGCAACCAATAGTTGCGCAAAAAAATGTAAATTGAAAACTAGAATTGGTAGCCTGCAACCATCATTTTAGGTATAATAGCTTCATTAAAGAAAGGGAGTGCGAGTATGAATATTGAAATCGCAAATCGATTGGTACAAATGAGAAAAGAGAAAGGCTATTCTCAAGAAGCGTTGGCTGAACAGTTGGGTATTAGTCGTCAGGCTGTGAGTAAATGGGAGCGTGCTGAATCTTCTCCTGATACGAGCAATTTGATCACCCTTGCGAAGCTATATGGTGTTTCACTGGATGAACTTTTAGATACGGATCAAGAAAAATTCGAAAGTGGAGAACCGATCAAAAAGAAGGATAGCTTGGATATAGGGGTTAGCAGGGAAGAAAAAATTGAAGAACTACCTGAAGAAGAATTACCTGAATATGAATATGTGAAGATTGGGTGGGATGGGATTCATGTTAAGGAGGGGGCGGATGAAGTTCATGTGGGTTGGCGCGGGATACATGTGATTGAAAATGGGCAGGATGTCGTGCGAATTGGTGCAGGCTATAATGATGAGGTTGACTGGGAGAACAAGTCGGGTGTTTATGTTTCAGAGGAATATGGTGTTTGGATTAACGGTGAAGAACGGACTGATTTCACTTGGAAGTTTGATGGCATTCTTGTAGGAATTCTTTTCTGTATTTATTTATGGATTGGATTTGAGTACAGACTCTGGCATCCAGGCTGGGTATTATTTTTAGCTGTGCCGATTATGAATGGCTTTGTCTCTGCGTTTAAGAATAAAAGTGTAAGTGCCATTAGTGCCATTGTTTATCCAACCTTGGTCATATTAGGTTATCTCTATTTAGGATTCACGGCAAGCTTATGGCATCCTGGTTGGTTGTTATTTTTGACCATTCCTATTTTCAGTAGCATTGTTTCGGCAATCAAAAATGGAGATTTTAGTCTTTTCTCCTATGGCATGCTTGTGATAGTCGGATATTTATCTATGGGGATTGTGAGAGGTGTTTGGCATCCCACTTGGATAGCATTTATTACCATTCCGATTTATTATGAAATTGTTAATAAAATTCGAGGACGTAAGCGAAAACATGAATTTTAGATGGTAAATGCCATCTGAATGGATGGTAAATTGTTGACTTTGCTTATGATTTGTGCTAAAATAAGCCCATAACCATCCAAATGGATGGCAAATAGAGGAGGTTTTGGTTATGAAGTCAGAAAAAATAACAATTAACTTAAGTGCAGTCGAGTTAGCACAGATTGATTTTTTGGTAGAAAAAGGTTTGTACGCAAGTCGCTCAGATTTTATCAGATTGGCAACTCGTAAACAAACAGAAGCTCATCAGAAAGAAATAAATCAGTTTGTTGACCCAGAGGCACGAAATGGTTCAGCGGTAGCAGCTGGTGTTATAACAGACACATTAATATGGAGCATTGGTATGGCATGGATTGAACAAAGTCATATTGAAGAGTTACTTCTTGCAGATAAAAAACTTGATATTCGTGTTATTGGTGTCGTAAAAGTTGCTAAGGATGTGAATCCTGAACAATTCAAGCAAGTTTTAAAACGTTGTAAAGTATTTGGAAAAGTTAATGCTGAACCAGAAGTTAAAGCAATTATTGAAGAGTTTAACGAAAAATTGTAATTAGAGAGTCGACAGTTCGATTTAGGCGATTTAGGCGAATGAGGAGAAGTTTAAAATGAATACTGAATTAGAATTGGAGTTTATGGGAGAGGTTTATGCGGGAATCATCAATGAAGGGAGTGTGGGTTCTTTTAGTATTACTGTTCATTTGAAGAAAGAAGTGGATATGCAAGCTCTACAAAAGGCAGCTTATGAATTGATAGAAGATTGTCCTTATTTGAGTGGTCGTTTAACATCAGATTCAAAATATGAACTATTGCCTACAGAACTTGATGTTCGATTTGATAAAGAATCCGACGCTTTTCCAGCATATTACTCAAATGGAGACGGACGAATGTTACGTGTGTTATATGGCAGTCATCATATTCGGGTAGAAGTGACACACGTTATAACCGATGGGCGAGGATTACTCGCGATTACAAAAGAGATCATTTTGCGATATTTCAAAAAATTAGGCAGCGAGTTTAATGAAATAGAGATACCGACCTTAACGGTTGAAGATGCATATGAAAAATTCGCTAATGATAAATCTAGTATAAAAAAGCCAAAAAGTAAAAAAATAAAGGCTTATAAACATTCACAAAAAAAGAATTGTGCGCCACGAGTCATAACTAGAAATTTCAGTGCAAAGGCAATTAAAAATCAAGCGAAGAAATATGATTTAACCGTCAGTGAATACATATTGGCTCATATTTTTATGGCCATGGCGGTAGAAAGAAATGCGAGTGGTTCTAAGAAGTCTATAACAGCAACCATTCCAATTGATTTTCGAAGCTTTTTTGAAACAACAACGGTCCGTAATTTTATCGGAAGTTCACCACCTATTGAAATGGTCGAATCAGAGGATTTTGCTGAAATTGGAAAAGAGATTAAAAAATACTTTGCCATATTCAATCAAAGCTATGTGCAAAATCAAGTGAATGAATTTGCATTCAGCCGTCAGCAATTAAATAGCTCGCCGAAATGGATGAAAAAGTTTGTACTCAATTTGGTTATGAAGCAAATGTATAAACCGATCACAACTATGTTTACGAATTTAGGTGTGATAAATTTTCCACAAGAGATTGCGCCACAAATTGATTATCTTGCTTTTAAGAATAGTCCAATCTCAGGACTTCCTTACTTATTTTCTTGCATTACCTTTGAGGATGTTTTAACCCTTTCAATAACCACTACTGTGGAGGGCGAGGAAATTTTAAAGGAATTATTTAAACGTTTGGAACAAACTTAGATGGAAAAATAAGTATTGGCTTGACTTTGACACTACGTCATGGTTTATAATATTTAAAGTGGGTGAAACTATTAGAAGAATGTGTGTTTGACCTTAAAGTGTGTAAAATCTGAATGATTCAGATAGGAAAGAAAGAAGGTTTTAGAGATTATGTTGAAAATATTTAAGCATTTAGATAAAAAATATTCGCCACTTGTTATTGTTGGTGTGGCATTTATCGTTCTGGCGGTTTGGCTAGAATTAAGAATACCAGGCTATATGAGAGAAATCACGATGCTTGTGCAAACGCCTGGAACTGAGGTGAGTGAAATTTGGATTCAAGGTGGATGGATGCTGCTAACAGCCCTTGCTGCACTAGCAGCCACAATCGCCGCTGGTTATTGTGCAGGACGCTTAGGTGCGGGATTTGCTCGGGATTTGCGTGTGCAGGTCTTTGGCAAAGTGCTAGACTTTTCACAGGCAGAAATTAATAAATTTTCTGTTCCGTCATTGATTACACGTCAAACCAGAGACATTGCCAACATTAATCAAATCATTGTTATGGGCTTCATTATGCTCATTCGTGCGCCGATTATGGCAGTCTGGGCGACCACAAGAATCTTTGATCAAGGACTTGAATGGGCCATCGCTACCATGATTGCTGTTGGGATTTTGCTCGTCGTCATTGCCGTTTTAGTCATCTTCGCCTTGCCAAAGTTTAAAATCATGCCGAAACTCACCGACCGTTTAAACCAGATTGCAAGGGAACATTTAACCGGTATTAGGGTCACAAAAGCTTACAACGCAAAAGAATTCGAAGCAGAAAAATTTCAAACGGCAAACACCGAATTTATGAAAACAAGTAGGTTCGCCGAACGTACCATGGCTGTTTTATGGCCAACCGTTACCATAATTATGTACGCATTACCGTTAGTCATTTATCTCATCGGAGCGCGCTTAATCGATAACGCCCTAACAGGTGCTGACCTTGAAGTAGCTGGTGAACTATTTGCCTCAATGGTTGTCTTCGCACAATACGCACTTCAAGTGGTTATGGCATTTTTAATGATGTCCATGATGATGATGTTTATGCCTCAAGCCGTCGTTTCTGCTAACCGGATTAACGAAGTCCTTGACACTAAAAAATCTTTAACTTACCCGTCAGAAGATTTTGTTACAACCACTCAGGCGAAGACCGCTCTTGAATTTTCTGGGGTTAACTTTAAATACCCAGAAGCTGACGATTACGTCCTAGAAAATCTGTCGTTTAAAGTGGAAAGCGGCGAAACGGTTGCGATCATTGGTGCGACTGGTTCAGGAAAAAGTACATTGCTAAAGCTGATGATGCGTGGGTATGACACGACCAGTGGTGAAGTTTTACTAAATGGTGCTAACATTAAAAATTACACTGAAAAGCAGATTGCCGATAAAATCGGTTATGTTTTACAAAAAGCCAGTCTCATATCAGGGTCAATCAAATCAAA
>Ga0131853_10018567_pt1 | contig 12655 bp, 8 predicted proteins | sample TergutLab28metaG_FD_92764 | JGI IMG/M metagenome (GOLD analysis project Ga0131853, IMG submission 92764) | Labiotermes labralis P1 segment gut microbial communities from Petit-Saut dam, French Guiana - Lab288 P1 (version 2) (version 2) | ecosystem: Host-associated > Arthropoda: Insects >...
GGGGGCGGGCCCCCCCCCCCCCTGCCCAGCCGGCCCCGGGGGCCCCCCCCCCCCCCAAAAAATGGGGACCCGGGTTTTCCGGGGGGGGGGGGGGTAGAGCTGCCAGGGTGTGGCGTTGACCAACTACCCGGGGTTAAAGAAAGAGTAAAGCTATACCTCTACTCCCCCTTTGGGCCTTCGTGGCCTGTCCTAGGGTGAATTTTACCTTTACGTTTACTGGTTCAACCATTCATTTACGTCAGAACCGTAAAGATCATGGCCACCTATTACAACGTACGCAGTTCCCGAAATATACAGTCCGCGATTTAGGTACGGCTAAATCCGTATTTGAAATTGAGGCCAGAGAATCCAAAATAACGTGGAAACTTGTCTGCTTGCAAAGACTATAGGGTGATCAAGAATAACATTACACGTACCTAACCGCATTCATCATTTTTGACGGCTGATGTTAAGTTTCGTTGCATGAGCCACGTCGCGTTTGGCGCGGAGCTTTGTGACTGGTTGCAAGGATCAGGCGAGTGAATCACCTGATCTCGTCCTACCCAACTGTATTGCGTCACAGGCTAGAGGATCGATACGAAGGAGATTTTAAATGTAGTGTAGTGTGCCACAGTAGGGAGAAGTGATGCTGTTTGAATTACGTAAAGCGCGCGGGAGTGTGCTGGCAGCGTTACTCCCCTAATTAAACAGAGGTATGAAGGTTGTGAAAAAACAGTTCTGAAATATAATGGAGTTATCTTAGTACTACCCAACTGTAAGGTTAGACAAGCATCATCACACTGGTCCCCATGGACTGAGAGCTAAACATTGGTCATAATTATCATGCATCAGTATGTTCCGTCAGCACGTTAAACTTGAGGACGGAAAAAAGTTTAACGAATTATGGCATGTGTGTCAAGAGACATAATTTAAACGGTTATGTTAATTCGAGATTTACTGTGAGCGTGCAGGGTTGTAACCAAAATTATAATTTTAATTTGTAACAGTGTTTAATGTGACAGAGTTTTAGCACAAACGGTGTAATTGTGAAGGTTCTGTAATCACCTCTTAGCATATGTGAAATGTCTTCAGTAGAATCCTAGTTTTGCCGTTTATTTTCGCCAAGAAGTTGGAACATAACATAGTGTCCTGCTTGTTTATATTCTGTTCATCTGTAAATTTGCTCCTTGAAATGTGAGTATGAAGACATTCTGGGAAAAAATCCATAACACATTCACTTAATTAAAAATAATTCTGTGCATTTATATTCCAGACTGACTGTTCGAACATCTAGTATGGCACCTAATATAACAGGATCCCCCACAGGAGTGCTGTTCGAGGATGATAATAATGAAACTGTAACTGTACCATCAGTTGAACCAAAAAATCATGATTCAAAACCACCCCAAAAGTACAGGAGACAAATTGTGTGGAGAAATGTTATCCTGTTTATATATCTACATGTGGCTGCAGTGTATGGAGCTTATTTGATTTTGACTTCAGCTAAAATAATTACAACAGTGTGGGGTGTGTACTGTAGTAGATTATTATGTCCATTGTTTAAAAAAAAATAATTTGTGCTTCAACAGTAATGTAAATTGAATGATGGAACTTATATGTTAAAATCTTCACTGATACTGTGATAGCAAAATGTTGTTTGTTTGCAGCAATCCTTCTGTATCAAGCTGGTGGTCTTGGTATCACAGCTGGGGCACATCGGCTGTGGGCTCATCGTGCTTACAAAGCAAAATGGCCCTTGAGACTCATTCTTGTTATATTCAATACCCTAGCATTTCAGGTGAGAAACAAGAACTGTGAACATTTCATAATGAAAAACTTCACAACTTCAACATCTCACCTATAAGGTGGGCAATACAGGCAATCTCTATGCTTGAAACATGAAATAAGTATCAAATTTTGGTTGGAAAATCTGATTTGAAGAAAGCACTTGGAAGATCTGGTATGATAATTTTAAAATGGATGTTAAAAAGTGGGATATAAATTATTTGAAAATGAGATACCCCTGTTGGTGTTAACAGATCACAAACATATGTATTTAAACATTTACACACAACACTAGTTTTTTAGAAGTACTAGGAATTTTGCTTCTGGCATATTTTGGAATTAATTTGTGTTATCGGTATTCCTGATTAAATAAAAGATTTGCATTGAAGTTATAAAGTTTACTTTTCAAGTTTTTAAAGTGGTGGACCTAAGCTTGACTAGCTTCAATAATTTTACAGGAAGACATTCCTGTTGGTGTTAATGGAACACACATATTTGTGTCAGAACAGTCACACAACACTAGTTTTAACTAGTGTTGTGTGACTTGGAATATAAGTGTGTGAATTTACTTTAACTGCATCAGAATAGGTGCAGTAGCAACTTTGTATGGGCACAGTGATATTCTTTGAATTCCACAACATCTGTTTACTGTCAGTGACTCTGGTACCTTGATGTTCAGCCTTTCCCCAGATGAATAGTAATATGTGACATATTTGTCTTTATTTATCAGCAAATAATGAAAAATGTCCTAAGAAATCAAACGCCATTACCAGTCTAACACAAGGTCTTTTGTTGATGTAAGATTAAGAATAACCTGGCTACAGGTTTTGGCTTAAATTAGAAGCCATCATTGGAACAATTAAAATATATAGAGAAGGAAAGAGTCATAAGTGTGTGTTGTTATAAAGGAAGGTTTTTAGAATTCAAATTCCATACTTTTGTATGTTCTTTTACAGCGTAGAATATAAGTACTTTGACCATAAAATGAAGTGCCTTTCATGGCTCAACTCTTCTTGTGTGCAGAAAGATGAGTTGGATTCTTACACAGTAATTATACAGGTCTGCCAAACTTCAGGGCCTCACAGACTTTGTGGTTGCTTTGGAGAAGAGAAAAATCTCTTGCCCCTGCCAGGAATTGACCTACAATTACTTGCTTGTCCAGCCTGCGGCCACGAATTTTTCATTGCTATAAAGAAAACACAGTGCATGATGTGTAGAGTAACCCATTTGCCAACTTTGATGGACGTTGCATGTATTTTCTTGGCCTGACTTGACTCTGATGATTAACTTTCATCATGGTACACCTATGTCTGAAATATTGCCAGTTATTACCAAAACATGTGATACAACTACAGAATAATTGCTTGCAGAAAATAATACTTTCTGACACATCTTTTATATATTTTTAGTAGCACGTGAGCAGATTAAAAGTAATGTACTCTTTGGACAAGTACCTTCTGCAACAGAACGTTGTATTTTCTTCCAGAATGATGTATGTGAATGGGCTCGTGATCATAGGGTGCACCACAAATTCACTGAAACTGATGCTGATCCTCACAATGCTACTCGTGGTTTCTTCTTCTCTCATATGGGCTGGCTGCTGGTTCGTAAGCACCCTGATGTTAAGGAAAAAGGAAAGGCAGTTGACATGTCTGACCTTGAAGCTGATCCATTCCTCAGGTTCCAGAAAAAGTAAGTATGGCTATTGGAACATATTACTGTTGCATTTATAATTAATATGAATGTCCATAACAATGAACACATTTCCCTTTTAAGGCATCCTATTTAGATAATGAATAGACAGCATCTGCTGCTGTTTTAGGGGTGTTCACAAAGTTGCAAAGAGTGACTGTTTAGCTTTGCCATGCCTGTCTGTCTGTGTATCAGCTCGGCTCCCACTGGGTGGGTTTTTGTTAAGTTTGAGATCAGAAACTTTTATGACACTTTGTCTAGAAAATACAAGTTTGTTAAAATCGAACAAAAATACTCAGCACTTTACATGAAGACACCAAGTACATACTATATTGTTGACAGTGCCCTGTAGCTCAGCAATGCAAATACAACTCATTGTTGCATTTCCATGTTATTTAAGGGGTAAGGTTTTTGAAGAGAAATACATACAAATTACCAGCACCTAACAGAGATCATATCCATTGACCACATCATTTTCAAACAAAAAGCAATTCCCTACCTATGATAGCTCTTGAAGGAATTTTCTGAACAGGCAATAAGACATGACCCCACAAGACATTTAGACATTGTATCATCTGTTTTTGTTGTTGTTAATAATAATAATAATACTCTGATAAGATTCTAAAATATAAAGACCATACAACAGAAATTCAATGCATGTGAAAGGTAAAAGCAACAGTGATACCAGTAATAACAGGGTCAACTGGAATCATCCCAAAATCATTCAGACAGTACCTCAACAACATACTGAGAAATCAGGTAACTACAAAATGCATCCATACTGGGCACTGCACAATACTTTGGAAAGTACCAATGTGAAATTACAAAACATATTTAATATGTGAAATATCATCACATGTTGCACAAATGGTAAATGCAGAACAGCTGCAGCACTATACACCCCAGAAACATGGTTTGTTTCAAGTATATAATCATAAATACTCTGCATAAATATGATGATGATGATAATGATGATGTGTTCCCCCAACAACAGAGGCTGAGAATTGTGATTAAGCAGTAGTAGTAATAACAACAACCTAAGCAACATACTCGGAAAGCATGACATCAAGGAACTACAGAAAACAGCCATATATTGTGCACTGCGCACATACTTCAGAAAGCACTAATGTATCAATGCAAAACGTTTATCATGGGAAATAACACTACATGTACCATAAACTGTTGCTACAGAATAGCTGCAACACTGTGTACCCTAGAAACATTTTTTTTTGGGTATCTAATTGTAAATACTCTGCATAAAGTTGATTGATGAGATGATGATAATAATAATAATAATAATAACAACAACAACAACAGAATTGCTCACAGTGTACATAAATAAATAGTGCACTATGTGCAAAGTTAGTTGTATTCTTTGCTGTCATGTGACAGATATTTATTTATATTGGTTATTTATAGGCTTGTGTTGCTGCCAATGTGTCAGTGGTCATTGATAAATTCATGATAACTGTCAAAATATCAACTGTAAATATTTCTATTTATAATATTTTTATTCATAATTAATGAGCTTTTCCAACGATTCAATTGAGTCCATCTTATTTTAAAAAGCGAACAGCCCTACTTTGGGTTCTCTCTCTAGGATAATCCCCCTTCATGTAATTCTCTTGCAACATCCACCTCCATCCATCCCAGTAAGCCCCAAACCACTACCCTTGAAGGTTAAGGCAATAAAAATCACTTCTGTTAAAACAACCACTTTTTTGAAAATGATGACTTTTTAAGTTATATTAATTCATAAACAGTACGCAAACACCACTGGAGTCCACATTAACCCACAATTACATTATTCCTTGTGGCCAGAAATTCCCTGCTGAAGAAAGTGGTTATGTTTTACTGGAACAAGTTGACTAGATAGTGGGGACCCCCTGCAATGCTATGATAGTATCTTAATGCTGTTACTGGGAGTCCAAACTTGATGGTACAAGTACCTCCCAAAACTGCGAAGCCATATTTTTCTATACTAGCCAGGGTTGAGTTTAGGAATATTTCTCCCTCAAGCCACCCAACAGAACTATGTACCTACATACCAATGGACTGTTCTTCAAATCAGTATGTGACACTGACTACCATCTATCTGTTGGCACCACAGATGTATTATTATAAAGACAATGTACCACATTATCAGTTGTGGCAAATTCCATGGAAATTCAGCAAACTGATGTAATTAGTTTGTTCCAGCAGTATTGTGAGATTTAAGGTTCTCACAGTATTGTAGCTGAAGACTCAAGTCTATTGTGTTGTGCCAACATGTTACTGGGTTTTTGATATTTTGAAGGGTCATAGTTCCTTCATCTTAAGTGTCAAGCAGTCCTAGAAGAGTAGTAGTGTTTAGAGGCCATGAAGATTCCTGTCTTGTCTCTTACTATATACTGTGGGCAGTTTTACCTGTCATAACCATACTGTGAAACACCTGATAAGCCAACTTTGTGATTCAGTGTCAATCAATAATTAACATATCTTTCATTTCCATTAGTTTTAATTCAGCTGATAATGGTTGCAACATTGCTGTTACATGTTACTTATTACAGGTACTACTTGATTGTAATGCCGATAATGTGCTTCCTTGTACCAACAATTGTTCCTGTGTATGTGTGGGGTGAGACATGGTCAAATGCCTGGTTTGTTGTGGCCATGTTTCGATACGCTTTCACACTGAACATGACTTGGCTTGTAAACAGTGCTGCACATATGTGGGGAACCCGGCCATATGACAAGTAAGTTGTAGAAATATTCCTTGCTTTACTTGCAAGTTGTCATCAGTGAACTGTGGATGGACATGTAGCCTGCTTGAAGGAAACATGAACAGTACAGCATTTCAGTTGGAGAAACTTAGAGAAAGAGGCATTTTGAAATAAATTTTTTGGTTGGGGGGGAATAAAATAACAAAAGTGAAATTGGTGGCATGGTTGTGAAATGTTAGGGTTATGTCAAGTCATTAATGGGCTCTTAGGTTTCGTACAAGGCATATACAGGAGTGGAGATACAGCTGCATTCATTATTAACCTCAGCATTAGATAGGGGCAAGTGATTAATCTCATGCCCCAGCTGCTTTACCACACATGGAATAGGAGGCTGGGTGGGCCCCAGAACTGGTCTGGACATACTGGACATGAGAAAAATCTCTTGCCTGTATTGGGATTCAAACCCTTGGCCATCCAGCCTGTAGCCTAATGACTATACTGACTACACTACCATTGACGATTCAGGCCATAGCCTAGTAATTATACTGTACTGACCACACCTTCCTAGTTCTCTTTTAGGTTTTATAATAATATGCAAGTAATTTGAGCACTGACTGATCCGGAGCAGATTCCACGTTATGTAGTAATTTGGCCAGCTCTATATTCTGCTTCTCTTCAGCAGCAAAATGTGACAATTTTCTGCTTTAATGGTTTTCTTCTCTTGGTCATTGACATTTATTTTCTCCTTTCAGATACATTAATCCAGCAGAAAATTTGGGGGTGGCAGTATTTGCACTTGGTGAAGGCTGGCATAATTATCATCACGTGTTTCCTTGGGACTATAAAACTGCTGAACTAGGCAACTATCGTGCAAACTTAACAACTGCTTTCATTGATTTCTTCTCACGCATTGGATGGGCATATGACCTGAAGACTGTGCCACTGTCTATGGTGAAAAGGCGGGTTGAACGCACAGGAGATGGTAGTCACGAAGTTTGGGGTTGGGGTGACAAAGACATGAGTCAGGAGGATATGGATGAAGCACAAGTTATAAACAAGAAAATTAAGTAAAATACAACAGGACATTTAAACTTGTCTTGATATGTTGTGAGTGAATATAATGTATATATGTGGGCACAGCCAAAGATGTATTTATGTTGATCCCATCAGGCTAGCCCACTCACTTTGTGATTATAAGGGATTCCTAAGGACTGGGATTGGCTAGTCCAGACATTAGTAGTCATGAGTGTAACATACATGTTCTTGACTGCTTACTTGCTTACAAATTGTATATTGATTGCATTAACAGCCTTATTTATGCAAGACACATTTTTCTTACTGCTAAGAATTGTCAGTATTGCAGAAATAAAATTCACTTGCACATACACATATTGCCCCAGTGCATACAGTTTCTTTGCAGAAGGATCTGATTTTTTGTATCAGTGCTTAGTATTGAATATACACTGTGCTATTATGGAAACAAATTGCATTCCATCTTGTTTGTGATGGAGCAGGGGAGACTCCTAAGAAAGGATTCAAATATTCATATAAGACAACCTCTCCCCCCCCCACCCACACACTTTAATTTTTTAAATGGGGTATTAAAAAATCATATTCCAGAACAACCTTACTTAATTCTGAGAACTGATACATAACAATTAGTGAAATGTACATTGTACATAATCATATTACCTATGTGGGTATATATTGTGATCATTTCATGCCATTTTTGAATGAAATGTGTGAAATGAATTATTTATTTCATCCATTTCAATTTTACCTTCATTTAAAATTATGCCTATGAAAATAGGTTTAGAAGTGTGTGTGTATGTGTGTATATATATATATACACATATATGGTCACATAAATAATACATTTATGTGAATTTTCACTGATTAGCCTGTACTGATATGTGTGTATGTATATTGCTGTTCATGCTCATTTGACTAACTTGTCAAAGAAATTTATAGCACTAAATTTTGTTTAAAAATATCCCTGTCAAATATTAGGGACTTTAATGAGCCACGGTTAATGAAATATGTTTGCTTTTGTAATATATGATTCTGACTTCGAAAAGATGAATAAAAATGTATTAAGTCCAAGGTAATTCAGCTAGAGATATATTCAGAAACATTTTGGACTTTTCAAGTAATAAATTCACTGATGGAAAGTATTGTGCAGCAGGCATACTCATGCAGCTGGTTGTATTTGTATGGAGCAGTAATGTTTTCATAATTGTGTTACCTCACGACGTAAAATTTGCTTATGAAGTTATGCGACATGTTATATAAATACTGATCTGATAAGTGGTTATGATAGTTGTGTGTAAGTGCTTTGAGTGTGTGACTGTCTTTGCAGTAGATGAAGTAGTGTTGCTGGTGACAGTCAAATTATGGAAGAATGATGTTGACTAACACATAACATACAAGAATATTGTTAAGGTGAAGAGTTTTGGAAAGCACACTTGCACTTCTAAACATAGGCAATGCTGTCCTTTGTTCTCATTAGACTATTTTCTCGTAGGCCATGCTGCTCCCATCTTGTGTAACTGCATTATGTCAATGTACATCCCTTAATTTATTGTGTATTACATCCTTGTATTCTGGTTAATTTACAAATAAAGCTGTAATTGTTTTGGCACATTATTTGTTTTAGGCATACAATTTGTGTACAACTGTGTGTGTATGTGTGACAGAAAGTACTAAAGCTGTGATATTTTTGTAGACTAATGTAAACCAATAAATGTGGAACCAGTGTAGATGATTTTGTTTTTACAACATAGTACAGGTTTTTCCATAAAAAGTTCATACTAGAACAAGCCATGAAGGCCAAGAGGGGAGTAGAGGTATAACTGGAAGACAAAAGATTCTGCACCACATGATAGCATTCCGACTTCAATCTGCTATCAGTTTTTTCTTGAATGGAACTTTGATCTATCAGGGTCGTTCCAAAATATTCAAACTATTCCACCCTTTCAAAGGATTTATTACCTCCTTGTATGTTGTGATCTTGTCCTGCATGCTTGTCTTGAGACATGACCATACACCCAGTTTTCTTAGCATTTACTTCTAGACCAATCTCTAGTAGCGACTACAAAAGCTTCTGTGTTTTTTGTTATGGTATGTATGCTTCCATACAATATATTAAAGTAATCTGTATAAAGCAAAAGCTGATGTGTACCATTTAATTTCAAGCCCTCCTGTCTTGCCTGAACCCTCCTAAGCAAAGTTGGAAAGCAAGTGTGATAAAGCATCTCCTTGTTTTAAACTCTTCTTAATATTTTGTCATTTAGAAAAAGGGAGGGGACACATAAAGATTGTGTTTATGTCATAGTTGTGTCTGACAAATCTTTCTAGCAGACCCAGTGTAGTCTAATATTTTAAGGTGTGTGATTAGTAATTCTTCACATTTGTTGACCTTCAGGTAGTCATAAATGTCTTGAATTCAATTTGGAATAAGTATCTTGCTTGCTGATGATTTTTGTGGTGCATTACTGTCTGCCTTTGTGGTACTTACCCTGAGTACAGTTTCTTTGCCCATTAATTTCTCTTCAAGTTTTTGAAACCAGCCATGGCCTGCCATTCTTGTGACCACGTGTCATCACTCAATATCAATGACTCATAATCAGATGCCAAGTTATTTTGATTAGCTGTCTCTAAACTGACTTAACTTAGTACGTACCTCTTACTTGTGCTCCCAAACTTTTCACCCCAAGGACATAAATAGATATGCAGTTCCACACTATTAAGGTGTTCTGGTTGTAATACCAGATGGACAAAACTTTGAGGCCTAATAATCCTAAATATAAATTAGGTGAGGTGACAACTGAACATCAGAAATAAATAGCTATTCTCTGCTAAACAAAATATATAATTGATAATAATGTTCCCCAATAAATACTGTATCAAGAAAATTATCTACAAGGTATCACAGTTTTAATACTTTTGATATCTTACATCACAGCAGGGATCTGGAAATAAAGTTAAAATTGAGGTACGGAGGCAATGGCAATTTTGGACCTTGGATATATGCCTAGCCACCATGTTGTAGACTGGAGATGTCTAAATTATTTATGTACAGAGTAGTTCAGGAGTGTTTTGCCACACTTAAATTTGCGCATTAATGTAATGACTTCAAGACATAACAGAAATAAGAGATTTTAATTTAAAAAATTCATGTCAAGTTTAATGTAAAATTAAAGTACATGTTATTTAATGGTGTCATATACAGAATATATGGACTGATAATTCAATGAACCAAGTGTACAAATGACATTAGCTTTGCATTTAAAATGATTGTACATACAGTCCTAAATGTGAAACATGTTCATTGTGTTCCCTTTCCAGTGATATGTGAGAGATGCATGATGAAATTACTCAGTGTTACAAATTCCAGAGTTTCTGTGGAAACTCATAAGCACTTTTTGCTGTGTTGTAAATAAAAACCACCCACAATCACCAGAGAACCTCCACTGAAATTACTAAGTTTACAATAAGCACTGATTTATCATGGTGTAAGCTGTTTGCTTTTACATACTTGATTGTACCATATTTTTGCATTAGCCTTACTTCTTGGTATTACTTGATTCAGATCCACTATGGTGTGCCCAATTTGACCGGTTTATGAATTCCTGGTAGTAAAAAATGTTACGCACCAGGAATAAGGGGCTGTAATGAAACTTTTCACACTAATCCCAATGTGAAACTGGAAAAAGTGTTCAGTTATAAAACACAAAGACTGTTCAAAGCGTCCACCTGCACATTAAACGCCCAAGTACAGCTGCGTGTTATTGAAGTGTTTGATGACAAGGCGCATGTGCAAACGTCGCTATCGGGCGGATTCTTTGAGACACTTTAATACGTGCGTTCGTCCCGCATCATCTGTACCACTTACATACTTACACCTCCGATTGATGGCCCATATGCCTACTTCTAACTGGCGCGAAGACACCACCACTTCGTTCCCATTTGTGTAGTCAACAGCCTACAACTATAGAGTAACGTGCGGCCTGCACTGTTAATGTTAACACTGCAAGAATAAATTATGTGTATAGACAGCGGATTTCTTACTAACTCTGCAGGTTTATGCGTACATCAAGTTAGTACGTTGATTACATGCCCGGAAACTATACACCGTTCGAGATGACGGACAGCTGAGCACATACATAGAAGCGTATTCTATTTGTGACTGGTGTATTAGTCGTTAAGGGACTTTCATATTGCCGTATACGTGTTGGCAGCCCTGTTGGTGTTGGCGGAATCACGTGGGAAGTTGGTTCCACGGATTACAGTTGCTCATTCACTTCCGTGTTGTGTGCGGTGTTAGCATGGATTAGAGTTAGGTAGTTGTCATCCATGTTCCGTAGGTGTTATTGACGAAGTGTTATAGTTAATGTATAAAGAAGCTTTGTAATTAACGCGGCTGCTTTTACGCAGAAACACTAATGTGATTTAGATATAGTGTTTGCTATTACAGTTGTGGAGAATTTGGATGCAGTAGCTAGTAGGTTATATGAATATGCCCATGTTCATAGAGATTTTTCTCATGTTGTGCATTATAGCACAACCCCACATTTGTACGATTCGGCAGCCAGCATCAGCGAAAGGAGAAATTCCGACAGAAAGCGCCTCAGTGGATCATAAAGACACTATATTTTCTCTCATAAATTATGCTGGGAATTGCACTGCCTATGAATCTTTAAAGTCAGAACAGAACTATGGGCAGTTAAAAGAATATTGTGAAAGGCAACCTGGCACGCCTCGTGCAAATGGATTTGTAAGTTATGAGATGGTTTTGTGTATGGTTTTGTACGATGCTGCCCAGCATGTTTGCAAAGTAGGACATCAAGAAGTTACTAAAGACACCAAAAATTTAAGTCGTGGTTTTTCTTGTCATGACATGATTAAAAGAGTTCCTGAAGCGTTTAATGAGAGTATGAAACAGTGGGTAGAACTCTTTAAGGCCAAACTTGGAAATATTACTGATTGTGAACGAGCATGCATACAGAATGAAACGATCAGCCCAGTATGTGAGTATATTTGGAAGGCAAACACATTGACGTACCAAGCACCATTGTCTTCTGCAGTTAGTGCAGGTGAGTTAAATTTTGTTTTAGTTGGATGAAGAGTGATAGTGTGCTACAGTGGCTGAACATGTGGTATCTTCACATGTGTCTTGTTCCATAGATGTTGCTATTCATGATACACAGTCCATTGTACTGCTTATGCAGCAGATTCTCTGTAAAAAGCTTCAGGCCTAAAACCTGGTAATTACAGGCTGTTAAATGAGGGCACTTATATGAGTATAAGATAAACTATAGTGAAAGAAACAATAACACATCGTGTGTGTGTGTGTGTGTATATGTATATATATATATATATATATACACATATACAGGGTGTCCCAGGAGGAAAGGACCTAACTTCGGGAGAGTGTTCCTTAGGTCAAACTATACCGATATAACCCAAAACACCTATATCCAAAGTTCAATGGTTAC
>Ga0131853_10018568_pt1 | contig 12655 bp, 7 predicted proteins | sample TergutLab28metaG_FD_92764 | JGI IMG/M metagenome (GOLD analysis project Ga0131853, IMG submission 92764) | Labiotermes labralis P1 segment gut microbial communities from Petit-Saut dam, French Guiana - Lab288 P1 (version 2) (version 2) | ecosystem: Host-associated > Arthropoda: Insects >...
AAAGTTGTTGTTGTTGTTGTTGTTAATCAGACAATGTTTGACAATCCGTTGCAGTGACTAACAATTCTGCATCTTTATCTTGAGATCCTCGCCATTCTGTCGTGTTAGGTTTGATGGCATACTCAATTGTGTATTTTACTAGCGACTTTCGTACCAGAAAAAATCACGACTCAGTTGATCCCAAGTCACAAAATTGCGTCGTCTTTCAACACCGATTTTAAAACACTTGCAAAATTAATAAATTCACTCACACATAAAAAAAAAACAGATGCGACCACACTTACGTACAAAACACTGGTGTTTGAATTTTTTACGCTGAATTTGACAAAAATTAATACGCAAACCCGAAACAAGAAGCTTTGACACACACTTTCATGTGCGTGCTTGAGTTTACATGGGCCGATTAAGGCAACAGCATCTAAAAACTAATAACTAAAATATTTTCACAGTTTCTTGCGTACTTTTTACTAGCATGTGTTGGATTTGTCAGATACATTCTCAAAGACACGCACTGATCCCTTGTAACAATCTTTAAAAAAATTTCACATACCCACCTCGAATGGTGCATTACTACCGCCATCAAACTGCAACCTGTATAAACAGACAGGGATCGATTCCGTCAGCACACAATATAAAAGCCGAGGAGAGAGGACGCGGCGGTGTTCCTTAGACCACTCTAACAGACCGTGCAAATGAAAAACAATAAAAATCATATTATAAAGTAAAAATGAAGAAAAATTGTAAGTAATAAGTAGCATAATGATTGCAGATTAATATCCATACTTAACTTCATGAAGATTACTATTTCCAGATGACCTCCTTGACAATCGACACTTTGACTCCATAGCTGTTGGAGTTCTGCAAAAAAAAACGCTGCCACAAAGCGTAATTAAACTTTTTGTTCCAGTTCCGTCAATAATGCAAAATGTTAGTTCGTGTTTGCGGCTGGGGCGACTATCGTTCACTTCAGGCTTGGGTCTATTAACAGGAAAAAGTCTGGGCCTGTCAAGTCTATGGGAAATGCTGACTGAGGGATGTGACCAAACAGTGAAATCCGCAGCCTGCACAAACTACTACAACAAATTTGTGCTTTTTTGTGCTATATGAAACATTACAGCATCACATTTAAACCATGAATGTCTCAGCCTTTTCATCAATCTTGCAGCTCCATAGCCAAAAATGTTTCCTGTTTTGTGCGATGGATTTCAGAATATATGATACGAGCCTGGTTGTTATTCCAGGCATTAAGGGTTTATTGCACCAAATATCGAACACAAAAACACAAAAATAGCTCTCCATAGTGAAAATATTGAACTACGATTAAGTAAACTTTCTCTTTGAGGAAAAGAGCCAGGCTGTTACTGTGCATGCTGACAGCTATGGTAGGCCTCTTAGGATGGAAACATTTGTGGCTACGGAGCTGTAAGATTGACTCAAAGTGTAGATACAACATGACGGTGATTTGGCTCACACAGCAACGGAAAGAATTAAATTAGTTAAGGGATTTTTGGACTGATTATTTTGCGATTAGGTGATATTTATTGGCCAGCACTACTTTCGAAAACTGAAAGTCCACTTTACGGAGAGAACTGGAACAATTGATGGTGCTTGGTTGCAGAAATTATGCAGAACTTCAGACAATGATTATGACAGTGTATTTGATGTCATGGAGGTCACCTGGAACAAGTAATCTTCAAGAAGTTGACTGTGGATTCTGAAGTGCGATCATTAAATTTGTTTACATTAAAATATTTCCTTTCCTTTTTTCCGGTCTCTCACAGTACACTGCAGAACACCTTCACATCTCCCGCCCCACTTTCTATACTACACACACGCGCGCACATACAAACTTATCATTAATATTTCTTCTCCCTTGTTACACAAAACAAATTGGTTTCTAGGTTCTTCTTGTTGTAGATATCACACCATGTAGTCTGGTTGCAGTAGATGATTTCCCTGATTATGGAGTCAGCCAGATCATCTAAAACGTGGGAAGCATTCTAACACTTTTACCAGGCTACACGGCGTAACATCCAAGAAGACAGCGTCTTCATATTCACCACCGTCAGAATTCTAAACCTCACGGGTAGGGCATGTGTTCAACGTTTCGACCTTCTTACAAGTGGCATATAGGCACTATTGCCAATCAATGCAATAATATTTTGCCAATTAACAACAAAAGGAACTAGCATTACTAAATGACAGAAGAATAGGAAGCATTCCTTTTAGACAGTTCACGTCAACCCAATGTGGAAGTTTCAAGCAAACATCTGTTTGAGTTGAAGCAAAGACTTCCGCAGCCAGATAACAGCAAATACACTTATGTACATATATCAACATAGTGAAGAATCAACAAGTACACTCACTCTCACTTTAGCCCCAACTTATATTACGCCCGCAACAGTCATCTTGTGATGTTCCGTGAACACATTTCAGCATGTTTTCACTGGATGCACCCAGATTCTAAAGCGCTTCCAAGTTACGATCTTCTGGGATTTGACCCCAGTCGTTTTATAAGCACTCGCTGACGTTTCGAAAGAACGTGCTGCATTCGTCTCCTTCCCTGAAACTGGAGGCAGCACTTTCCTCCGAAAAGTGACGCCTATCTACCCAAATTCACGAAGCCACATCCCAGAAGACAGCAACCGCTATAATTACTGCGTTGTCAGTGTCTATCAAAGGAAAGATGGTGACCCCCCTCCGCTTGCGTGACCCGTCGGTTCTCACAGACACTGATGTACAAAGAGAGAAACAAATGTCATTTAATGATTCTGGTTACAGCATTCGTTGTGCCACATAATTCATAGAAAATAATTTGAGTAACAGGCAAAACTCACGGTCCAGACGTTCGGTTTAAGTTTATTCGTTTCTTCGTCCTTTAAACGGCCAGTCAATGGTAACTCGAGTTCCTCGCCTAACCTCCCGTTGAAATCAGCCGTGCCGATGCACTGGTCGCGGCTGTGCTGAAGAAATGAGGTTGCGGTCGGTGAGAGAAATTTCTCTCATCAGGGCGGAGACGTTTGAAGAAAACAAAAAAGTGGGAAGAGCGGAGAAAGACCCGAAGACGCGTGTATGTAATTTAGAGTCACGACTATGACGTTCGAAAGTGTGATTCTTAGAGTTCGTACTTGAGAACTTTCCTCACAAATAATCTGGGAGGGTGAGTGACACGCTGCGAAATTTCGAGGGACGTGGTAGACCCCACGTCAGTACATCAGATTAAACGCAGTTCTGTCGATACAGATATCGAGAAAAATTATAATTTATTCCTGCCATCACAAGGAATATCCAGGGTGAGTGTCTTCACATGGTTTTCTTGAAACATGGAATGGACATGGCCGGCTGCGTGCGGTGCGCGATCTTGAATATAACAATCCATTAATGACTAATAAATCAACAAAATGCATCCATATAATTTTAAGGATATGAAATAAAGGAAATTTCATTCTGGCTGTGGTGGTGAAAATGTAAAATTGTCCTTTCCATCCCACGAAGGCCTACAGGAAGGATAGAGGTGTAGCTCCACTGATTCTTCCTGCGGCACTAGATGGTGGTTCGTGGTCAACATCAAGCTGCTGCCGCTTTACCCCCGGGAAAGACCGCAGGTACCCAATGAATAGGATACTGTAGGGGCTTCAGATGCAGTCTAGAATTTCCGGAGAAGAAAAAAACTATGTCCGTACCGGGATTCGGAACACGGACCGTCCAGCCTGTGGTCTAGTAGCTATACTGACTACGTAATCCCAGCTCCTTTACTTTTGTGGTCCTAATTGTTTGCTTAGTACAAAATGACAGATGGGAAGCAAACTGCATTGGGTCGAGAATCACTCTCTTGGACAATGCATGGGTACTTCGCCGGAGATCCTCTCCTGCTAAAAAGTGGAACAGCACCTACTAACGATGTAAAGTCATAAGCTGTTTATCAGTTTATTGTCGTAATGTCCTACGTTAACAAGGCATATGAGTGGAGTAAATTTCCACTTTCTAACAAACAAACCCTACACATGGTTTCAAATCTTAATGGCAATTGTGCATTATTATTATTATTATTATTATTATTAGTCTAAAATTATTAATTCTTGTTTATTTTTGGCGCCTATTTCTGATTCAGACCTTCACGAGACTGTTAAACGCTGGAGATTTTCAAAATCTTTTGAGATTAGTAATACTTAATGATACCCCTAGCTTTATCATAAATGGTTTTTGGGCGGTTTTTTGTCTGTCTTTAAATTTATTTTTAACTTTAACTTATCTCAATGAAACTGTCATTCCTTTTGAGAGAAAGGTGCTCTTTTCCTCGTTTTAAAAAAAAAAAGAAAACAGTGCCTCAGTTAGCAATTACAGACTCATGTCCCTTTTCGGTAAGATTTCCACAACATTGATTTTGTCATTACGAATGTGGTTCTCATTAACCCTAGTCCGAATTCAATTCCTATCAGCATGGATTCGTCGAATAAAAATATCACGAACTGATCTACATTTCTTGTGTTTGTTACTCGTCTGGTGTATGCCGACCATCAAAAGCGCCACTTTTATGTACGTTCACAAAAGTGTGAAAAGCAACTACTATTATCGTCATGTGTCTCCGTCCGTCCGTCAATCCGCATTCAACAACTCGGCTCCCACTGGATGGATTGTTATTAAATCTGTTATGTGAGAATTTTCCCATACTGTATCGAGAGTGTTCAAGTTTCATTAAAATCTGACGAGAAAAACTGGTACTGTACGTGAAGACCAAAGTACATTTATAACATTTCGCTCAATTATTCTTAGAATGAGAACTGTTTGCGGACAAAATTATTACAGAAAAAGAAAACACGCATTTTGAGTTCTTATAATAAAACCAAATAGACGCACTAATTTGCGAGCAAGCTGGCAGCAAACCTGTATGACATATACCATCGCTGTGTGTACAGTGAAAAACTCCTGGTGATGGACAGAGGAACTGTCCGAAACATGTAGAGTTTTATTCCAAAAATAAATTTGAGAAATTAGTGCATCTATTTTGTTTTATTATAAGAATTTATCACGATGCACGGTCACCTTAACGTCAAATACATTTTAGATTCGACAAATGTGTTCCGAAAATCGTGCCTTTTTTAGATAATGTGGAAAAATACGGTAGAGCCGGACAGGACACAGATGGCAATGTAATGTGGCGTTTAAAAAAATCGCGACTTACAAGCGGCCAGCTAAGGCAAGAATAGACACCCACTGTTAATATAATATTTAATACTTACTACTTCCCCGTGGCAACAGTGGTTCAGCGAACACACTTCGACGTTAGGTCACACGAACATGGCCTGCTTCGATTATTTTATGGAAGCAGTTAACATCAGTGTTGATACACATTCTATAGCCCTTGATGAACTTGTCTAATTAGGTTCGCTCAAAAAATATGTAATGTTAAAATTATTAAAAAATTTAAGTTTCTGTAAAACTGATCGAAAATGTACCTCTGTGTGTACAGTTACAGTCACTTGCAGGTAAAACTATGATAACTGATATCTACCACAAAGGAAGTGGTTTTTCGCTTTTCGCATCAATGTATACTGCACAGTATCAGGTATTACTCTTTGGGCAACAAACTCACTCAACATATTTTTATGTTTTGCTGACCGTGCATCTCTGTATATTTATCTCAGTAATTAGCCAACTTGATGCACAAAATTTTTGTTTTACAATAAGCTTATTTCATGCCTCTACATGTTTCGAGCACATGTGCTCGAAACATGTAGAGGCATGAAATGAACTTATTGTAAAACAAAAATTTTGTGCATCAAGTTGGCTAATTATTGAGATAAACCACTCAGCCTCAGCATGTTTTCATTTTAGGAGTACAGTTATTTGAGTAGCAAAAACCACACTTCTTTTCTAGTGATGCTGATTTTTTTTAAACACTTCTTACCTACTGTGCTCTAGTACGTATGAACTGAAACTTAATGCCTGCTTTTTTGTGTGTTCGTAAAAAATAGTCATAGCTCTGGCATTGGATTACAGACAAACGAAAGTAAATCTAAGTACATTATAATAAACAGAAATAGAACAAATTTAGAGCAAGATCAGACAGCAGTTGGACAGGTATTTGAAAGGGCCAAAAATTATAGATATTAGGTACCTTGATAAATTGAAATATTTAAAAACTGAAGAAATAAAATCAAGATTGTTGCAGGTAAAAGGCCTTTTTATAGTCTAGAAAAAATATTTAGGTCTAGAATTAAAACCACAGCAGTTAAAATTAAAATGAACAAAACGATGGTGAATCCAGTTTTAGTGTATAAAAGTGAAACATGACTTACGACAAACATAAATACGGGAAAAGTGAGTACGTGGGAAAGGAAAAATATTAACAGATATGTGTACAAGCGGTAGAACAAGGATTATGGAGAACAAGATCTAATCTGAAATTTTGGGAGCTATACAAATATTTAAACATAGTAGCAGACATTAAAGGGAAACTACTGGAGTGGATAGGGTACCTAGTAAGAATGGATCACCGAAGGGTAGTTAACAGAATACTTGAGAGTAAACCGGAAGGAAGAAGAAGAAGAATGGGAAGACCTAGATCGAGGAGGCTGAAAAGAGTTGAAAGGAATCCACGTGAGATATAGTTTAAAAGATGGCGACAGAAGGCAGTGGAGAGAGAAGAATGGGCGTCTGTAATTAAGGATACTAATGCTCTCAGAAGTCCTACAGCCAAGAAGTAAGTAAATACGTAAATAAGTAAGCAAGTTCTTTCTTCGAATTTCCTCCAGAATTTGTTTTGATGGTGGACCGAATGTGCCTTTTTCTTTACTTTGAATTCATCTCGTCTTCAGGTGCTCGTAAGATATCTTTAACATTGCCGTACCTCGTACTGAGATTCGTTTTTGTCGTGTTGGTACTTGGTTACAAGTAGGATTGCAATTACATCTTTTACATCCCAGACTTCGACTGAAGAAGACACCAATTGGCACAACTTGAACAAATGCCAAGCAGGAATCAAACTCTAAAGTGAAACAAATGACTGACAAATAATGTGGAGAGCTTGATAAAGACAATCTGAAAGACTCTTCCATTATTTCTTATTGACTTATCGTTTGAATATTATAATGACAAGGTAATGGCGGTGATGATAATGTAAGGACGACCATGGCGATTATAATTATGATGGTGACAGTGCTAGATTTGTAGTTCTTGCAATGTCACTGCTTGCAATAAATTGTAGTGCCTATGTCAAAAAGAGATGTTTATAGACGCCTGAAATTTGATTTCGTGGCTATATATCCGCTATCTATTAAATAACGTTCCTCAGTCATACCTGAATTTGACACTACAATACTGCAGCAAGCTGAGTATCGTTATCTCCACGCTACTTCCTTACGTACTGCCATAATCCTGAAAGTTACAGGCGAGAAGACTGTGCCTCCCCAGTACTCAGATGTGAAACGCAGTGTTCGGAAGACTGGTGTCAGAAAAGAGAATTTCTTTTCGAGAAAAATGTTCCTTATATGCACTTCCGGTTTGCACAGTGACAAAGAAGGCTCTAAGAGTTTTTATCTATTCTCCACCAGCACACGTGCTCCAGCTGATGTCCTTGTGCAGCGTCGGTCATGCCCAGTAACAATGGTCAAGCTGCAAGAGAAGGTGAGTAGTGTGAATTGTTAGCATGCAGACTTTGACAGTTGTTTGAAGTAGGTGCATATGTCAATGTGGACGGGAAGCTCAATCATGCAAAAGCATTCGGTTTTGGAACAACAAACTGAGGACTACGTGGAGTGTCGCGTGAAAAATTTGCTGGAAATCCACGAACACCTCTATAATGTGTGGATCTCAGCAGAAAGACCCTCATGCTGAGTCTTCCTGTATCAATTCCTGCCTCAAACAGTAAGCTACAAATTCCATCTAGGACTGTGCACAATGTTTTGCACATAAGCCTACATAAGTCTGCACGATTCAGCAGCTTTCAGGGTTGAAACTGAAAGATGCTGTGCCTACGGTGTCCCATATCATGAAAGGAAGTCAAACATCGTCTGGATATTTGTCGTGCCAGCAGCATTGCCCATATTTAAATCTGCTAAGGTAGTAATAGTTAAAAAAAAAAAACTTTGTATGTTTTCTTTTGTAATAGTGCAAAACGGACGTCTGTGTAATGGACAAAATATTTTTTTGATATCTATCATCAGGACACCTCTACATTGTTTGGTCTATTTTGTTCAAATTCAAGATCATACCAGTTGTCTACTTTGAGAGTCATGCCGTGCTAATAAAACATTGTAAAATGTAGGTTGTGTTTAATGTTGTGAACATATATGTTAGTACTTAACGCCCCCCTAAATACCAGAAAACATACAATTGTTACTTGGTTGCACAGATCCAGTCGAATGGGTTCTCTACCTATTAAGTGGGTTTGAAGTCAGTAACACGACTAATGTTTAGTTGGATGTTACACTCTAGGTCAAAAAGACTACATGTTTCGGCCGGTAGTGGCCATCATCAGGTCTTTGTCATTCGACATACTTAAGAGTACTTTATACAATTGTGTGTTGGCTTGTTTGATGAGGAGATCTCAACATCAATGCATTTTTTTAGTATGATGTGTCTATATTAGGTGTGTGGGTAAGCCACTCAATGAATCTAAAGGTATAGTCATATAGTATCAAAAAGCTAGGGAAAGTCAAAGAACCAGAACTAAGAAAAACAAAGCAGAAAAGAAGGAGAGCTTGGTGGTCCTCTCGTGGGGAAGCTGCTGTGTAATGTCCTCGTGTGGGTCTGGATTATTGCGTGCTTCTTCATTCATCTTCATGGGTCGTTGTGTGTGACCAAGTTGATGTTTGTGTCTGGTGCTCCTGCGTATTTAGTACACCTTCTGGTTGGGGTTTGTCCAGCCCTGGTGGTATTGCGTGTCGTTTTCGCTTATGTGCATCAAACAAGCCACCACACAATTTATAAAGTACTCTTAAGTATGTCGAATGACAAAGACCTGATGATGGCCACTACTAGCCGAAACATGTAGTCTTTTTTACCTAGAATATAACATCTAACAAAACACTAGTTGTGTTATTGACTTCAAACCCACTTAATAGTTTATATTACACAACGGGCATGGCACAATTCAACGTTAATGGCTTCTCTACCTGCGTGTGCAACCGTCAGCGTTCGTTACTCTCTAGTCTGTAAATTGGTGTCAGTTACAAATGTCGACGCAGATTTGGTAAAACTTTCTTTACGTTCGAATTTGTACCTACTGTACTGATTTAAACTGCACCTGAGGTAGAACAGTGGGGAAAATTATTAATATCAAAGTATTTGAAGATACGTTAGTAACTGTCTCACGGACCTGCCACGTGATGATATCGAAAAACACGAACCCTGAAACTGTAACTCTAACGTGACATTAGTAACCCCAGTCAGCAAATAAAAAGTTTACAGTTTTATAACAAGGCAATTGTTAAACGGCATTTTGTGCCTCCCAAGAAAAAAAAATCAGTTCCGAAACACAAACTTCTTTGTGGATGAAAACAGCATGGGTAATTCGACAAGCCATCAACATCACAGTACCACAGTCAGGTAAGTACTGCCAGCTTCATGAAGCGAGAAGAGTTTATAAATCCTTAGAATGAATGTACCACTTTCCCTTTAACTATGCAAATGTTTTGAGAGCACTTGCAGATTCACACATTATGTGTTAGGGGGCTCACCACTGTTGCACCTAATGTTGGCAATATTTAGAGTGAACTAAAATTCTTCGTTTTCCATTTGGGAACTTTCGGCCTTCGTGTACCAAAAAGAAAGACTAAAAATGTTACTTGATTTAATTTAGTTTCTAAAAGTCACAACTGTCCTTCTGGTAGATGTGCATCAGCTACTGATGCCATCTGAAGAGTTAATTGTTTATTCGGGGACAAAATCGACTTTCTGAATGGTTGATTAATTATGATAAATATAAGCGACAAAGAATTAAGTTATTATTATTATTATTGTCATCATCATCATCGACTTCACAGCGTCTATCCGCTGGGAAACCGCCTACTCCAGATTGTCGGTGGGTTTAGGCTCTGTCAGGGGAAGGAAATTCATCCTAGCCCCTAACATCAAGGGCGTTTTCTAGGAATTTGCGTAGTATATGACAAGTAGGTAATTTTACTGCTTGTTGCCCCGCTGCTAAGTTGTTTTTGGTTTAAACTATATTCTCTAGATATTTTAGGAAGTTGTACGTGGCCATTCCTTCCGCTGAGATGACTAAGGGATATACACAGATGCTGTTAAGCTTCCAGATATTTTTTATTTCCAGGGTCAAGTTTTGATATTTCGTAATTTCCTCTGCCTCAGTTTTGGGAAATTTATGGGTCAAGGGAACTGCTATATCTATTTTGAATTTGAATGACGCCATCCCCTTGTGCATGTGTAATAAATTTTATTACAAAGTACCGTCATACACAACAAATGAATATCGGTATGTCGGTATATGACGGTACTTTGCAATAAAATTTGCTATATCTATTTGCTTGTTCTCTGACAGGATCCTCCTCCTCAGGTCCCTGCCACCGGTGCCCCGCATGCCGCGTGCCCAACACCGGCTCCAGGCACACCCTGACAAACCACAAGCAGCGTCTCTGTTTCCCAAACTTTATTTTCATGGGTACTCGGTGTCGTGAGGAAAACAGGCCTCGATTACCTCTTACGATCCACGGAGCCACGGTGGGAATACTCTAACCCGCTACCCGCATGGGTATTATTATTATTATTATTATTATTTCATTTCATTTCATGATGCCCTTTTGCCCTGATAAAGTCATGTTTGTATTATTGCATTTTATTGTGTTTTATTATTTTCCACATGTTTTGTATTTGTGTTTAGTTATATCATCATTTTCTATTATGTTTCTGTGCTGTCGGTCTAACCGGCCTTCGGCTGTTGTGTCGACACGTTAGTAATACAGAAGTGAATTGAATTGTGTTGTTGAGTCAGCACTCACTTTTGCATCACCTTCTTTCTGCTTCCCTGTTTGTGTGTGTGTGTGTGTGGAAGGGGGGGGGGGGCTTGTAATTGTGCTGCATTTGTGTAAGTTGAACTGAACTGAACCGTACCAACAATATGCTCAGGAAAAGGTTATTTTTATTCATCTTTTCACTTTAACAAGTACACCAATTACGAATTGTCCTTTTTATGTGTTTTCAACTGTACATTTTTATTTTGTGAATTTTTTGTGCCCCGTGTGCTATCTCTGTAACTGGCCGTATGACTGGTGCACCAGTATATTAATAACAAAGAACTAAACTAATGTATATTATTATTTCATATTTTCACGCCACAGTGCATTATTGGCATATATTGTCCTTGTACCCCGATAATAACTTGTCGCTTATTGTTATTGTTATTGTTATTGTTGTTTTTACTGTTGATATATTTAGAAAACAATTTTTTTTTTCGCCGGTCATCTTCCATGTTATTATGGTACTGTACTGCTGTTATTATGGTACTGTACTGTGTTGCTCGTATTTATGAAACGTCCTTATCAGATGTTGTGATTTCCTCGTTATAATTTATTTTTGGTTGTTTCCATTTAAGTTTTGATTGTAAGTAAATTAATCCAAATGCTTCTGAAAGTGTGCGAGCGGAACGGGTCAACAAGTGGCCCAAATCCATGGTAGCTTGATGATGATTATGATGATGATTGTAATAATTTTATCGTGGTTTTTCTCTTGTCATTTGTTGTCGTCGTCTCCTTGTAATGTTTTTTTTAACTGTCCACTACGCACTTGAGTCAGCAAATAAGTAAACAAACACGTAAATAATCCAATTACAATTTGTCCATCATATATACATTCTAAGAACTTTTTGTTTGGGAAACTTTCTCTTTCTCTTTCTTCAGGCAGAGAAGGCGGAAGACGCCTAATTATGTGGGCCCACTAGGTAAGGCTGATCTTTGTCACCAGGCAATTTTTTGCCTGCAATTTACTTTGAACTTGCCATGCTGACGTCACTAACAGTATCTTAAATCACAAAATATTTCCAGTCGCTTAGATAAGTGAGCCATCAAATACGTTCAACTGTTTCGTTACTTTCATTCCAGCCGTGAAATAAACACGGAAAACTAAACATAACTTTCAGAATGGATACACAAATCGTGTGTGCTCTGCTATTTCCCTACAATTTGTGAAGATTACCTAACCCTCTGAAGCACACTGGTAACTATATGTGCTATCTGCTTTAACAAACAAAGGGAAGGAACACTGGCACATATAACCAATACACGTGAACAGTACGCATGCGTAGAACCAACCGTGACATATGAATCACGCTTGCGGGCAGGAGGCGGCATATTGAATACTCAACTAGACACCGGAGGGGAAGCCAGTCATTTCGCATTAGGTAGGGACTGCAAGTGAACTTTGGTCCTCCAGTGTGCTGCATCAGGACGTAGCGTAATTTTATCTGTCTTTACCTGTATATGGATGATTGAACAAGGGTGACGCTCCCTACAGCAATGTTTCTCAACCGCCGGGCCGCGGCCCGGTACCAGGCCCTGGCATTAATTATACCGGGCCACGAGAGGTTCTCATGGAATTTGTCATTTTAGTTTTCTAAGCAATTTTCATGAATAAATGTTTTATAGTGGAAATATTCTGAGGAGAAAAATATTCGTGAATGTGTCGAAAAACTCAGACCCAG
>Ga0131853_10018569_pt1 | contig 12655 bp, 5 predicted proteins | sample TergutLab28metaG_FD_92764 | JGI IMG/M metagenome (GOLD analysis project Ga0131853, IMG submission 92764) | Labiotermes labralis P1 segment gut microbial communities from Petit-Saut dam, French Guiana - Lab288 P1 (version 2) (version 2) | ecosystem: Host-associated > Arthropoda: Insects >...
TGGGGATCCGTTGCGCTGACCACGTGACACCCCTCTATCCGCAAAAGTTGGCACTAACTTCGCCGACCGGCGGCGGCCGCTCTGTCGGTATAGTTCGCGTGCGGACTAAGGCCACGGAGTAAATATTAATCGTTATGTTTGGTGCTGGGTAGTCTGGCCGTTCGTTTGTGTGCATTGACATTCCACACTGCTCTTCACACCTAGCAACTTCCGTGATGCCCAATTGTGCATCCTTTACGTTCGTTTATTGCCTGATTTCTTCAGGACGTTCCCCTCCATAGCAGGGCCTCAGTTACGTACGTCACGGCTCTTTCGAAATTATTCACTAACTGTTCTTCCACTCAAGCGCCAAAAGCATCGTTAAATACGCAATAAGTGAATATAAATGTAGAAATATTTCGTTCCAACAAGCCTGTGGTCACGTGACAGCTGTAAGGGGTGTGGAAGCTCGGAACGCGAATTCGAATCCTGCTAGGAGTATGGGTGTATTGGAACATGGAGAAATCAGGCCTTGTGGTATGTCACCTTGCGCTACCAGTTTATTGTCTTCTGGCGTTGCGGGTGAACGAGATGCCTCGTTCTTCATCCCAGACGACATCAGTCCTAAACCTGAATTTCTGCGACAGAATTTACTGAAAATACCTAAATACTAATACAGTTTCGCAAAATTGCATCCAGTGTGAGCCGAGTTGTTCCAGGCGGACGACGACCCAGGCTAAGAATGAGTAGAACCATACTTCCATCCTCCCAATGCATTCATCTTGTGTTGCTTATTTAAGGACAGGGCAACTTTGCCATACTTTACAGATTAAAGTCGTACTGAAAGCGAAGAACACTGCCTTACCTTTGGCAGTTGGTCAACCACGTTCATTTTCTGGCTGAGTCAGAAACATTTTCACACTGCTAAACCACAGCATGGTTTGTGTCTCCTTGTTCAGACGACCGAGTCACGGCGATGAAATAATGACCCTGTATCGTCTGTACATTTTATCAATGTAAAATTACATGATAACTTTGTAAAACTTCTGGTGATTCCACATTTTCGAATGTTAAATCATCATCCTAAAGATGATTTTTTTGCTAGCGAAACATGTAGTAGTAATTTGGAATGTATGTAATTGTGTTTAACAAATTTTGTATACGAAGGTGCTCTAAGTATCTTGTTATGGGTCTTTACCTTAAGACTGTTACATGTGGCAATCATACCTAGCACATACGCCAGTAATGGCAGTTAAAATGTTGGAGATGGTGTTCATTAAATTTGGATTTTGCGAGGTTTGAGGTTTTCACAGTGGTGAATCTATGATTCAAGTCATCTGGGATCGGACGCTGCGGGACTGGGTGAGTGATGTTCGACGTTTCGAAAGAACGTGTCGCCTTCATTTCCAAGGTGTCAGTATCTATTGGCAATGACCTTCAACCCTCAGAAGATAACGATACCTCCGAAACTTCGGAAACCACCGAAAGACTCAGCTTCATATCACCTTAAGTTGGTTTTGAATCGGTGAATTTGATGTTTTGACAGCTACCTCAGTTTTCAGCGTGCTCACAATTGGGCCATCAGTCGCTCTGCATTGCCCATCGTCTCCTTCAACCTTTGAAAGACGAAGCGTAGACTGCTTTATTTAAAGACCCAGTTCGTACCGCGCAGTAAACACTTTTCATCTCGGTAATAAAAACCAATGAGTTCATGATGTAAGTGGCACAAGTCGCTGTTTGTTCTCAGATAAATACAAAACAAATCCAGTGCGGGCAGAGCCTACAGTTCTTGAATGTCAAACTTGTTGGTGCATCACGCAACCAGTAGGCTCTAAAAGGTTAATATACAGTACCCGCACAGCTACGAAAGGCAGGTCTACACAAATAGCAACACAGAACAAGGCCGTCAGATTGCGTGTGCGAATTTTCAAGTTATTTGTGCCAACACTGTGTTGTACAAATTTACTGACTGAACATCATTATCACAGTACAGCGTGCATGGTAATGACATGTGATAATCTTCAGCAATTTGTGTGTTTGTGTGTTAAGTCCTCTGCCAAAAGTGACGAAAGGCCCCAGGGCTTGTCAGTATGGTGTTACACAAGGAAGAAAATGTCATTTGTTGGCGCTGAATATAATGTGTATTTCAGGATGCTGCTGCCGTGTTCCGTTTTCTATATACAGAGTAACTAAGGAACACTTGGAATTATTTGTCACAAAGTAGCCTCTAAGGTTACAATACTAAATGGTACGTGTTGATTGTTAAGAAATGTCTGAAAGTTATTATCTCTTACAATCAAAGTTTGACAGTTTTCCTAAGAGTTGGTACTATCGCATCACTGTGTGGCCACTGGTTGCTAGATTATAAACGCATGAGTATGTCAGCTTCTGTTAGACGACCACTTTGCATCTGAATCCAGTGTCATAAACTTTCTTACTCAGCATGTGTGATTTGGAAGCTGTTAATTCTTGAATGAATAATACGGTCTTCCGAAGTGTGACACCGTGTAGTTTTGTAGATAGGTACCGACGTTTTGGAGTAACCTCCTGCTGCCGTCTACGGGATATGAAGTGATCCTGAAGATGGAGGCAGTAGAATTTCCGACGCTGTGAACGTGATTAAATATTCATAAGCAGCGACCTATGACCTTATCTCAATTCTTGCCATATCTTATTAACTGGATCTCTATTTTTGTCTGTTTTGTGATAGAATTTGAGTGTCATGCAAGTATGGTTGGGCTTTCTATTGAGAACTGAAGGACAGCGACACTATCGCAGCGAAGGATCGTATTGCCTTGCCTTGTTAAACATAACAAAAGACGAAATAATACTGCATTTTGCAATAAATGAGAAGAGAGAACACTGGGAAATTGTCTGATTTATCTGATTCAGTTGAGACGGTCTCTTAACATGGTTCAGACTGACATGACCTCGTAGCAGTAAACTGGGAATATGCGAAAGGAAGTGGTCATGGCCAGGCTTCAAACACGTTGCAGAAGTTTTCGTGGAGGTGCTGAGACAAACGAATGGAATTGTCGGTCAGGATAACCGAGATTTAAATCCGCGACTTCCTAAATACGAAATAGGGGCCCTATGAACCTTGTCGCGAAATGATGACAGTGCCGTGTGTTCTGACGTCGGCATGTACGACGCAGTGGAGGCGCTTAAACTGCTAGCGTTACTCACTGTGTCTTGTACCTGATGTTAATGAAACTCCGATATTCTTAGACCTACTTTGTAAATATGGCCGGTCCCAGTGGCCGCGCGTTTTAAGACGTAGGTCTACGGCCGCTCGTCTGCTGAGATTGTGGGTTCGAATCCCACCGGTAGCATGGATGTTTGTCTGTTGTGAGTGTTGCGTGTTGTCAGGTAGAGGTCTCTGCGACGAGCTGATCACTCGTCCAGAGGAGACCTACCGACTGTGGTGCGTCGTTGTGTGTGATCTAGAAACCTCGTAAATGAGGAGGCCATGGCCGACTGAGGACTGTCGCGCCAAAACGAAACTAACTATGTAAATATTACAGTAAAATGCTACGTATGAAATACATTTCAGTAATTAAATGTTATGGTTCAGGTCTTATGAGTGGGTCCCAACATTTCTAGATATCATACTTCCAAAATTTTCAAGGAAAATCAGTCCAAGACCAGTGCCATATTTATCTCTCAGGTTGCTTGTACCATATAAAGGCAGTGTGATATTTCGAAACATCGGAAATTACTCAGCTAGGATGGAGAGTCACCTCCCAGACGACCTGAAACCTGATCAAGACCACTATGAGAACCTCTGAGTTCCTACATCATTATATGACTTACGATGTAACGCGACACACTGTCGCACGCCTGATACTCATTTCCTTCTAGTTCCGTTGTCACTGCTATTCAGTTTAATTATCTTTGACGCCATCATTACGTTTCGTCCTTTCAAGAGTGTTCTGGTCGATCCTTGCATTGTACTGTTTAGCATTTCTGCCTGGTTTTCGTAACTGAATACAGCCCTCGGAATTGGTTCTCTGACGGCAGTCGCAAATGCTGGCTCTCATTAGTCGAACCTTTACTTCCCATCAGCGCAATGCCATAAATGGGGTTTCGTTCCTCGAAGTCATTTCATACCATAAAAATCCCACTGTATTACTAACAAAAGAAGAAAATAAGTACATGAAAATAAAACAAATACGGGACGATAAAATACAATATACTGTGTGCTTTACAAACGCCTGTTGCTTAAAAACAAGCAATTTATACAAAAGCAAGGCTTATCAACTACATTTACAGTTGTTAAACGCAGTCTGTTGACGGCGTTTCTTCACGAATGAACTTTTCGACGAAATTCTGATGAGTATGGCAGTACGTTCTCCGAAACGACCTGATTTAATCTTGCTACAAGAGTTGCGGAAGGACTAGAATGGGGGGAGGCAGTTTAAATTTTGCCTTGGGGGGTGGGGTGGGACTATTATTTTTGTGCTATTCGTTACTGTGGGGACTTTCTTGCTACTGCAGAGGCTGCAGAAGTGGGGGGGGGGGGGGGTGTTTGCGTGTTGTCAGTAGAGGGTGTGTTGTACGTGTATACAATGTATTAAACAGATCAACAGATTCACTTTGGTTTTTATGAATGTAATTTTATTATATAGCGACCACCGACATGTTTCGGCCATTCATGTGGCCATCTTCAGGGTGGTATGTGCAAGAATACAGATATATTTATAGTGTTCCGGGATCACTCCACAGTTAAAAATAATATAGTTGTGGTTGAAATTCCGGTTAATTAGTAAAACAGTGATGAATAAAAATATTGTAAGTTAAAAATGGTTGTCTGGAGTGTGGTTCTGTGGAGTGATGTACATAGCGGGTATGTGTGGTGGATTGTGGTCCAGGTTGGTGAGCGATGGTGTACTGTGCGAACGACACGACCTACAGCATGGTCAGTTGTGAGGAACTGCAGGTGGACTGGTCAACACTTCAGTACAGTGCCACAGAACTAACCCACTGATTAACTAACTGCATGGAGCAAAGTCCTTCCTTGGGAGCTAATCGTTGCTGAGCTAGGCGAGATATTCCCCGCATTTTGCGGAACCTGAATTTCAATGCCATGTTTAGAAGAGCCCACCACTTGTCCTCTTCGCTAACACATTTGCTCTCCAGGTTCGGCATATCGGTTTGTACCTTCGTATTATTTACTGCATTTTGTCTCTTCTAACCACGTTTACACGCCTACACATTTGCCTTCACGCATGAACACATATAAACGCGTGCGTTTGTGACGTCAACCATTTGTGACTGGTTGAAAAATTTGCATGTCCTTCGCTTACAGAGGACATAATGGGAAAACAGACCAAATGATTTTATGATACGATATGTCGTAAAATTTTTTAGAAGAATAAAAATTTTAACTCTTATAATTTAATTTACTACTTTGAACAAGCTTTTCGTTTCGTATAGTGTGCGAAAGCAGTTTGAGGTAATTTATTGACGTTTTGCTTCATACTAATTCGTGTAGCAGCTGTGCGCAGTGCAATACTTCCTTATTATTTAGACTCGTCGCTTCATATCGTGTTTCAATACACAATTTTTTGCGCACCCCCCCCCACCCCCGCAGTTTTTTGTCAGTCTCGAAGTAACAATGAACACACTCGGTGCCTTGTGGAATGCAGCTTGTGTTTCGACGATTCGTAGCCATGGAAATGACTTGTTGTGTTTAAGACTTTTTTGTGTCAGATGAAATTAATTTCCAAAGATTTAATTCATTTTTACATCTGTATGCAGATCAGCGGTGCCAGGGGAAATGTCGGTCGTTTCGAAACTTGGCCCCGGTGCCAGTGCTTCACCATGTCTGTTGCTGTTAAAGTATTAGGACCAGGACCGCACGTTAGGTAGCCACCTGCATTGTAACTTATGCTGTGAAGTGTATTTTTGAAAAGATAGTCGGCTGTGACCTGTTTATTTGTTTCAGGTAAGTGACTACAGCTGCACTGTGTTCTGCTGTCCGTCGCATGAACAGTGCTGCAGCGTCCAAGTCTGACGTCAGTGACAGGTAAGGTTGGTCTTAAAGCTCAGTGGTTCCTTTATGTACCACAAGGTTTAACATTCACAAATTCTACGTTCTACCCCCACAGCGTATTTATGTGTTCTGTATGCGTCTCAGAACAAACAGCTATTGTTTTCCTACACAACATTAACTGGCTGGTCTTTTTATAACCGAGACAAGTGTTTTACTGCGCGGAACGAACTAAATCTTTAACCATGTAATGCACGGAGAGGGAGAGAAATTAGTTGACATTTGGTTTGTGTTTAGAATTCGGGAATTGAAATGAATTTTGGTGATTGTATATGTGTAATTTGTACTTTGTATGTTGGCCTGGTGGAAAATTTTTATTTTGCAGTTAGGATATAAGTTTGACTGATCAAGTTACACGCGATAGCAACAAGAAGACTGTGTTATGTAACATTCGTTAGTAACACTACATTCCCTTATGTCTGCATACGCTGTTGCTAAGCAGACTTAAAAAGGGCTGAGTTATGGGTTTGTGAACACGTGTACCGGCCCGTAGGACTGACGCGCAGTGTCTTTTTGTTCCAACGTACGAGAGTAGACGCAAAAACCACAGTGCTCTGGGGAAGGTATCAAAATGAGACTTGTGCCCCATATTTTTCTGTTCATACCACCTGAGTGGTTTGTGGTACATCCATAACTCCAGACTAAAAGGGAACTTATTTAGAAGAGTTTAGTTAGTTGTTTAATATTTTCCAAATTTAGGTAAAATGAAGGAATTGAAATTGCGTAGATGATTCGCCTTCATGTTGCTGGGCCGAAGTGTGGCAGAACGGACTTAAATTATGTAGATTCCAGTTGTCTTATGTGTGGTAGTGTAGATTTGTTGAGAATATACATTTATATATTTTACTAAAAAATATGTAACCCATATTCTGTCCGTGTTCCGCTGGGACGTAAGCAGCGGTAACGTTTTAGGTATAATCCAATCCCAAGTAGTTTTTTTAATAGGTTTTTTATTACAGGAGTATTAGTAAATTTTGATGAGAATTTGACGCACTGATTGTGTAGGAGATTTAATACTTACGATTTTTTAATGCGTGCGAAATTGTGATATCAACCTGAGTTGTTATTTTGAGGGAAATGTTTTAATATTGATTGACTGGTGGCAGCGAACCTACTACTCCCCGCTCCAAATTCCAAGCCAAGCTAACCAGAATCTAGTGGTCAGACTCCACCGGCCACTACAGCTGTATTTCCGGTTAATCGCACTCCCTTGAGGTTTGTTCATTCGCCAGGTCATGAAGTTTTATCTCCGCGTGTGTCTACGCGGTTTGCATATTTCGAGTGATTTAAGTGTGATGCTGGTACTGTTTGTGCCATATTGATTTAGTCATACTGTGAACTCAGGATTCTCAGTGTGTACACTCCGAAGGCATATGCATAAATACGGGTGGGGTTCTTGTGAGTGCGGTAATGAACCTTCGGTTTCCGTGAAATGCAGGGAATTTCTTGACTAGCTGCAAACCAGTTAGCTTCTCAAGAAGGACTCTGCACCATGGAGTAAGTAAGTAAGGGTTCTACTTATTAGTAACCTCCGCACTACATGGGGGTGGCTAGTGATCTTCACGCCCCGGCTGATACACCCCTGGAAGGGTTTCCGCTGTCCACTGAATGTGGGTATGCATGGACCCCAGGACCGGTCTGGACATTGCTGGCAGTGGACCCGGATGTGGCCAGAGCACTGGCTGTTTTGAGGCTGGGGCCTGCAGGTTCTGACCTATTTTACGTTACACGTCTCGGTACTGTATCCTTTGTAACTCGGCGAACTGTTAGCGGGTTTGCAGCACGTGCACCGGGCTGTCTGTGCAGGCTGAAGTGTAGTGCTGAGATGTCACGTGTGTAGTGCAGTCAACCACGTCACTTCGGAGCAGACATCCAGAGTTTCGTTGACGATATTTGTATCCTTCGTCAGGATGAATACAGTTTATATTTACAGTTTAACTTGCATTACTCTCTACTTGCCTGCTGCACGTTGTAACGGCGGATTATTTGCCTAAGCTGGCCCATCCTTTAATATCTCCAACCCCCTCTCTACTTCCATTATCTTCCTCCAAAATGTGCTGGGGATAAGAAACCAAACTTCACACTCATTAAAATACGGATGGAATGGCATTTTAGTCTAATACAGCTGATTTTATTAGTGTAAGATGAATAGACCCTTGGATATATGTTTCGGCTTAAATTAGAAGCCATCGCCCGGCCAGTTACGTATTAATTTGTTACAGCACTGTATATCAGTATTGAGATGTTAAATTTCTCTACATTATGTATGTACTTATGTAGCATGGAATATGTTAACAGTTAATAGTTTATTTTAATATTTCTATGTTATTCATAGCGTGTAATTTCTTGCATTGCATATTTTTAAAAATCAACAAAATGCACTAATTAAAATACAATAAAACAGGTTACAAAACACGCTTCTTATCAGGTACCAACTCCTACCTGCTTCGACACCAGGGTGTCTTCATCAGGGATATAATAATAATAATATTGTAACCGTCAACTGTGATTTGAATTCCCGGCTTCAGATACTAAAGAGGCAGCTAGCAGGTTGTACGTTCCTTTCTCAGGGATGATAGAGGGAGTTTTAATACTTCTATTGTGATATCCAGCTGTTCTGGAATCGAGGGCAAAGGCTTACTCTCTTTGAAGAACTGCTCCAGAATTTATTTGCAGATTGTCTTTAGTACTGAAATCAGAGTTAAAAGTAGTATTCTCTCTCATCCATGTGGGCACACTCTCGACCTCAGTTAGAACCTGAGCGTTTACGACGGCTACGTAGGCAATGAATGCTTCTTGTAGCATTCAATTATAGGAGAAATTCACGCACAACATACTTGCCCTTGCTACACTACCGATGAACCTTTGTGGATAACAGTGTTCCGTCTTCAAAAGGTTTCTATAAATCACACGTTTCCAAATTCCGGCAGTAATTGGCTTTATCTGGATATCGCCTGATTCCGGTGGCGAACCCATTTGGCTAAATATTTGCCGGATCTCTCACATAAGCATTTCCACTGGCCAGCCGAAGTCTCACCCGCCACACCTCACCAACAGTGTACGTTGCTAAACTGGTAGGCTGTGGGAACTTGCGGAATGCATTGACTGGATGTCAACATGCGAAGGCGAACATTTGTATAAACTTCCATATGAAATTGTTATATGAAACCTTTACAGCTCCTGGGGTGCAACCTGGGACTGGCCGGCTCAATATAAGACGTATTTCGTGACCGCATTATTGTTGTGTGTTAGGAGGGTTTATGTTGTTATACGTTGTTCAGGATTATTGTGTATATATATGTCGCACTGACGTATAGCTACCATTCCGAACCACAATATGCATTGTTTACTGTCTGCTGTATGCCGTGTGTATGTATACCTACATACATAACTGTCAATTATGTATGATGTATTACTCTGAAGCTTGATGGTACATGTAACAAAATATCAACTGCTACAACAACAGATGTGCCTAATTGAAAGCTATCTATTCAACGTGTTGAAATTTTGATGGTGAAATCTCAAAAACTGTTTGTGACGCGGTAGTTCAAGAGCAATAACTGAACGATGCTTGTTAACCAAGTCACACATGAAATGCCAAGTAAGAAACACATTTTATGTCATTACGTACCAAAGAAAGTACTAGTAATTGTAACATGTTCCGTGCTCTGTAAGGACATATATGATGTAAAGGTGTTTGAGATTTGAAAGCGTTCTTTGATACAGCACAGTGCTGTCACTGTTTCCTCTCTGTATATTTTAATTGGCGTGTTAGTGGCTTCTAACTTAGGCGGAAACATGTTACCAAATTATTCATCTTAACAGCAGTAAGAACAGTTCTTTTAGACTGTTGTGTCATTTTTACGTGTCTGTTACAGTACTCACACACAACAGTATGTCTCACACCCGTTCTTTCTGTTATTGTAAGCCTCACGAGACCGTACTATCCGACTTGTGTAAGCACGTAATATATGCATCGTGTAACAGGCTATGCTTTGAGCCATTCTACGGGTTTATTAGATGTGCTGCCTCTTACGAAATATTAAAGCTACAGTTGCTTTACTTTTTAAACGAGGTGGAAGTTAAAGCTTATGGGTGCCTCCATAATTTCCACTTCGGTTGGTTGCGAACAGTGCTGCGGGCCGTCAGCGATATCGCAAATGTCTGCTGCACGCGACCGATTCCGGTTAAGTCATCAACCGTAGCGCGCAAGAGTGTGGAATTGTTTATTGAACAAAACTTCTCACTGCCGTCGTGTTGAGTTTAAAGTCGTGTGATTTCTGATTTGAAATTGCATCCCAGCTTAGATTTTTGATTTGCTATTTTTTCAGGATTACTACTGTTCATTAGGGTTAACCAAAATATTGGGGGCTGGTATTGCGCAGTGGGAATGTGAAAGAGGCTACGGGCTGGACGGTGCGGGGTTCGAATCCAGAACCGTCCAGATAGGTTGTGGAGCCCACACGGCCTCCTATTCAATGGGTACCGGGGTTCTCTCCGGTGGTAAAGTGGCCGGGGCATGGCGTTTACCAGTCGCCTCCATCTCTTGAGGTTAGGAATTAGTGGAGCTATGCCTCTGCTTCCCTTATATACCTTCATGGGTGAGGAAAGGGAAAACTTGACCTTATTTTTAGCCCAAATAGCGTCCAGGGGTGTAGTGGACTATAATGTCCTGGACTGTAAAATAAATTTTGTCATTATCTGGTCATCGTTACATAACTAAACGTCGGAATTATTTTACGTGTTGTTGCTGTTACGTGTGTTATGAGCTGGCCATGTTGTGTGTGTGTGTGTGTGTGTGTGTCCTTCCATCTTACCTTGTAACGTAAGAAGCAGTTAACATATACATAAGATAAGCTGTTCACAAATAAACCATAATATTAATAATAATAATAATAATGCTTACAGATCTGCAGGACTTGAAACATGCAGTCGCAGTGGGAAGGTAGGCCTGGTGGGTTCTGGCTGGAACTGCCCTGAACATTTACGCTTGTACAGTTATACAGTCTAAAGTCGTTATGATGTGCACGGTAACTGAAACACAAGGTAACCGCTTAACGTGTGTATAGTAAACATTCATCATACATTGATGTCATGTGTTTCAGTTGATAGGAAAGCCTCCGGTAGGTCAATGAGTAATGAGACGCCTCAGTCAGAACGGTATTAATACAGTATTTTATTGTTTAGTATGCAACGTATTTCGACTCTAATTACAAGCCATCATCAGGCACTGATAAAAATTCATGAAGAAACAACACTTACATACAACACGTGATTAATAAACCGACTGAGGTCTGAAGCTCACACTGTTTACAGATGTGTTTATCGACTAAAAGCATAAATTGTGTCACATAAAAGTCAGTATATACCGAATGTACTTAAAATGTTGCTGCAGTACTTATTTTGTGTATGTCAAAATAATGCCAACAGGAATTGATAATGACATTCGAGATATATGACTGTAGTTTTTGATATCCACTTTATGTACATCACAATGAGAATTAGTGCTAACGGAATGATTCTGCAGTAACTGGGGCGATACGATACAAAGCTATAGAATTATTTGTGTCAGGAAAGTTGGCTGTCAGCCGACGATCAATGGATTATGAAGGCTTTATGTTGGAATATGGCGTCCAAACTGCGTTATCATGAAATAGGTTGTTCTAGGCACCACATATTCCTGCTACATAACCATTGAAGATGATCTGTTTCGACCTTTCGTCTCAGTACTTCTGCAGATCTGTGTACATGAAATAAAAGAAAAAATTAAAACGTTTTCATGACTTTGATTGTATGATCGAAGAAGACCTACGAATTGAGGCGTAACGTATTGTACAATTTTATGTAACATATTTTGGTGACAGTGTAACCTGCAAGGAACTGAGACCACACTGTCCCTCAGTAACATAATAAAAATTAAGTAAATATTGCGATTGTCTAACGCTGTTATGTCTGTGGACCTCAAGATGGTCTGATAGGAAAGTTCTAAACATATCTGATATGTTCGTCAAATGCAGTAAGGAACTTGTGCCGACGCCTGCTTGCGGTAGCCTAGACACGTCAGTAACTGCTGCTGGCTCGATACACTACATATGTAAACTGGTGCGCTGGCTGGCACTGACGCTGCGAATTGCAATATATATTCTAGAACCAGCACACATTTTTATTACCGGCTTCAGTCACGGCTTTGTCCTGAATGAGTCTGCGTGTTAAACGGAAGTGAACTTATTTCTGACTGCGAAATATCGTTGTGCTAGAGTTGAAGGATTTCTTTTGTACAGAAAGACTATTTTCTCTGCCAACTCGTTCCCAGGGTCTTCTGATGCAACAGTGTCTCATCTCAGAATTTACAGCTGTTATTTTTAATGTTAGTTTAATATCCCTCGCAATTTTTCTCATGTTTCATAACGCTTTAACGTGACTGTGTTCGTGCCCAACTGGTTGTACAGGGCTATTCTGTCGCTAGAGGCCCCAAATAATTGTCTATAAAAATTATGTTACTGAGATAATTACTTGAAAATTTATATACACATACCGGGAACGATGCAAAACAGGACCTGCTCATAATCGATGCTGAAACTGGTCTCCTTTCACATCCAAGCACACTTGAATGCGTTTCTCCAA
>Ga0131853_10018570_pt1 | contig 12655 bp, 9 predicted proteins | sample TergutLab28metaG_FD_92764 | JGI IMG/M metagenome (GOLD analysis project Ga0131853, IMG submission 92764) | Labiotermes labralis P1 segment gut microbial communities from Petit-Saut dam, French Guiana - Lab288 P1 (version 2) (version 2) | ecosystem: Host-associated > Arthropoda: Insects >...
ATTTGACAATCTACCATTAAAATTTCTGTGGTTGGAAGTTTTCAGAGCATTGTTGATGAAGATGAGAATCTTCTGGGATGTGACGCCGGGTCGATTGGTAATTTGCTACTGATATATTAAGGAACTCGCCGGTCCCAGTGGCCGCGCGGTCTAAGACGTTGGTCTGCGGCCGCTCACCTGCTGAGATCGTGGGTTCGAATCCCGCCGCGGGAATGGATATCTGTCTCTTGTGAGTGTTGTGTGTTGTCAGGTAGAGGTCTCTGCGACGAGCTGATCATTCGTCCATAGAAGTCCTACCGACTGTAATGCGTCGTTGTGTGTGATCCAGAAACCTCAAGAATGAGGAGGCCATGGCCGGCCCACTGGGGGCCGCGTTGGGCCGCTGCGCCACAAATATATATAAAGCTCAAACAAATATTGATTCCAGATGAGGCATACCATCGTCAGAATTCCATGTAATTGTCTTGAGCACAAAGATTTCAAGTTGTCTTGGATATTCTCGGATTGTCAACAGGACAATAGTTATCAATAATTACAGGAAAAGCAGTGGTTTCATCTTCAGGCTCAAGCATTTTGGTCAGCTTGGCCATGACGTTCAAGGCAATTCGATCTCTAGAAACGTTTGTTACTCTTTACCATTCGACACAGCGTGACATCGCTGAAGACTTGAATCTTCAGTAACACCTCTGCGCGAAGCTAAACTACCGTGTCTTTTGCGTGTTAGCAGGTTGAGTTGCTGTTGTAATGGCGGTCCTTTCTGAGTGCACCTAGGTCGGAGACACAGACAATGTAAATTCTCTAAATCTATAGGTCTATAATTTTGATATTTCGCATTTGCATGATGATGCTTAAATGAAATGTATAAGTTTAAAATAGAATGCATAATGGCGGGCATCGTTGTGACCTGTAAACTTCAATTGTTTTCCATTTTTTGAGCAGCCCCTTTCCTTACGCATTCACAGAGCCCCATATTTTGAATAAAGGGCAGTATCTTGTTGATGGGGATGTCCTCAAAGTCACCTGGATTCAAGAAATGCTGACCCAGATACTTAATTCTTAGTGTAGCAAATTCGTTACGGTCACAAGGAGCATGTGAGGCTGTTTCAATTGCCTGTTTGCATTTACCACAACCGGCGCAGTCAATGAGCCCTACTCTGAAGAGATGTCTGGCAGGTGACAGTACCATAGCAGCAGCCTCTTGGTTATTCTTTGCTGGTTTCGGGTGAAAACGAGTAATTCTCTAGCCTTCTTAGCAGAGATTCTTATGGTGTAAAGCTATTACATATATTAAATTATGCTTTCTGGGTCATTACTGCATGGAGTATCGCGGCGCTCATCGACATATTTAGGGATATTTTGCCTAAGAATTCAGGGTAGACAAACCTGAATTGAGGAACTTGGAAGTACATGCTGGCTCTATTATAAGGTTGCTAAGAAGGTGAAGGCAATATGTATAACTTAACCCAGTTCATCAGTCATTTCGCATGTCTTAATCTCAGGGAATCTAAGTATTCTAAGTAGCAAATCCGGAATAAATAACTGTACACCATAAAGTATTCTCCGTATTATTGCACCAGATTATTAAAGTTTACAGATGCTTGCGTGTATGGAGGCGCCGTTGAAAATCTACGCACTATTAACCTCGGTATCATGTACACAACTTCTCACATTCTGGTCAAGAAACGGCCTGCTTACTTACGTTAAGGTTCCATACTCGCACAGTTTAAATCCACCCCCCCCCACCCTTAAATACATGTATTCTTACTCTTCCCAATTGGCTGTTTAAATCCCACTACTCCCTTATAGAATCAACAATCAAAATTTGAATACTTTGTTTCTATTGGATCACTTACATAATCTAGCATAATCTCAACGTGTTCTACTGGTCTTCCCTCTCTCTCTCTCTCTCTCTCTCTGTCACCCTCTCACTCTCTCTAACCCTCTATCCCTGTAAGCTGCTACACAAGTCCGTTACACTCGCCATTCCACCCAAACTAAATTACTAATTAAAACAAATCCATCCAATCTATCAAATGTATAACTTTAACGCCTCATGAAACTTAAACTAACTATAACGGTTATATATGTTTCTTCGAAACGTTGGTACTGTCAAAGGTTAAACTGTGTCTTGAGCCTGGAACTTCACTACCATGAGGGTCACAAAAGAGCTACGTTCATGTGACGTCATTTTTCACCCTGATAGTGTTGTTATTTGATGCTCAAGTGATGAGCTTCACAGTTAGCATATTAACTAACGCAAGCCCTAGTACGACTTTTGAAAACAAATTGTATCGAAGCGATGAAGATGTTTGCTTTGTATGACGACATAATGAATTTACAAAATGTATCAAAAATGCTTGCACATATTTTAGGATTTACCCACATAAAATCAAAAGACAAAGAGTTCATATCAATATGTGTCCAAACATTTAATTTTTGAGGTAAATCCCCACGTTAGTCCAACATCAATCCTTTAGAATTTTATCTGTGGGTACACTTAAAAACATTATTGTACTGAGTTTCAACTGAAAACATAGAGACGCTTCAACATCGCATTTCTTATATCTCTCAAGCCTTTGTCAATTACCCCAGGACCTTTGAAAGAGTTCGAGAGTCCATGATCGGACGTGTCCTTGCGTGCATTCGTCCGAGTGGAGGATATTTTGAACATTTGGTGTGAGCTGTGACTTGATAAACAATACGAACTCAACAGTAATTAAACTGGGAAAGTTTATTATAAATATGTTATGGCAGTTGTAAGTAAAATATTGCATAATCAAGGTATTTATTACTGAACATAATATTCCAATGAAACTAAAAAGAACACTTATTTCGAGATTGTGTTTCTCCGGGGCTGCCGAACTGTTATACATACACTTTTTGTGTGTGTATATACTCCTTAACGTATTACTGGCCACCTTCATCAGGACTGTTTGTCTTTTTATATGAGGGTATCACGATCATCCGAAACGTCGGTAACTATTTACCAGTCTACGCGCCATAACATTCCAGAGCTTTCCATCTTCGTATGTAATTTTTGTCATTCCCCCCAAGACAGGAATGATGTTTTGACCACCTACAGCATATTAGGAAAGATATTTAATGTCTAGGGCTGCAAGGTGTTCTCTAATATGTGCAGGGGATGACAACTGTTTTGCATCTTAATAAATACAATTTTCACCAACGTATTCCTCTTATGAAGATTCGGTTCTTCAGGAAGTTGATTCTGCGCCATTCTATACTAAGATCCTGAAGTTTCGAGTCAATTTATTGCACAAATCTTCAAGTTTAAGGATCGATAGATCCTAGGATCTGTCTAACCTTGATTACAAAAATATTACGTTGTCTCGAAACGTCGAAATGAGGTTACCAATTGACAGAGAGAGAGAGAGAGAGAGTAAAAATAATGGGGAAAACGGAATCATCTCTTGTGCTGCTGCGAAAAACCGCGAACTTACTTTTATTCTAATTTTATCATGAGTTTCATTTCCATTCGTTAGTGTCATATATTAAAAAAAAGGTAAAGCAATCCCATTACAGACCTGGACAGGCCCTGAGGATTCCAGGAGTTTGAGGCTCCCAGATTTCAAGATAATGGGCACATGAAGATGGTAAGTTTGTCAGCCCTACGCAGCGGCCAACTTTACCCCCAGGAAATAATCCTGGTACTCATTTCTATTAGAGACTGAGTCAACCCCAGGGCCCTAGTGCGTCCGGAAAGATTATATCAATGAACAAATCCGGTGACACCGTCGGGAATGGAATAGTATCATATTTGCTCAACAGTTGTTGTTCAATAACATAGTTATCCATTCTACTTTGAAACGCGCTGTTCATCAGAAGTCTTCTTAATGGAAGGAATATGTTTCACATATTTGAAAATTTTACTTTGTTACTTCGTAATATGATGAACGCCAGCTGGCTACTCTTAAATGTGATCTGGAGAGGAAAAATGTTTCCCAGAGCGATACTGACTACATGTTTGTGGTCGGCGCTAATAATCTTTCGGCTGATGATCATTAAACGTGTTTGAAGTTCACAGCACCACATTCCTTTGATTCCATACATTCCTCTCCTGCTGCCTTTATGTTCGACAAGTGAGCCAGCATTTTTGTTTCGTTTCAATGCGGTGTGGTGTTAATAAACCGCCACGTCCATCAGCACACACTGTGACACTGAGATAAATGTGCACATTTTGTACGAAAGCTTTTGTCCCAATAAATTTTCAGTGTTGTGGAAAGAGCCGTTTTCATGCAGTTCTGTCTGATGGCCAAAACACACTCGCTTCTTCACAATTCGCAGACATCATTTTAGCACAAGACACGAATTCTTGAAGGTATGAAGGTAATTGCCATAGAGTTATAATAGTTTGTCCCCAAATAACTTCGTGTTTCAAAATTTTATTATGTGTTCATTTGTCTATTTGATTGATCTGGCTCAGGATAGGTACAGATGGTGGGCTCTTGTGAATACGGTAACGTGTCTTCTGCTTCCATAAAATGCAGGGAATTTCCTGACTAACCGAGAACCTGTTATTTTCTCAGGAAGGGCTCCGTTCCATGGAGTGATTTCGTTGGTTTATTTGTCCATGTAACAAACAACAGCACTAAACGCGTCAGGTACAGTGTGTTTCATAATTACTGTATTCTTGGAAGTGACTGCGTGTAGTCTGATTGGAACTTACCAAAGATTCAGAAGAATATACGGCCTACAGCTTTAGGACAGTGACGTACACAGCAGGGCACTCCGAGATGTTGGTAACTTATACCACACTACAAGGTGGCAAATACAGAAGACATTTATCTGCACAGTCACTGTTACACACTGTCACAGTAGCCTCTATGGTTCCGCGTTGTTTGAGAGTGAATAATAATGTTACAAATGTTTGTACCTTAATGTTATGTTATTCACGCGCAAGGACTGTGACTGCAGTGCTATGTTATTGCATCATAAACACATCAAAAGACTGCAGTTCACTGAATGTAATGAGGAGGGCGGAGAACTGCGAATTTTACACTTGTGCCCTTGTTTCGTTAATGAATAATTTGTGCCAATGAAGTTAGTTACGTGCTGAGAAGAATTCGTGGCAAATTTAAGACTTTTTTGAAGTCGAACACTTCTCTTCTTCTGCGCCGGTTTAGTAATTTTTTTAAACTTCTGTATATAAATGTTTCAGTTGCATAAATAATATAGAATAACACTAATTTTGTTATCTTTTCCCTTTATCTTTCCAATTAGAATAATTTTCAAATGAATTGGCATGAAGCTCACGCCGTTAGACAAGGTTATGCCTCCATCTTTAGAAAGTTCTTATGATCCCAAATACAAACTGGCGGATGTGTTGTCGTATGGGTTGTTATAAAAATACATTTACGCACAAACATATAGTTGTACACTATCACACTTCATTAGGTAGCATTAAATTATAAACATAGCGATTATGAGTAACTTTTTTATGTCTGGAAAATTGAACATTATGGGAATCTGTATTAGAGCGAACTGTATGCAGAAGTAGATTGCTAAACCGCACGACGACAATTATTAGCTTATAATTTATCTTAGTTTAATTATGTAGCTATACTTACTTGATATAAAAGCAAGTTGTAAAATATTTTGTTTATTGTACTTATTTGTGTTCCTTTAGATAACGCAGTGATTGAAAGCTGTAGTTGCTTAATCAGACTCAGCATCTATTTCTTTTACATTTGTGTCTTCTTCACATTTAGCAGTAACCTCCGTGTGTGATGCGCTCAGGAATGAAGTCTGTTGACAGCCGTCCCTCTGTGTTTATGTCAGCTTTACTCCTTGCAAGTAATACGCTTACACCTCTCTATCGTTATTATTTTGTTCTCGACGGTTTAACCGACGGGTGTCGAGACTTTTTTGTTTGTCCAAACGACCATGGCCCTGATTGTCGTCATGTTCACGGGCCGCACGTATGATGCAACTTACCACCTAAATAATAGTTTAATTTTTACAGTGCATACAATTTACAAATATGGACGCAGGCCGCATAGCACAACTTAGTAGATGGCGGGTTGGACACTCCCTGGTTTAGTCCGTTAAATGTGAGCCGTAACTGTTAAGGGATTTATATTTTTGCATACAGAATGCATTTATGGTTGCCGTGTGTTCATTATAATAAGCATGATTATTTACCCAAAAAACATTACGATTAGATTTTTTTCAGCGGAGAAATACAACGAGTTGTGTGGGGCAGGAAGAAAATTTGTGTATGATGGGAGGTATTGGGGCCTAATTTTGGACTTCAAAGAGTTAAAGCAACTCTTGACAAACGTATATTCCTTTGTGTTCAGTACGTGACTCTGCTGTCGCTTGTATTTCAGTTGTGTGTAGTTCGTCTGAAACAATTCGTTGTAGTTATCAATACACCGTTTCCGGAATGATTACGCAAAAACTTTAATATGCAAATGTCGTTAATGGTGAAGTGTATTAAGTTCGTAATAGGAGTTTCAGTGGCATTGCAAAATTGCTTAATGCACATCCATCATTCTGCCCGTGACAGCCAGTTCGTGTGGCAGATACACAGGCATTTCACTTCTCACTGCTACTCTAATTTCGTTTAAGTTAGAGATGTAATTTGCAACAACGACCTCGAAAAATTTTCATCCTGGTTTATTTGACGAAAGAGGCAATCAAGCGTCATAGTTACAAAAACATCTGCCGTAAGGATAACTCCCACACTGTGTTATCAGTTTTTATCACTTGTTAGTTTTGGACAGAAAGGAAGTGCGATGCATTAAGGAATAAACGCGCTTTATGTTTTCGCTGCAAGACAGAAGTTTTGTCCACATTTTTATTTCCTTTTTGACGTCATCGAGAAATGCGTTATTAAAAGGCGATCTTTTGTTAATTGTGCATGGAGAACTGTGATTTGGAATCTCTATCCAGACTTGTGTCTGCCGATCCCAGTAGCCGAGCGGTTTAAAAGGCTTGGGTCTGAGACCGTTACCATGATGGGAATGCGGGTTCGAATTCCGCCGAGGCATGGAAGTCTGTATCTTGTGTAGGTTGTGTGTCGTTAGCTAGAGGTTTCTGCGTCGGGCAGATCACCCGCCCAGAGGAGTGCTACCCAGTGTGGTGTGTCTGAGTGTGATCGTGAAGCTTCGATAATGAGGAGGCCCTGACTCAGTAGGGGATGTTGCGCCACTGGAAAAAAAAAATTATGACTTGTGCTTCTGACATTTTGAACTGTTATAGGTTAAACATAATGTAGGCAAAGAGCGGTACGAAAATTTCAGTAGTTAGTTTTTCTTTCCTATTCCCAAAACACCCGCCCTTGACCCATATTTGTTTTAATATTAAAACAAAATAATAAAATTATCTATTTCTTATCACTACTTGCAGACTGAATTATTCTTTTATATTGATCTTTTGTAATTTTTGTAAATAATTAAAGAATAAGTGCAGGGTCATACAATGTGAAAGTTAGGGAATGTCCGAAGTGTTTAAAGTCTTAACAAAGTAATAAATTATATGTTCTAGACAATTTTATATTGTTCTAATTATTATATTTAACTTTTTATGGGCTGCAAATTATGCACTTCAGGATTTCTATATGTTTTACACTATACGTACACTTTAGCGTCTAAAGTTTCATATCTCAACTAGCAAGTAGGTATGAAGTCAATAACACAACTATTGTTTAATTAGATGTTATATTCTAGGTCAAAAGACTACATGTTTAGGCCGGTTGTGGCCATCATCAGGTCTTTGTCATTCGACACACTTAAGGTTATTTATATAATTGTGTGGCGGCTTGTTTCATGAGGAGATCTCTCAAACCTGAAATACTGTTGTTACATTTACTCACAAAAAAATAAATAAATATTCTTATAATTAGGCCTGATGGGGCGAAACAATTTTTATCCGAAACATGTAGCCTTATTCTTACTGAATGTAATGAGATGACTGATTGCAACGTTCCTTTACATGCTTAAATCTTCACCGCTCTAAATATGTCAGAGTTCGTTTGAAATATTCTGGAAATGAAATTACTTCTTCTTTTTTTTTTGTTTGGTGGGTTATTTAACAATGCTGTTACCAGCTCAGACTACATGGCATGTCGGTCTAATATTAAACACGTTACTGTGTCTAATGCTGTAGATATAACATAAGGTGTCGTGATCAAACATTCATGATTTTTTTGAAGGTACAGTATTTGTGTCGTTGTGTGTATTCTTCATGTCAACTGACGCAGCATGTCTGCTCGCTCGAATAGCCTAACCGAGAAGAGTGTATACCGTATTAAACAAGCAGTTCTGAAACTCCGTAACCCCGCCTTCTGTTAAACCCACTTTTCTCCTTGTTGTGCCTCCTGTTCACCTGAAGTTAAACCACTTAACACAGCCACTGCAAATTTAAAGCAAAACACTTAATTGCTTGGCCATTTGCTCTCTCGCGCCCAACATAAAACGTTCGTTGCATTAGCCGAGCAAACGACTTCCTTAAAACGTACAAGGAATGCTGGAAATTCACGAGAATCGATTTTGTGTAAAAATGTGCTCATCTGTTTTGTGCTTGTATTCGCTTGCACAGACGAAGCTTAAAACACATTCCAGTATAGGTGTTTATCACAGCGTGAATAACATTCCGCTGATAATGTTGCGTAAGACATTTGTAACTCTTTAAATCATCGTGGTAAATGTATGCACCACATAATTCAATGTTTTCAAACTGACATTCTTCATCTTTTCCCCGTATAATAAAATAGTAACTATGAATTCACTAAGGTTCTGACAACAACCAGACTCTTCCAATACAGCATTAACTGACTGGACCTTCCAATTTCAAGAAGACCTGTTTGTGTTCAGTATGAACTGGCATTTCAAATAGTATTATTTTAATTAATTGCGGTACCATATGGCTCAGGTTTCGATTACAGACTAATCCACATGGGGTTTTTGATGGCCAAGAGTGCCACTGGGGGAGGTTTCTCTCCGAGCATTGCCAGTATCGCCTGTCTTGTCCCATCCCATTATGCTCCATACTCATCTTTCCTCTTCACACTGGTTTTTATCATAAATACAAGTGGTCGAGGCCTGGGACCCTTCTGAGAGTTTTGCGGAAAAGAGTTTGAAACTTAGTAACTTCTTCACTTTCCAATGCTGTTTTCATCCATATTGTACCAGAAGGACGATCGGGCGTGGCCTTTAACCTTCTTTTCCCGTTCTCTCGCCCCATAATACAGCATCGTGCAGCACTAGTGTGGCTTAAGTGTGCATTATTCACGTACTGTCTGCTGATGTCTTGCGCGCTAATGAACTAGATGAAAGGCGTTAATTTGATTATGGTTTCATCTGTTTCCTAGAGGCTTGCGTTCTGGGAAGGTAACGTTTCTAGGTACGTTCGCAGAATTTCGACAAGCGACTGTTACCTTCGCTATATCTGTCCGTGTGTCCTCCCATTAGCATGGAACAACTTGGCTCCCACTGAACGGATTTTCATGAAAGTTGAAATTTGAATATTTTTCTAAAATATATCAGGAAAAATTCAAGCCACATTGAAATATGACAAGAATAACGGGTGAAAGGATGAGTGAATTAATGATTAAAAAAACAATTACAAGAAACTGTACACAGTACTGTTTTGTTGGGTGTTTTTACCTTTTGTACATGTTGTATTCTAATTTGTCTCGCATGTTTTGTCGTTAGTTTTAAGTCGTCTTGTGTGTAACTGTTGTTGGTTTGGCCGTGTGTATTGTTGTAGTTGTGTTGTGTGTGTGTTTTTATCTTATGTGCATTTATTGTACTGTGTGTGTATTGCTGTTTTTTTTACTTTAGATGCCGGACTGCTGGCTAGAAGTCAGTATTCGGAAGGTCCTGCGACCGGCCATATCGACACAGGTTTTTCTTGGTTTCCCTGTGTCTAAAAGCAAATGCTGAGATGGTTCCCAAGATTCCAAGTTGCCACTGCATGCTTCCTGTTTAGCCCTTCCGACTTAAAATCAGCAGTATCTGATTTCATGTTTTGTATACATGTAAAATAACCACTGCCACCGGGTAACAACCCAAATGCAGTTAATAAATATTATTATAATAATTATTATTATTAAATGAAATGAATGCCCTCGTACATTTATGATAACATCGCGTTGAATTCTTAGAATGAGAAATTTTTCAGTTGAAAGTCTTGAAGAAAATAAAAGAACACAAGTTTTGTTCAATGACTTTTTTGTTCTGAAAATCGTGCCGTTTGTGAGATAGCGCGGAAAAATGTGGTAGAGCCAGACAGACCACAGATGGCAGCATAATATGGTGCGTATGCTTTACATGTTACGTAACTAAGGCAACAGAACCACAATCAGAATATTTGATACTTCTTTCTTATAGAAGGCACCAGTGGTTACGCGAAAGCACCTTAGCGTTACGTTAGACTCATATTGCCTGTCTTGCTAATCACTGCCTCTTCTTCCCTAGCCCCGTACATTCTGATAAGCGTGGTAGCAACCGTTTCAAGTAAGGCGGTTACTATCTATACCACCAGGTTTTCGCCAATAGCCCTGCTTTTCTCTTACAATCTAAGTTCATATGTTCCGTGTGGTTCACAATAAATACCCATTGCTTTCTTACAAAACATTATCCGATCGACAGGTTTTCTAATGGACACGAACTCTGCTTTGTATGAGGTAGGAGCTGAATATTTGTACAAGATGTTGATGAAAGTCGATCTCCAAAGGCTTAATAACATTTCACTCCAAACTGATTTAGGTGTTAGCCTATATATTTTTTTATTCCTAACGAATGACTCGTTCATTAAATTTCGAATTTCAAGGTCAAAAGCGTGAATGAACGTCGGTTTTTAATGTAATTTGCTTTCATATACTGTGAACTGTAGCAAGAAAGATAAACCACATTTCTTCCACAGAGACATTGAAACTTCTTTCGGACTGCATAACGAAACGAAAACCGTGCTTATGGAAAGAGAACTCCAAACTCCACAGATCCTACAGAAGACGTCCTCTGTTGGGCCTGAATCGTAGTCAGCTTCTTTTCATATCCTAACAATATATGATTTTAAAATTGGATTTAACCTTGGTTCCCTCCTACAATTTTGTCTTCCACAGGCCGTCATAAAGAATTTATAGACAGAATTTCTACGCGCATTCTTTTCTTCTCTTGTTTTCTGCGTATGTAAACTCTGCTATACTTATCCTGACAGTAATGTGGCCAGCAAGTGAATACTGAATTTCTTTTTCCTACGCCCTTAACATAGCACTTTCGAAAGCGACACCTAGCCCCATCGTGTCTATTCATTTTCTAGCTTGTTCCTGACTGAACTCCCCGTCGCGGGGGGATTTAGTGGAATCTCGTGTGTGGTGGTGGTGGGGGGGGGGAGATTTTTACTAAATTTTGTCGACAGATTCCGATTTCTTTATAGTCTGGTAAAAATAATACTCACTACATGAAGACCTACGTAATTATATGCCATTTTTTTTGTAATGGAGACAGTGTCCTCTGTTAGATACGAGCTAAGGCGAATTGCCGTCAATTTTAGTGTTTTAGTGATAAATAAGAATTTAATCATACGTTATTTTAACTTTTACTGTAAAAGAAATGGGATCCCATTGAGTGCTCGCTTTATTGTACCTTAAAAATGTTCTCTTTTGGCCTGAAGATGACCGTTTACGGTCGAAACATGTTGCCGTAATGTGACTTGACTGTATATATTGTATCACTCTACAGATATATTGTTGTGTATTAATGGTATATAATACATTATACAAATAAGGCGAAACAGTTGATGGTCGAGGCACCACACCCATTACGAGACGATATTTGGACTCATACGAGCTGTGGAGAAACGGTTTAGAATCTAAACATAACTACCATCCCTAATGAAAAAGAAAGGAAAATTGTGATTATCTGCAGAGCGCACTGACTTTGAGTTACCACTGATGTTACGGTTATTACTGTTTTATCCTTAGTTGTCCAGGGTACCGATATTCCTATTGAAATGATGTTACCATGGTCACAATTTTACAACAGCTTACTGCGTTCACTATTTTGTATTAAGTAAAAGCGCGAAAGAATGGAATTATTTTTGACATTACTTCAATTCGATATTGGTAGGTACAGTCTGTGTAACTCTCTCTTTCATGCTAATAGAAATTTTTAGTAAACAGGCATATTCAGGTAAGCTCTCTTTGTATAAAGCGATCAACACTACAATAACTCAGCCTAAATTGTTGATTTTTAATTTAAGTATTTTACTTAAAGTGTATGTGACTTTGTATGTAGTCACACACATAAAATAAAGTCTTATTTGCCTTTAAAGTGTCTCTAAGAGTAATTTGGTTCATTTTATTCATGTGAATTTCTCTTAAAACACGATCGCATGCAGAAAAACAGCAGCGTAATTAGAGAAGCCTATTATACTAACATTGTCAGACGTCTAGCAAAAGCACGATTATCGATTATAATATAAGTATGTTGCTAATATATGGAGAAATATTGTAGTGTGCACTGTGTACATCGTGATAAGGCACGTGTCATACTGTAGTGTCTACTGTGTACATCGTGGTAAGGCACGTGTCGTATTGTAGTGTGCACTGTGTACATCGTGGTAAGGCACGTGTCATACTGTAGTGTGCACTGTGTACATCGTGGTAAGGCACGTATCATATTGTAGTGTG
>Ga0131853_10018572_pt1 | contig 12654 bp, 5 predicted proteins | sample TergutLab28metaG_FD_92764 | JGI IMG/M metagenome (GOLD analysis project Ga0131853, IMG submission 92764) | Labiotermes labralis P1 segment gut microbial communities from Petit-Saut dam, French Guiana - Lab288 P1 (version 2) (version 2) | ecosystem: Host-associated > Arthropoda: Insects >...
AAACAAACTGCATTTTGAAGAGAAAAAAACTGAGAGTATATACCATGTTTAAAATATTCAGTACCTATATTTGTTGAATAAATATATAAAATGCAACTTTAGAGGTTAGCGGTGCGGTACGTCCACTATAGTTGACATTAGGCTTCTAAAGGGTAAGAGGGAACATACTGAAAAATGAAGTTGGATGTAACAGCTCAAAACCACTTGCTCTGTAAAATACATTTATAATTTACATTTTCGGCAGATTTAATTCTTCTTAGAAATTTACAGGAATTTTTCAATAACAGTCGAACTCAGCATTCAAGCCAGGGAGGTCGTGTTAACAAATTTTAATCCTTGCAGCTTGATACAAAAAAAATATTTAAATTATAACACTATCAGTAAAAAAAGAATACAAATTATCATAATTATATATAGTCCTCAAAGATATCACAATATTACTGATCATAGAGATTAACACAAGAATATAGATACTACTTTATTCTGTTCTGAAAACTGTGGATTGCAGAATTTACGTTGAATTTTCACATGTGTATTCATTTCTTATACAAAAACACGTACCCTTAACTAACAAGGTGATTGTCTGTTGCAGATAATGCAAGAGACGCTGTCTTTCTTCATGTTTCTGCTTCAAGTGAAAGACAAGAATGGGGAAACAACATAGGACTAACGAAGAAGAAAAAAAACAAGCAATCTTAGGACTCAATCACAACTACAGGAACCTGTGTTCTTTTTAAACAGGAAATCCTGCTATTTCAAATTGACTAATTTATTAACCATGCAAAAATCATATTTTAATATTACATCACAATTTAATTCGTGTCTGTATTCTTGTCATAACTCCTTTCTTACATATCCGGAAGAAAAAATCTCGACCTATTTCCCTTAAAATGAGAATGTGTGAAGATACTCTGTATGTATATAAGTAAGCTTTTCATCGAAATTGCACTTCAAATACTATATTATGAGAGTACAGCAGGTCTACAAAAACATACTAAACTATTATTCCATTTTCAATTAAAAAATATATCCTTATTTACAGTACCTACTGCAATTCATTGTTTTGCCCTCCGCCACGTTAAGGTTAAATGTCTTGGCGTAATACAATTCATGAATTATGTTATAAAAACAACAATCAAATATTAAGGTTAAATGTAATTTGCGACCGAGAGTTTTATCAAATTAAAAACTTGATAATTCCATTCAATTTCACGAATAGGAAACCTTCTGGAAATCATCGTAAGATTCAGGCAGAGAGCGTGTATAATTGGAATTTGAATTTCTAGTTAAAAACATGAAAACAAAATTAAAATTCATATTTTTAAAAGACGGAAAATGGTCTTGTTTCCACACTTTCATAAAACCAGCTTTAATACAGGGTAAGGTGAAATAAATATATTTTCTTAATCAACAAAATTTCAATATATCCACATTAGAGAAGCTGGAATAATGTGTTGTTACTGACAAAGCTTTTCGTATAGCTTGTGTTACTTGAAGCACAATTCTCAATACCGTAACCTTAACAGACAACAAAATACACCTTTAATGTAAAGCGGAGAGCCATATCCGCCCCCCCCCTCCAAAAAAAAATAAACATATAGATTAAAAAGTCTCATATACCAAAAGAGTCTGAACGGTGTGGCACACACTTCCAGTTTCACAAAAAAAAAGCCTTAGCTTGATCTAGTGCATTGGGTTCTGGCGGTCATAATATAACGGAATGTGGAAAGTAGCAATGGACGGAACAAATGAGGGATGCTTATAAGAAAATTTGTTACTTTATGTGATTTTGTGTTGTGCGAAACACAATAAATAATTTTATGAAGAACTGAAGACAAGCGACTGATTTGGGGCAGAAAAAAAGTTAGCCGTGCACACTGCTTACACCGCAATTTCTGGCGAACGTAACATGACGTCATCAGGCACATAAAACATCGAGCAGTGATCGACTCACAGAAACCAAAAAACCGTTCAAATTAATTTTCTGAAAAAGTTTAATTCAATAGAGGCAGAATTCAAGAAGGAAAAATAACTACGCCGACAAAACTACGGACAAATTTGAAACTCCGAAACTCCTGTTCGACTCTTCGGAGATAAAGAATTCCTCTGTTGTTTTCAAAATCTATTCAATTAGAATTTTATTCCTCATAGTTTCACAGCAGGATACTAAAGTTTCTTCCTTGTCTTCGGTTACGTTTGCACATTCACTCAAATTTATATGTTGGTTTTGTCGTTTGTCTCAGATTGCGACAACCAAATATTGAAAGAGCAAAGGATCTAATAGACAAACAAATATTCTTTTACACAAGCATCCATAAATTACTTGATACTTACATTTACTATTGCATGAAAGCTAACTTTCAGTTAGAGGATATTGAAAATATAATTGTTTTTATTCCCAGCAAAGGTCATGGATGCATTGAAATGTACCCATAGAACCTCAGGAAGTCTGTGGATCTCAAGTTAAGAACGGCTATTCTAGAGGGATTTTCTTATGCAGAGTAAGTAAGATGTGTAAGGAAGACAGTCAAAATGTGTCTGTACTGTAGTGTAGGTCTTCTACTAAGGGAAAACTTTGTATAGAGATGAGGTAAAACCGTTTCGTTCGGTGGGATGAGTTAGCGCTGGTAGGAGGTGGCTACACAGGTCGTCGTGAAGGATGAGGGACAGCACGATGGCGTAAAATGCGATCGGACTCCTTCTCACATTTCAGAAAAAAAATACAGAAGGTTTGTTACAGTGTACAAGTACAAATGCTCGAAATTGTTTAGAATTAATTTAAAGTTTTAAAGCATCAACTCCTACATGTTTCGGTCTCATTGTTTCATCATGAGGAAGAGCGCAGCTACACAAGAAAATCGTTGGAACCTTTCACAATCTCCAGTGTGCGCAAGAATTGTCGACGATTTGAAGATAGTTCTACTACACACTGGAGATGGTGAAAAGTTTAAAAAATTGTTTTATGCGAAAACGCACTCCCTAAAGTAGGACCATTGAAGACCGACACTTGTAGATGATGTCGTATTACAACATTATTGCAATTGTGTTTAATTGTGTGCATTAGTTAGTTACATTGTTGGTTTCTTCCAAAATTTCCACGGGAGGTGGCACCCATGCACTGGAATTGCCAGTCCCAACGCAAGCTGTTCTGGATTTGGTTCCGTCAGTTTAGGGAAGAAGCAGAAACATTACCACTGACAATTATAACACGTCAATTCCTCTGGCCATGGAGCTGAAATCCTGACAACTCACTTTGGTTGGCAAGATGAAAAAGAACAAAGCGTGCATTCCACCCAGCTTTACGGCGAAAGCAGATGAAGGAACAGTTCAATACACATTTGACCATGCAAATTATTTCACTCTGTTTTCCGATGCTCCAAAGAAAACAAGAGGGTCGTCTTCATGTCCACTATGCATTCCGAAAAATGGATAGAAGAGGATACTGGAAAAGAAGAAAAGGACGTATTTTACAACCAGGAAAATGGTGGTGTGGACAGTCATGATCAAATGTGCAGCTTGTACACCACGGCAAGGAAAACAAACCGTTGGCCAATTAGGATCTTTTATGGAATAATTGACAGCGCTGCCTTGAACGCATTTGTTATTTCACCGAAAATGTGCCCAACTTTGGAGAACATAAGAAAGGGAAGCGACAAATTTCTTGAAGAATCTAGCCCTTACTTTAATCATTCCACATGTACGTAAGAAATTCGAAGTGCAACAAACACCGCAAGATTTGAAACAGGTCATTCACAGTTGCGGCATTTTATCGGCAAACTCTCCAGCTCCAAGCTCCACCCAGCGTCATACAGTACAGTGCAGGAGATGCTACATTTGTCCCAGATCAAAGGACAAGAAAACCAAATTCATCTGTAATGAGTGCAATAACTTCGTGTGCGAAGAGCACAGCAAATCGTTGTGCAACTAATGCCAGGAGTGAAGGTTAGACCTACAGAAAATGATACTATATGTAAAATAATCAGAAAATCACACATTAAGTGTTGTGGAATATTTTATGCATTTTGTAATACATTTTCTGTATATTTCTCTATCTGCTTCAATATATTCGAAAGTTCCTAAGACAAATTCGTACTTGTTTGTCGAAATTTGAGTACAGACCTGTGTTGTGAAATACTATTTGTGGGAAAAGTACATTGTAATAAAATGTGTTTCTATTCCGGTTTTTTTTTAAAGCGGTCATATTGACCCCATGGTACTCTTAACGTAACTTTTTTCATGGTACCAGAGCAGGGTTAAATTAGAAGCAGTCTGTATTCTAACAGGCCAGCAGCAAATTCAGTGTGAACGACACAGCATTTGTGGTGATTTGGGAATGACATTTAACAACAATTCCCCCTTCCCTTCGCCGCGTGTGCCAACGTGCGTCCAGTCGACACACAATGAGGTGATTTTGTAAAATATATTGTATGCTTTTTTCTGTGTAATTCTCCGGCGTTTGACTTTTATATGCCAAAGTTTCGGAACACTCAGTCTGTTCCATCTTCATAGGCAGGTAGGGAGGTAGGTCTTCTGACACCTGAAGAATAAACTATAAATTCGGAGCGAATAATACTTCAGTTTATTGCGTTTGTGTGGAGATTCTGCCAGTATGACAGATTACGTATCGTCGAAACATAGGGCGATTACTGAATAATGAAATAGAGATTTGGAATGTAGTTCGTAGCCTAATATGCCGAACTTATTAAAAAATGCCGTACAAAATGAATTAGACACGGTTACCATAATGGTAGACTCCTTACACGTAATATATATACGGCGACAAAGTTATTAACTACACAAGGAGTGTTAGTGAGTATTTTACAATAAAATAGGTGTTGTCGTTTGCATGTTAAACAACTTCTTTCACACTCTCGTCTGTAGTTAACATTTCGTTACCCAACCGCAATTACACGACTCGGATTACGCACACCTACAGACAGATATAATTGTGTAACTTAGGTCCGTTCCTAGAAGAAGTTTCCAACTTTCCAGAATTCCTGGCACATCAGCGCGCGGAAATATAAACAATATCACCGCAAATAATATAGAATTTTTACCTCATTTTGGGAAATAGTTTCGTTGCTTTCTTACGCCGTATGCCGTTTACTATCTTTGTGAAAATTTGTTAGTAACTGTCATGTTGTTCTGGCGGTACTCTTTCTTGGTTTATGGAGATTCCTTTATTGCATTGTGTTTCTGTGGTCGAAAGTTTCGACTGAATCGCATGAACGTCGACAAATGTACAACACAAAACATTTCACAAACAAGAACGACAAAAATTCTATTAATCTAGTCAATACGAGGATAACAATTACATATTTTAATGGTAAGTTGTCCAAAACGATTATATTCGGTGTTCTTTTAATTTATATCCGTTGCACCGGAAAAAATTTCACTTAAAAATCGGATTTACCTAAATTTTTGTTCTCACTTCGCCCAGTGTACATTGTTTCCTTTCGTTGACATGAGTACGCCGTAGCAGACATCTCGTTTAAATTCCCTCCCAATACATGAATTGTTTCCATAGTTCTCAATGGGCAATCTGTTAATTTCAACTTTTTCTAATAGGTCCTAAACGTTAAAAATTTAAATTCTCTTCCATCATTGGTTACGAATGTCTTAACCTATACACCCTGCGCTGTGGTCCTTATGATCCCTGTATGAGCTTCCTGTCGGTTCTTTTTTAATGTGTAAGATTGATTGACATGCATCTTCCACCTCCATCTTCCTCAAGATTTAAGAGGTCCAAATATGCCAAAGTTTAAATTGACGAACTGCAAAAACTATCAGGCACTTTTTGCTACCTGCTAAGCACCTTGTGAAACTCCAAAATATCCCGGACTCGCTTCGTTTCCTTTGTTCCAACACAGGCCAGATCTGCTAATTTTCTGCCATTCACTCTCACTAGCCAAATGCTTCAGCATATAATGATTTATACTAGTTCTTTCGAAGGGATGGAAGAATTCAAATAATTGGCAACAAATTTAACAGAACAAAATTTTATTCAAGAAGATATTAAGAGCAGATTGAAGTCAGGGTATGCTTGATATCATTTAGTGCAGAACCCTTTGTCTACCAGCTTGTTATATCAAAATTTTGAAGAGTAAAAAATAGACAATTATAATTTTGCCTGCCGTTTTGTACGGGTATGAAATGTAGTCGCTCATATTGGGGGAGAAATGTAGGCTGGTGATGTCTGAGAATAGTGTACTGAGGAGAATATTTGGGCCTAAGATGAACGATGTAACAAGATAGTGAAGAAAACTACATAATGAGAGCTTCATGATCTCTAATACTCAGCAAATACAGTTCGCGTGATCAAGTCAAGAATAGTGAGATGGTAGGGGCATGTAGAACGTTTGAGTTGTTTCTTAATGGAGAAACCGAAGGGAAAGAGACCACTTAGGAAACCGAGGAGTAGATGGGATAATGGTATTATAATGGAACTTAAAAAATTTGAAAGTGGGGGTATGGACTGGACCTAGCTGGCACAGTGTAGGGACAGGTGGTGGGCACATGTGATAGCGGTAATGACCTTCGGGTTCCATAAAATGTGGGAAATTTCTTGACTAACTAAGAATAATTTAGATTCTAAAAAACCCTTTTCTCCGAGCAGCAATTAACTCAGTAATTAAGAGTTCAACAGAATGCTCTGAATTCCACAAATCCACAATGTATTATAAGCCAGGTTACCTGTAAGCTACATCGGTAAAGGTGTCACAGAAAATTGAAAGGATATGCGAATTGCATGGTATTTACTGGAGACTGGGCCTTCAGCACTATGCAGAAATACACCAGAGTAAGAAAATACATAGCATAAGAGGTAGTAAAATTGTCCTAATTTTATGGCAGATAATTATCCTACATGCCTGGAACTGATGGTCTGAAGTAGAGCAAACTTGGAGACCAAGTGCTAGAGTTCGCGGATACCAAAAGAATGACTGATCCGATAAAACCCCGAAACTAATGTTCTACACTTCGGAGAGAAATAGTTTCTCAGTTGTTTTCAAAATCTCTTTAATTAGAATTTTATTCCTCATAATTTCACAGCAGGATATAAAAGTTTCGTCCTTGTCTCAAGTTACGTTTGTACACACACTGAAATAAATATGTTGGTTCGGTTCGTTTGTCTCAGATTGCGACAAGCAAATACAGAACGAGCAATGCGCCTAACAGACAAAAAATATTCTTTTATACTAGCATTCATAAATTACTTGGTATTTACAATTACTACTTCATGAAAGCAAAATATCAGTTAGTGGAAACTAAAAACTAATTTGTTATTTTATTCCCAGCCAAGTTCATGTCTCCCCTGAATCACATCCAAAGAAATTTAGGAAGTCCGCGGACCTCCTGTTAAGAACGGCTGATCTAGAGGGAATTTCCTTTGCCTAGTAAGTATGATGTGTAAAGAAGAAAGTAAAAATATGTCAACAATTTAGTGTAATTTTTCACGAAGTGAAAGCTTTGTATAGAGATGAGGCACAGCCGTTTCGAGCAGTGGTTCCGACTAGCACTGGAAGGGGTGTCAACAAACAAAGAGTTCGGAGGGGCGACACCATGATGGCGCAGAGTGCTAACGGACAGCTTCTAACAATGCGTTTGAACATGGTGAAGGGTTGTCACAACGTACAACAAAAGCTCAAACTTCTTTAGAATTGAAATAATATTTCAATACGTTAATTCCTACATGTGTCGGACCTAATTGGTCCTTCATCAATTAGCGCACACATGCGTAAGACAATCGTTGCAACCTGTCACCATTTCCAGTGTGTAAAAGAATTGTCAGCGATTTGAAGAGACTTTTACTACAGACTAGTTGGTTTATAGGTTTAAAAATTGTTTTGTACGCCTAGGAACTCCCTGATAATAGGCCAATGATGTCCGAAACAGGTAAATTTGACGTCTTACAACTTTATTGTAATTGTATTTGTTAGTTCACATTGTGACAATTCAGTAATATATCAAGATTGGAATGGGTAGAGTTGGCTCGAGCAGTAATTAACCTCAAAATTATAGTCCACGCAATACAATATTTAGTGCGCCTTTTGGATGTAAGCACTGACGTGAATTTTCGTGTGTTTGCACTTTGAACAATAGCACAGACAATCACATCGAGCTAGCCTAAACTATAACCGTCGTCCGTCACCATTCGTTGGTTCCGTTGGGAAGGGAAACACGTTTTATAACAGCCTATATCCAAACCAAATTCTTTCTCAATTGCCTGGTTCATCTAATGGAGTGTAGGTTTTGTCGGCACAGGTATACCCGACGTCAGCCAATGGCTGTCGTCTGCTCCGTCACTGCACGCAGGATTCATTGAGGTCAGCCTATATTACAGGCACATCCAAAACGTTTTTCATTCTACAGATTTGTGCAACCTGCAAATTATATCCTAGGTCAATGCAAGGCTTCTATGTTATCGCTGCCTCACCAATGTTACAGCCACGCGAATTCCGTTCACATTCAGGCTTTCTACGCTTTCAAGCCGTCGTGACCAATAAGATGAAAATGAAGACTGTATTTACTGGTTCTATGAAACTGCAACTGATGTTACATTCAAGAGGCTTCTGAACTTGAGAATTGTTCTGCAGTAACACACTTCACACATCAGTACAGATTCTCAACTTGGACATAAGTTCAAATTTTCGGTTACAATGAGAACATGTAATTTAAATGTTGGCTGCATGTCTTGTTATTTGGCGGGGGAGGGGGGTGGATCAATGAGGAGGTGGTGGACCTTCCTTAGTACGTCACGAGGGTGGAGGAGCGTAGCAGGGCCATTCTTTGGGTCGGCTCAAAGTTTCAAATTACCTTCACAGACCGAAGCAGATGTTATTTAAGAATACTAAAAATACCGTAGGGAAAGAGATGGATGTCAACTATAATGAAAACATGGCTGGACACTAGCCTGTTAGAGTCAGTAATGGCTGATTGCAATTTCAGTGAAGGGGGAGGCGATGTGCGACTCCAATACCGACCACGCATCAAAGTTCGAGTCCCGCAGTCAAGGCATACAGTTTTGTGGGGCAAAATTACAGCATGCCAAGTTTTCTACAGTGGGGACTAAACGACAATTCGGAAATATATATAACACAGACCAGTATGTGTGGCGCTCTGATATCATGGTGGGTGGGAAATTTACAGTAGTATATGGGAGGACAGTACTTAACAGGAATGAAGAACTCTTCGTTCTTATATTTCCTGTTTTATGAAGCCTAATATTGTTTTATTGAACAAGAATTATAATCACTTTCTCATAAAACCTGTTCCTCTGCCGCAGTGTACACAAATAAGTTTTCTTCCAAAACGTGCTTCAATTTAAAGTTACGTTTACCGGCGATTGTGTCAAAATATATAATATTTTCAAATATTAATTTTTTCTGATTCTACGAATTAACAGGAGCAGTAAAATTTGTTACGACTTGGAGGGAATGCAATACGACAAAATTAGAGCTACAGACCACTTACAAAATTTTCAGTATTCTGAATAATAGCTGAGATTTCTCAACTCCTACACTATTTATTCCCACATCAGTCTGTATTGAATCAAAGAAAGGCGGTACTAATACAGACAATCAATAGTGACAATACATATTTCCTTGACGGACAGAATGTTACTGACAGTTCAAAATGTTGAACAGATAGACATGTGCTCTGCTGCTAGCTGTAGTGGCGCTGTATGTTGAACGCTACAGGTCTGTGCAAGAAACGAACTACAAAATGTAGACGTTTCGGCAGACAATCGCGCTATGTATAAAATAAAGAATTGTATTCCAATTCTAAAACATTTTTAGTGAGACAGAGAATGGAAATTCTTACACACACACACACACACACAAAACCTACCATTAGATATAGACTTCCAAAAAAACAGGAATGTGGTGGTTATTCTTTATTCAAAATTTACATTTTAAGAAAAGTGTAGGGTTGATGAAATATTTGAAGTACGCAGTGCAAAACATCGCAAAATTAACATAATATTTACAACAGTAAGAAGGGAAAGTGTTCACAAGCTCGTTAAACAGACGGATAGGTGAGTGCATATGTGACGTAACGATTCTTCAAAATGTCACCAGCATAACAAACATTTTTCTAACACAAGAAAGCATGATATTGTCCGTCCAACGCCACAACAAGATGCAGTACCAAATTAAAACAAATTCTTTACAGTCCAGTTACGGACGACTTTATCATGCAGCTGTCCCACAGGCAATGTCACGTAACATTAACATTCCACAACCGCTTAGTGACGATACACCTGAATATAATTACAAAGAGATCGACAACAGGGATGTATTAACAAACTCCCATATACCGAACGAGACTGAACCGTCTGACACACATTTCTTGTTCACAGAAAACACCTTTACTTAATGACTGATAGCTGTGCATTGTGCAACGCTAAATTGAACGATACAGAAAACAGCCTATTCAAAAAGAGCAGTCGGACAGCAAACAACAAGTTACAAGGCACTTTTACAAACTACAGAACAACGACGGTTGACGTCATGGCTGTCGGTATGAGAGCGTCTAATGGGATGTGTCGTGACATTGTAAACAAACATGTAGCATTCTGAGTCCGACATGTCAGGCAGTCTATACTTTCAGCCACACTAAACTACATCTAGACTTTGTTTACACAGTAGTAACAGAATCGTAATATCTTATGTAAAATTTGATCCAGTTTTGTTAAGAATCTCTTTGAGAATACCTCGCGTGTGGCCGCGCAAAGTCTTTATTTCATCTGTAATTTGCTAATGACACATTCCAAATATTTTGTTAAACTTCCATTCGTTTTGTCACAACTCAAAATTCTGTACAGTATTCTACCCTAATATAAATTTCTCTCCAATTACGTAACCATTTATTTCTACGAAATGCTGTTTTGAACAGAATGAAAGTGATCTTTCGGAAGGACAATAAACTGCTGAGAAAGTACTTGGGGCTGTTCAGTATTACAGAAGTTTCATCTTTCCATTAAGATGCTAGTAGCATTTTTGTGACCTTTTACGTTTTTTGCACGTGTAAGTCATTACGGTGACTTTGTGCCTCTGTCAGCAACACAATACACGACACGAAGTTCTGCAACGTAACTTACCCTTTGCGATTTGGAAACTGGTGTTATAATTGCTGTTTATATACTCTAACTCAATCACATGCTATTTGTCCCACAGAAAAATATCCTTTAATACAAGCTGTAGTTGCTCTGCTAGCCAAGGTACTGCACTCATTCCATGGGACCATAAAGTAAATTACATTCTTCACAAAAACCTGAAACTGGTTCCCATTCCAGGCCCAATGAACCAAATCCCCTTTATTTATTGATGTTAATTATTCACATTGTTTCCCAAAGACAGATGAAAGTAAATAACGCTCTCCTTTTGAGTTAGAAGTCTTGAGGACATAACAAATACACAATAATTTTGTATACCAATCACCTTAGAGGATTAAATCATACAAAATCTACTAATTAAATACAAAATATTCTTGTTTTATTTCTTGATTTTAAGCTTTCGCCGTGTTCTATATGTTTTCTTTTGGGTAATTCCCCGGCGTCTGAGTTCTAATAGCCGACGTTTCGGAACCCTCTATCAGTTCCATCTTCATAGACATGTGGATGAAGTATGACAGGGGATTGGATGTGTGGTGTATTTATACCTGACAGGGTTCTGTGAGACTGTGTTCGTGTAGCAGTGGTTTCCAGAATCCTGGAAACCACTGCTACACGAACTCAAGAAAAGGAGACATCCGCCGATTACACTACAGTGATCCCACCCGCAATCGCACCTGCCCCCTTCCACAACCTGTTGTGCAACTACCCGCCCACTTCCGGTCACTCGCCTTCCATTGGCTCCTCCACCAGCCTTCCAGAACCCTGTCAGGTATAAATACACCACACATCCCATACCCTGTAATACTTCATCCACCTGCCTATGAAGATGAAACAGAGAGATGGTTCCGAAACGTCGGCTATTAGAACTCAGACGCGGGGGAATTACCCAAAAGAAAACCTATTACATTGTTTTATTTACTATTTCAACTTCCTCCATATCGGCATTTTCATACCTAACTGCCTATGAAGATGGAACAGGCAGAGTGTTCCGAAACGTCAGAATATAAAATCCGGACGCCGAGAAATTACCCAGAAGAAAGCACACAACATCTTGTAAACTGATAATTACGCCCTCTTTATTTCGTCACACTCATATTTTTCTGAACCTCAGCTATTCTCTTTCACCTTTTCTTTAACGCAAATGGACCAGACTCTACATCTTCCTTCCATTCAAGTACTTATCTAATTTCTGACATTCTGAACATTCCGTTTCACTATATTAATTTCATTTCAAAACTTTTACCGTTCGTGACTTATTAATGATATTCCCATCGCTGAAGGTAACAATTTGTGTTTATGTATATAAAAATCATTGAAATGCTGAACAGTCGGTCCTTACTTAAGTTTGTTTGCAAAACATACTCATAGATAATGAACATTTAAAAATTATTTTTCTTGAAACTATTTCCTTTACTATTATTTAATTTATTTTTTATTTATTTGTATATTCATGTTGCCCATCGTCAGGACCAACTAATGAAAATACAAAAGTCTGTTTCACGTCATACATGAATGCCGAAGATTACTGATCTCCATAA
>Ga0131853_10018573_pt1 | contig 12654 bp, 12 predicted proteins | sample TergutLab28metaG_FD_92764 | JGI IMG/M metagenome (GOLD analysis project Ga0131853, IMG submission 92764) | Labiotermes labralis P1 segment gut microbial communities from Petit-Saut dam, French Guiana - Lab288 P1 (version 2) (version 2) | ecosystem: Host-associated > Arthropoda: Insects >...
GCACATATATAAAATTTATAAAATTTACACATTAAAACATTAAAAACGCTCCGACATGTTTCGGTCCTAAGACCATCATCAGGGAGCTATATATTCCTTGCTAAAGTCACACTAGAAATAGTCGCAGACTAATTTCGTTGTACAAGTTGGGTGTTGTGGCAGCATGCCGTGTTGTGTAATGTTATGTTGCGAAGAGTGCCCTGCAGGGCACTCTTCGGTCTTGGGACCGAAACATGTCGGAGCGTTTTTAATGTTTTAATGTGTAAATTTTATAAATTTTACATATGTGCAGTGATTGGTGTAATAATTGAGTAACTCGACAACATGCACGGTGTAACAATAAAAATAATCAAAATTATACTTAACGATGCCAATGTAAAAAAAAAGTGCTTGCGGAACGCATAAAAGTCGCGCGAGGACTCCAAGTGTTGCGCACCACAGTGTGAATATCGCTGTTTTAAAATATAACTTTTAGTATTAAAGTCCTATGAAAGAGACAAATATGATGTATGGGAAAAGTGAAAACGCGTTACAGTTAAATGCAAGTGATAACCAGGCAGTTACTGTAACATTAAGATTAAAGGTAGGGACGTAGTGCACTTCTTTTAGCAGCATGACAAAAGAGTTTCACTACGTTCGTACACATATAGCTGTCCTTAATGCTAATGTAATGGTCGGAATGTAGGATCTAAGTGAAAGAGCAAATTCAAAGAACTGACACAGAAAAACCGGATCCTCCAAGCGGTATCAGCAAGCCGGATCACGAACGTGACGAAGATGTTATTATGTACTGACTACCTGAATATATCGAGCAGAGTCCATATTGAAGAGGTAGTAGTTACATAGGTTAATTAGAAATCTCACTCGTTTGTGGAAACCAAGGCTTAAATATTGTATTCACTACAGCCAGCCATTGCTCCCTAACTTCAGCCAGATGAATTCTGTCCCAACCTGCCATTTATTCCTTGTAGGTCCTTTTAAAATTACCTTGAAGTCTATGCCTGTTTCATGTGTTCTCATTCCTTCAAGTTCCTACCACCCAAACCTTGCACCAATTTCTCTTCTCCTGTTCCACGCGTAACCTAAGCCCAGCGAATATTATTGTCCTTGAATTTTTACCCTAATCCTTGCTGACCAGTAGAACAAATAATGAAGCCCCTCAAGTAGGCAGTCTTTGTAATGTGTGTCATCCCCGTTGTGTGTTGAAAGACTAATGGTGAGTTATTTTCACTCAGAAAACACAACTATAATTGTATGCTAGATGATGGTATTTATTAGCAAGTAAATAACTACATGTTTCGGCCTAAAGCGGCCATCTTCAGGTTATGACACTCTTTGAGCACAATAACCTAAAATGGCCGCTTTAGGCCGAAACATGTAGTTATTTACTTGCTAATAAATACCATTTTCTAGCATACAATTATAGTTGTGTTTTCTGACTGAAAATAACACACCATTAGGCAATCTTTATCAGCTTCCTGCTTATTCCTCTAACCTTCAGTCGACACACAACCCTCAATAATCTGCCCATGAATTTTCCAAGTGGTAATATCAGGTACAAATCCAATTATAATAAAATGTAATCCCGAAAATACGCTATTACATAAAGAAATATAGATGTACAGTGCTGAATCCAGACGATTGTACATGTAAAGAAAAATAAATATTTGTTATTTTTTGATATCTCAACCAAACAATACCAAATATTTGTGGTTACTTGCGCAATTATTTGCTTTAAGTAATCTATAGTCAATTTATTGTACGGAATATGGCTAAGGTAAGGTTAGAAAAATATGTATTTGGGATGTCCGAAAGGAATATAAATAAAAGCGTTTTCATCGAAGTCAGTGTCAGCAGGCAAGACAGTCCGTGTTGCAGCTCTCAAGTACTGTTCCCGCATAATGAACAAGCCTCAGGTTTCAGGATGGGCTATATCAGGATTGTCTAACCGCGACCCGCAGACCGCAAGCAGCGCTTCAATTTACATATTGCTGGCGGCGGCCATATTTGTAAATTATTTATATTCTACGGAAGTGCACAATAATTTATGTAATTATATATACCACTTATTGTGATTTTTACATGTGCGGCCAGCAAACCAACCCACGATAACGACTTTGGCTGGTTGGAAAAACACGTTGGATATCCCTGTAGCAGATCATTCAACAGATAAAAATTAAACGGCCTAATCAGGTTTGGTTTGTTAATTCCAAGCATTACGAAATTTCTTGGTGTTATGGTATTGAAGGACGATGCTTGAACTGGAGAGATTATACAGAGCGTAATGAGATGAGACGAAGACAACTAATGGTCATATTGATTATTTATTTATTTACTTATTCATTCATTCATTTTTGGTTTCAATAACCTCTGAATTTCTCACATTTTCCAGCGTTGAATTGTAACAGGATGACTCATTAATGGATCGGAAATGACGTGAGAAGAAACACAATGAATTGAACTTGAGTTGAAGGCAATGGTCGAGCGACATATCTACCGCACTTCAGTGCCCGTTTTGCATTCTACTTGACAGCCTTACTATGCAAGATTGTGCCTGGACGGACTGAGCTACTTCACAATATCAAACTGGGGTAGTGTGTCTCGCGTCCCAGTTAGAACACACAGCCCAAAACGCTAAGCAGAAACGCTAACAACTCGACCTCGGCAATATATCAACGGCCTTGAAGTACATAATAAAACGAAGGAAACGATCAGTTAGGCAATTCGTTAACCGACTGAGATTTGAACAGGGTACTTTCCAAACACAAGTCTGGTGTCTTGATAAACTAATCATCTCGCTACGGTAATTGTTAATAAGATATAAAAAGACGGAAAGCGATTGTTACTGTTGGGCTGTTGTTCCACTGCTGCACTGAGTCATCACACTTCTGAGGTGACCTGTCACTGTGTCGTGCGTCGCTGATAGCAGCATCGTTACTTTAGTTATCGGCTGTGTGATATCGAAATTCTGGTACGCGGGGTCAACGCTGCGGATTATCGATACCTCGCCATGGTATCCTTCCAATACATGTAATTTACAGGTTGGCGTCATTTTGTGACCTATCTTCATTCAAGACAACAAAGAGTCAAAATAAAACAGAAATCTGACAGGAAATTATGAGGTCTTCATTTCTTCAGATTTCAGGCCCACTTCATTAATCCATTCCTGTGTTCAGTTCCCACGCGCTAGCTCCCGATACATAATGATTTCCTGCGGCCGGTGTATGAATGAAAATTTATTGATAATATCTTCACATGTTTGGTAAGGCAGCAACGAAACTAAATAACATCTATAACGTAATTAAAAGTAACTCGAAATCAGGAAATTATTGTTACCATTCAGTATACAAACATTACAATTTCTCGTGTCTCTAGCCCAAGTGATGAACAAACCAAACAAATACAATGTTTTTAGGCCGTACTTACTGGTCTTCTGGGAGGTGGTGCTGTGACTTTCGGTGTACGAATTTTGATGTTTTGCCGACCGTGCATCTCAGTATAATCTTAGTAATTAACCAACTTAATGGACAAATTCTTGTTTCACAGTAAGTTTTATTTCATGCCTCTACATGTTTCAAGCACTATGTGCTCATCATCAGGAGGTCAAAATTGTATTATACAGCATCTGGTATCATCACACAGGTTGAGAGAGGACTCAAGTCCTCTCTCAACCTGTGCACGGGAAGGCCACCTACAGGTGTGACGATACCAGATGCTGTATAATACAATTTTGACCTCCTGATGATGAGCACATAGTGCTCGAAACATGTAGGGGCATTTAATAAACCTATTATAAGACAAGAATTTGTGCATTAAGTTGGTTAATTACTAAGATTTCGTTGTACGGTTTGTTCACCACGTGTCGAAGAAACGTGGTGTTTACAAATTCGAAGTTAAGCTGTCAAAGCAGACCACAGTTCCTCTTTTATACGAGTATAAACTTGGTCTCTTACATTACATAAAAGACACGGCTTAGGGGTGGCGAGGTGCTGACGATAAAAGGTGCGACCTATATCACAGGCCTGACGACAGAAACAAATATACTTCACTGTATGAATGTAATTTTATTACATAATATGCATCGAAATGTTTCGAGTGGTTCACTGTACAGTTTATATCAACACACACCAACGTGAATAATGATTCATTACATGTATCGTCTATGTACTGCATTCCACACCACCATTTTACATGCAAAACAATTTTTTTATATTATTATATATTATACTGCTCGATATTACACTCCTTTAACCTTGAATTTTAAAAAATGTACGATTTTTTTTGGCTGTGGATTGGTTTCGACACATTAATTGTAACTGCATTATTGTTCTCACTACCTTGAAGATGGCCCTACGAGCGGCCGAGACATGTCGGTGGTTACTATGTAATAAAATTACATTCATACACTCAAGTGTATTTGTTGGTCTTCTTAAAAAATTTATACCTCTGCTTAATGCAAGTAAAATGAGACATATAAAACTGACAGGAGAAAACAGCACAATGACGATTATCATTCTGCAATTTATTCTCGACAGACATTATGATGATTAAACCAAGAATTGGGAGAGTGGAGAGGATGAAGAGGATAAGCAGCGCCTATGAAGGACATCGTAAATGTATATACAGGTTCAGGTTGCGAGGATAGTGTCAGAAATCTGCATAATTCGCTTCGTTATTTGATTAAAATCAGTCCAGATCTCCTGTTGAAAGAAGATACAGCTTAAAACAATTCCTTTAGGTATGAACTGCGTGCTTACGGTTTCTCTGAAACTGCTGTCCAAACAATCTTCGCTCACAAATGGACGAAAGTTAAGGTGCAGCTGCGAACAGCAGCGGCAGTGGTCTTCACCGTTGTCAAATGTACGAGTAAATCAAACTGGAATTTGTCGGAATTGTTTATTAACCACCTGAAGATCAAACTTCATGTAAAAATATCCCCAAGCCTTCGCATTGCTACTTAGACAGAGACAGACCAACTCGGAGAAAACAACAGGCGCACTCTGCAACATCTTTTGGAGACATGAGAGAAATGGCAGAAAAACTTAAAGGGAAGATACCACCTGGAAAATGTAATCCTGTATCAGAGGACAATAAGGTTCTGAACTGTGATGGTGCGAAACTGGTTCATGTGGTACAGATTAAGGTCAATAAACAGTGTAAAAGAACATTCTAGTTCCACAACGCTAGCACTTTTATTGACCAGCTGACCAAATATGTCTTCTATGCTAGAATTCGTCGCCTCCGGCACGCCTTAAAATTTATTATGCAGTCTGATAACGGATACTGACTGAGAGCTGTTCTGCAGCTGGGTTTGCCAGTCTAGCGTCTTCTGTCTAATGGGGTATAGAAGGATAATACTTTTGTATATGAAAAGAAATGAGGTCATTACCTATGCGGGTCACGAGGAAAGGGAGTGAAGCAGAAAAACGACACATAGTGACGGGAAGAACAGTTCTGTGTAGAATTCTGGGGAGAAAGAAATGCTATCAGGGGATCATAATATGCTATTGCCATTCTATTTCATTGATTAGTTTCTTAACAATATGGCAGGTCACTATAGCTGCTGCTATTGAAACTATACCTACTAGACGTGAAAAGATACATACTAGACGTTTAGCGTAGAAGCTACACAAGAATATTTTGTAGCTCAGTAAATGAACTGACGGCTAAAGTTTGGAAATATGGCAGGAAAACCTACTTCTCTCTTTGTAGATGCGTCCAGATTAACCCTTTAATCCATCCACTCTCATTTTAAGAGTGTTCTTGGAGCTATCTCCAGAAGGAGATACGGTCTAAGCGGCAAAGTTTCGTGCCACTGAACTCCCTCTACTGCAGAAATTTGGAATTTTCGGCGTTTTGTCTCAGGTTCTCCATAAGTCACGACAGCATCCTCGCAGTTACAATTTCACCTTTCAACTTTTTATAAGATTAGGCAGGAATATCGCCAATGAGCCAAACAATTCTAAATTGAATGATAATGAATAATTACTGAAATGTAATATGCCACCTTCCGTAGTTTAATTTTGATTTGTGACTGTCGTCAGCAAATAATTCAACAAAAAAACTACATTTGCACTAGTAGCGGTATTTGAATTTAGCTGCAAAACGAGCGCAGGAAGATGCGCTAGCTATGTAGCTATGTAGCTCTTACTTTATTAATGGTAACGCAACAGTACGTGGGCCGGGTAGCTCAGTCGGTATAGTGACTGACTACGGGCTGGACGGTCCGGGATCGAACAGTGGTCTAAGTTGTGGGGGAACCTACACGCAGTATGGTCATCGGAGGAACTTAAAGCAGCCTGGTTTATGGTTATTCATTATCTCATACCGACCAACGACCGACTAGCCAAGATAAAACGAAGTACTACGGACAATTGCCAACATTGCGGTCGAGTAGACACTCTGATTCACAGGCTGACTAAGTGTAGCGAAGGGGCCGATATTTGGATGTGGACCCGTTCTAGAATAGCGATCATTCTTTGCATGGACCCGAAATACATTCTACCGGAGTGGACCGTCCGTCCGAGTTTTCACTTTTGGCCACTATAGAGGCACCGGGCAATTTTGTGGACCCTCGCCCACATGATATATTACCGTACACAACACTGGCACCGAGTATCGACCATCGACTACGCTGATTTCGTGAGGCGTGCCCGATGGAAAGCATATCAAACAACTCGCCAGCGCGAAAAGTTTGAGAATTATTTGGAGATACTATAATCTCCGACACACCACCTGGAGAAACTGTGTTCTCTCTAGCTGCAGGATAATTGAGTCACAGTACCATACCTGCAAGGACTCCTCCGACCGATGACGTCGCCACCATAACGGAGTTCTCTTAAGGGCCTAGAGTAACAAACGAACAATGTAATTCGAACACAAGGACAATAGGCCGTTAACAATACATTACTGAGATATCTTCCATGCAACCATTGTATTTGTTTACTAAAGAATCAAAGTTTTAATTAAAAAAAAATCCCGGTGGGGACGAGATTTTCCGCCCGTCCAGACCGGCCCTGGGGCCCACCCAGCCTCCTGTACAACGGGTACCGGGTCTTTCCGGAAGGTAAAGTGCGGCCGGGGCATGCTGTAGACCACTCACCCACTTCTAGTGCCGCGGTCATTAAAGAGTACAGCTATACCTCTACCAAACCTCTCGGCCACACCGGGCCTGTAACGGGATCACTTTACCTTTACCTTTGACACAACAGTACACTGCAGGCTAAGTTTCATGGACGTCTTTGATTGTGGGTAAGTTATGAAATCCACGTAAATAGGGGATGACGATGATGTTGATTATGTGAGTAATAATAATAATAATAATAATAATAATAATGGGGGCGAGGGACAGTAGGAATATATTCAGCCCACTGTGGCAACCTCTAAGACATCTCAAATTTACGACAGCTGTGACCGTCAGTACCGAGTTAAACGTTTGCTATGCATCTACTGACTACGGAGTACTGCTGCCGACAGGTGCACTGTACAAAAGTGGCAGAAACTAGGGCCTGAGCCAACAGGACAGGTGAAGAATGAGGAAGCAGAAACTTACTGAATGTGGTGGTGGTGATGATAATGATGATGATGGTGATACATAGAGTGATGATCGTGATAATAAAAATGTGCCAAGACAGCTCAATCAGTAGAGTAACTAGGCTATGGGATGTGAGATGGAGGTTCGATTCCCGGAAGGGGAAGATATGCTACTCTTCTAAATCGCTTCCAGATCGGATTCGAGAATCACTGATCCATATATTGATTATTGGGGTCTTTACTAAGGGCCGGGTAGCGTAGTCGGTATAGCGACTGGCTACGGGCTGGACGGTCCGGGGATCGAATTCCGGTGGTGGCGAGATTTTCCGCACCTGTCCAGACCGGCCCTGGGGCCCACCCAGCCTCCTGTACATTGGCTAACGGGTCTTTCCTGGGGGTACAGGCGGACGAGGCGTGGGGCTGACCCCCCCACCCCATCTAGTGCCGAGGTCCTAGAAAGAGTAGAGCTATACCTCTACTCACCCTACGGGCTTTCGTGGCCCATAAAAAGGGTGAGACCTACCTACTATTGGAATAAATCGGACGGGGCGTGGAGCTGACTACTCACCTCCACCTAGCCCCAAGATTAAAAAAGTATGTTGTCATTGCTACACACCCACCACTTCTTCGTGGTATGGTGATAAATTCAGCCCGCGTATTTATGAAACGAATCAACTGACTGTGGTAAATAAATAATACGACAATCAATATATGTATGACGAACAGTGAGACGCGTTCGTGCAAACATTTTTGCAGTGCAAAAACAATAAGTATTACATATTCTGAATTTGTTTGTAGACTTAGATATCCAGCATGCAATTCGTACGCGCCATATTGTGATCTGTAGCCAGTCCGGTTCTGCAACATTTTTCCACGTTATCTCACTAACTGAACGATTTTCTACAAGAAAAAGATTATTGAGCTTAAAACGTGTGTTTTGATTTTCTCTGCAAATTTCTTCTGAAACATTTCTCATTCTAGGAAAAACTGAGCGACGTCTGATACAAACGTACGTTATATAGATCTTCCTGTACCGTACCAGTTTTTCTTGTCAGATTTTAATGAACGTTGATTTTTCTCGATAGATTTTCGAAAAATACTTAAATGTATAATTTCACGACAATCCGTCCAGTGGGACCGGGTTGTTCCATGCGGAGGGACGAAAGGACAGACGGACGGACAGACACGACGAAGCTAATAGTCGCTTTTCACAATTTTGCGAACACGCCTAAAAATCCAATTACTTAGCAGTGTTCTCGTTATTAAATCTTCAGATACGGAAACTTGGAGATACCAGTTGCACTTCATGATTACGACTTAGCTTGACTGATTTTGACGAACATGTGCTGAATCACCTCATAGCAATAAGAGAGACCTATCGCCTGACAAAAGCGAAGTGGCATGTTGTCTCGCTCCGTGGTCTTGTACTAAGACATTCAAACAAAAATCCCTGGCGTATCTAGCGACCACTAACCACGAACAGAGACTTCTGCGAATTCGGTGTCGTAGTGCCAGGTACAGCAAACAGTTCACACGGTACAGCGTTACGTGTACAGAAAATTCCAAAATATAATCCTATTGGTTGCAAAAGATAAGGAGTATAAACCCAACAGAGGGTAAAGATGGTGTGTAACCGTTACCACAACTTTGTTGAGGAAACTGTTCAAGAAAATATCTGCGTAGAACAGGGATGAAGTAACATCGAGTAATTGAAAAAGCAAGCAATTTTCTTTTCCTTACTACCTCCATTTCTCCTCTCTTTTATCCCCAGGGTTTCCTTTGAACAGCGAATCCAATTTTCCACACCTCAAGGTTGACCACACTATTTCTCTGCTACAGAATCTGATCCATTTTATGAAATCATAACTAAATAGAGATGTAGTAAGATATTAATCCTTATGTCAAATGTAGGGTTCTCACAATGGAGCTGGTGAAATTCGTATCTTCTGGAATGTTACGCTCTGCCCGCTTGTGTCAACTATCTACTGATCGACACGGCGCAAAACTCACCCGACTTCAATATTTAATTCTTACGTCAGGTAGTGTAGCATGAAGCATAAAATTTATATTATATATATAAAACAAAGAGCAGTGGGCAGATATCACGAAACGTCATTGCCTGCTACAAAAGAGGACATTTTTACTAAGACTATTGTCAGTATCACCCATCCTAACTATAGTTACTTTCTGTGTCTTCTCTTTCTTATTCCAGTATGATTTTAAAATTATTACTAATCAAGAGTGAATACTGTGGAAGGTAAAAGGTAAAGCAATCCCTGTACATGCCTATTGAAGCCCCAGAGGGTTCCAGGCGGATGAGGCTCCCAGATTTCGGGACAAACGGCACATGAAGGTGGTAAGGTTGTCAGCCCTACGCATCGGCCGTCTTTAGCCATCAAGAAATATTCGTGCTACTCATTTCTGCTACAGGCTGAATCGACCCCATCGCCATTTTACGGTCGGAAGGGTTATGTAAATGAAAAATATCAGTGATAACCGGCGACCTTCTGGCTTGTAGCACAGTGCCTCGACGAATCGCGCCACCACTTGCGCCCCTGTGGAACATATTTTAATAAAAAATAAATAAGGATCACAGAGAGGAAATGTAAGATTTTTTTTTTGTTTTTCCGCTATACCAACAAAGGAATATAGTGCAAATCGTCGATCTCAACATCAGAAGTTGGCGCGTCCCATGTGTTATTAAATTTTCAGCATTCGGGTGGTCTTACATCGCATAAAGAATATACAAAGTTTCGTAAAATTATTGCAAATCAACATTTCGATGGAAGTGCAACTTATTAAAGAGACCTAACTAGGTGTGGTAAATGGCAGTAACATCAATGTTTATGAACTGTAACATTTACATATGCAGTACACGCACATAAAGTTCACATTACCAAGATATTGAGCAGCCAATCTCTCGAAAGTTTATTTTATGCTAAGAACCAACGAAGGTCGTCTTAGTGCTCGTTCCCCAGGCATGGCTTATCCAGGGTAACAAGAGAGCAACATTTTTTCCTCCCTGCTGCCAATTCCTGTACCTTATTTATATTCTCTCCTTTCTTCTCTGCTCTCTCCCATGTCCACAGTATAAGAAGGGAAAAGAAAACAGGGCGAACAAACGAAATAAGGAATGCGTAGGTTCCTTGAAGCAAGCAACGTCTCGGCATCAACTTGACAACGGTTACCATGGGAACGCACCTTAATGAGACCAACTTACTCGTCAGTTTCCATATTTTTCGTTTTACATCTGTCGTTTTCGTTTCTGTATTGTTATGACTTTTCTTTATGACATCACAGAAAATACTTCAGTGTGAGAGCCAGGAACCCCCATTTGATGGTCACGAGCAAAATATCTCATGATATGAAGGCTATAAAAAGGCCGCTCCTTTCATAATTCATCTCATAATCTAAGAGTGTGATAAGCTATATTGTTATGTCGCATGGTGCAAAAACTTACGTGCGTATCTATCAACTGTCTATTTGTACTTCTTCAGAGTGAGAGATTTCATGACAAACGTGGTAAGGTGCAGATTTGCATTGCTTATTCATTTCATGCATATATGTAAATAATAATAATAATAATAATAATAATAACATGAAGTCAAGGAACTACAGAAAACAGCCATATTGGGCACTGCACACATACTTCGGAAAGTACTAATGTAAAATACAATAGATTCAAAGCTGAAACTAACGATATAAGCACCATGAATAGTAACAACAGAATAGCTGCAACACCGTATTCCCTAGGGACATAGTTTGTCTCAGGAATATAAGTATAAATACACTGCATAAAGGAGATGATTATGATGATAATAATAATAATAATAATAATCTGTTCTTCTTCATCGTCATGTGACAGTTCATAATATAGAGGTTAAAGCTGTTGAAAAAATCTACTTGTGTTCCCAGCCGTAATCAATGCTCGACGTTAACTGAGCTCAGTTGGACTTCAACACCGGTCTAAAACGTCTGGTTACGTGAGAAGATTTTGTCCCTTTAGTCGCCATAACAGCTTAAGGTCTGGATAAAATTATTCTGTAGGACGGCGCTCGCATCTTCCGCCCGTCAGTTTGTGTCAACAAAAGAGCTTCGGTCATATTTAGATGCCTTCGCGAAATTGAGAAAAACGACTAGTAGCTTCGTCATGTCTGTCAGTCTGTCCACATGAAACTAGGCTACCAGCAGACAGATTTTCATGAAATGTGATATTTGAGTGCTTTTCGAAAATCCGTCGTGAAAGTTAAACGTAGTTTCAAATCTGACAATAATAACGAGCACATTACATGAAGATCTACGCACATTTATGATCACATCTCGCTGAATAAGACATGTTTCAGACAACAGTTGTACAGAACATCAAACACACATTTTATGTTCACTTATTTTTTTTTCCGAAAATCGTGCCGTTTATGAGATGACGTACAAAAATATGGCAGAACCAGACAGGCCACACATTGACACATCGAAATTTGTCCGGTATGCGATGTACATGCCGGATACCTACGGCAAAAACACACACATTCATAAAATTTGATACTTTGTGTTTCATAATTGATTAATTCGGTCTGATCTCATAAACTTCTTCGCCTCAGCGCTTACAAAAACTGCGCAACGACTTCTCTATCATTACGATCTGTTTATCCGGTTTGTACGTGTAAAGATGGTCATGAGCAAATAAAATTCTTTTGCTTCATTGCAGCATTGGGCACTTTACATGAAGACATACGTACGTTTTATTGTTGTCGGCGACATGAATTATCCACAAAAGCATTGTTGTGCACCGCTTAGAATGTCTATATAGTTAACTGAGACATGTAGCCCGAAACACACACACACGCACACAGACACACCACACACACACATACACACACACACACACAGACACGCACACACACACAGACACACACACACACACAGAAACATACGCACACAGACACACACACACCACACACACAGACACGCACACACACACAGAAACATACGCACACAGACACACACACACACAGAAACATACGCACACAGACACACACACACAGACACGCACACACACAGACACACACACACACACACACACACAGACACACACGCACACACACACACACACACACACACACA
>Ga0131853_10018576_pt1 | contig 12653 bp, 8 predicted proteins | sample TergutLab28metaG_FD_92764 | JGI IMG/M metagenome (GOLD analysis project Ga0131853, IMG submission 92764) | Labiotermes labralis P1 segment gut microbial communities from Petit-Saut dam, French Guiana - Lab288 P1 (version 2) (version 2) | ecosystem: Host-associated > Arthropoda: Insects >...
ACTGTCGTGGGTAGGACAAAGTTTATCTCACTGTCGTGGTAGGGCCAAGGTCGTTACTGAAGTTGGTATGGCAAAGGTTATGTTACTGTCGTGGGTAGGGCAAAGGTTGTTACTGTCGTTGGTAGGACAAAAGTTATGTCACTGTCGTGGGTAGGGCAAAGTTTATCTCACTGTCGTGGTAGGGCCAAGGTCGTTACTGAAGTTGGTATGGCAAAGGTTATGTTACTGTCGTGGGTAGGGCAAAGGTTGTTACTGTCGTTGGTAGGGCAAAAGTCATATCACTGTCGTGGTAGGGCCAAGGTCGCTACTGAATTTGGTAGGGCAAAGGTTATGTTTATGTTACTGTCTTGGATATGGCAAAGGTTATGTCACTGTTGTGGTAGGGCCAAGGTTGTTACTGTTGTTGGTAGGGCAAAAGTTGTTACTGTCATGGGTAGGGCAAAGGTTATGTTACTCTCGTGGATAGGGTAAAGGTTATGTCACTGTTGTGGTAGGGCCAAGGTTGTTACTGTCGTTGGTAGGGCAAATGTTTTACTGTCATGGGTAGGGCAAAGGTCATGTTACTGTCGGTGGTAAGGCAATGTATATTTCTCTCGTAGTGCTGTAACGAGAAAAAGTCCTTCGAAAATTTCGTTAGGAAAGTCACATTTCTTTACTTAAAACTTAGCTGCAAATTTCCTCCTGTAACATTTTGAGCATTAAGAATAAAACGAATAATGACAACATGATTTGATCCATAAGGTAAAGGAAGGTGAAGAGACACGATACGTGCATTACGTCACACTGAGTGATAGTCGTAAATAGCCCGTAATAGCTTACGCGTATATCATTTGTAACTAGTTGCCAATACTTGTGACGGCGACATCACTAAGATATTATCAACCGTTTGAAGACGGACCTTTATTTAATTTTGATTTGTATATTTTGTGTCTCTCTGTGTGTGTGTGTGTGATTTCTACATCAAAGACAGCATAAATAATATCAGTGACGAAACGAGGCTCTTTAATGGAAACATTTCTCTTTAATGTGAGAAATGTACGAAACACAAAATGTCCGTGGCCACATGTAGGATACATCAATATTATATCATATGTCACTACTAAGAAAAGCTCTCAGCAAACAAGTAACAAATTTGCGAACCTTGAGACTCTCAGACCCTCCTGTTACCGGTACCGCCATCACCACCAGACTGTTTATGAAATAATTAGGTCTCACCATGTTATCCTTTTTCAGTATTTAGGTATCCAGGATTAACCCTTTTCTTGACTGACCCTTGTGATTCACATTTAAGACAAACTTCATCTATTTGTTTCAAGTCATGGCCAGTTAAGCACAATCGCCATGTTTGCCACTAGACGAAAACGGCATTTTAATCACTTTGTGTTTCAAAGATATTATATATGTAATTTATAATATCATTCTATCCGTACTTTCAATTCAGGACTAGAAGAAATGGGGACATATAAATTCACTTTTGCCTTGGGCCCAGAAATATCCAAAATAGGCGTGTTTTTATTTATTTAATTGTGTTATATTAGCCTCATTTTTCACCTCCTCAGACTCGTCATTCATATTCAGCCTCATGTCATACCTTGCTATGTGCAGTCGAGATGAAACCTGCACAGACAACGTGCGCGATACGTTACACGAGGCCACTGACCTGACTGCAAAGTCTACGCCATTATCACAGCAAAAAATTTTGAACATTTCTCTGCTACTTAGAGCGGTCAAATGGGTATCAATGCTGCTTCATGTTCGGGAGATTCCAACTTAAATTTCGGCTTACAAATCGGTTATCGTTTCAGAAATTTGTTAATTTTTTCAGCATCACCCGTCAAATAACATAACAGTACCGCTGAGACAGGACTAATATCGTCCTCAAAATTTACTGATCATAGATACACGGTACTTATCCTTGACAGTGCGAATAATTTTCAGAAAACAAGAATGTCTCCCGAAACTTCAAAATGTTCGACTGCCATTGCTGTTACTCAATGATTCCAAGCTACATATTCTGAGTTACTAACGGAGTATTTAAATATCATCATCATCATCATCATCATCTATCTTTCATGGAGTTGGGCCACTCTTTGACCCGTTCCGGGATCACGTATTCAGATGTCTCTTAAAAGGTCTTCCATAATTCCTTCTGCCAGTTGGGGAGTAGTGTTTCATTACCCTGGGTAAACTGGGTAATGCCATCTCCAAACATCCAAGTTCAGAGGCTAAAGTTAGTAATCGTACCACTGGACTACCCCGCTCTGGGCCCGTAACCCATTCAAAGGAAATTATAACCACTGGCAATTCTCACGGAAAGAAGCCGAACAGATTTTCTTTAAACGACAACATGGATGTGGAAAAGGTATTGAAATATACAATAACTAAATAACTGTTCTTGTATGGCAGAAGTATATATCAATAAATCAGAAGACACTTCTCTCTCACAACGGTAACGTCAATTATTTTTTATGTTTTCGATCCATATTATCAATTTTCTGGGGACTAGGAACCGTAAAGTTCTGTCTGAACATACCTTCATCCATGACAGTAGCTCTCCTAAGCCGGGGCTACACTGCTGCGAAAACACTCTGTAAAACAAAAACTAACATTATTGATGTTCCAGTGGCTTTATTTACGGCGTAGAACATTCCTGATAAACTGAAAAATGAGCATAATATTCTTCACCACGTTACAGCACTTACGTTATTATGAAATGATGAAATAAAGTGTTATAAATATTAGAGCACTATTTGTCTCTAAAAGCCAGTGTATTGCTTCACCAAAATGTACACACGGTTTTGTAGGTAGAATGATAACGCCTCGGACAGGGTGTGCCATGTTTGCGCCGTCTGATATCAGTCATAACACTCAGCATTACCTTCGTTATCAATTAATGTTTTACCTCAATCTACATGTTAACCTTACATTGTGCACTAGGGCTATATTCAAAAATATTAATTTGTAAAACTTGGTAAGTTACTATTAATTTCTTTGTGGTCCCTGATCATGGCCGTTTAGGCCGAAATATTTTGGATCAATAACAAATAAATGGAATAGAGTATAACTTGTTAGTTTATTTCCCTGACACACTGAATTGTAGCTTAACAATGTGTTACAAAATAGATATCTAGTTTTTTAAAAAAAAAATCCGCAGTTACAAACGCTATATTGGAATATTTCACATATTTGTCTTGTTAATAATTTCAGTAACTTATCCAGCATCCCTTGCGTGATTCACACAAATAGCAAACTTAATAATAATGCAGGTACGCGGTTTTTAAAAGAAAGGTAATTGCATTACAGTTCTATTCTTGACTAAAACCAAATTATATAATCAAACAGTCAGTTGTACGTTTATTTGTAACCCCTTCGCGCACTGCATTCTTGTCGTTTTCTGTGGTATGCATATTACAGCAAGCATGCGCGTAGGGTGATTTTAGCGGAGAGTACAGCAATAAGAGTGGGCTCCGAACAATTGCCGAGCACGTGACCAGGTGTTGATCCACTGTCCTTTAATCGGAATACACCATAACATTTCCGGACTTACTGCTGTCATCGGGTGTTTGGATATTAAAACATACGTGACAATTCGCATTATTCCTTCGGTTGTGTAATTTTAATAATGGTTAGACGTAGTATCGGTAAGAAAGTCCGCCAAATTTCCCGAACAAACCAGATTAAATACACACTGCACGCGTAGTGTTTGATCAATAAGCTTAAGTGCACGGTGTATCCACAACAGTAATTCAGGGTCATGCCATGTGATTAGTAGGTGTATGGATAGAGAGACACGCAGCGACTGTTTCGTTTATTGCTCACTGCCACATTAAAATTTGTTCATGTAATGATAGGTACAGACTGGTAAAATTTAGAGTGCGTAAAAGGTGTGCAATGTGTTTAAAGTAAACAAACCTGTGTCCAAAGCGGCCATGATGGTCTGATTGCAGCGCCAGCTGGTGTTACTGTCAAACAAGAACGAGGGAGGAGCACGCACGGCGCATGAGACGTGCTGACTGAGCAGTCGTCGAGACCACGTTACGCTACCACCAACACCTGCACCTCACATTAAAAACACCTTGCAGTATTTCTAATACACTTTTTTCATCTGTCAGAATGTAATCTGAGAACTGGTTGGGAAGAATATGTCGGTTTGCCAGCTTTGATTTAACTTACGCTATTACGTCACTGGAACTCACTGCTCGCCCAGGCAATCGATCTGTCTTTGAACCACCCGCTTCCATGCAGGACGCAGAACGCAGCTTACCCAGGAGTTGACTCCGCCAAGGGATAGAGTTCCCACCGCGTAACGAAAAGTGCGATCGTCTCAGGTAAGTACGACCGTCATTATATGACCAGCCGTTACGCGCACACAACACAACCTGTTCCAAAGTGTGGGACCTCCAAGTATAGTACGTTTATAACAAATGAAAAATTTGCAAATACGGTGCAAGGTTACTATTTGCTGGGGCGGTGATGCGGTCCAATTTTCTATAGTAGGTATCGTTGATCGCTGTCATTTAGTTCTCGCACTGTCTGACTGCAACTTGTGTTCCGTTTGTAGGAGTTCGTCGCAGATTTGGTTGCTGTTTTCCTTCCGTTTTGATCTGTTTTGGTCTGGTTAGATTCTGCGTTTTCTAACTGGCCCATCATCACCTAATTTTCTTCAAATTGGTAGGTGTTTTTTAATAATTTTGCATTTTTAAATTCAATTCCTAATTCCATTTCGATTGTGTTGGCACGTTCTGAGTCTGAGTAGATCCTTAAAGCTTGCATGTTTTATTTCTTCTTATTATTATTGTTATTATCATTCCAAAACTTTGTTTTAATTTCAAATGCCTGTAAAATATTAATAGCGAAATTATCATTATTTAACATGTTATCGAATTTTTCTTTATTGGCAAATATTTGAACGCGAAATATTTGTGGTAAAAACGTAAAAAATATGTAATAAGCAAAATTGTATCTGGTATTTCCATACGCATTTCTTTCTGTAGTCATTATAATTTTCTTTGCACGTATTCATTTTCTCTGCATTTTTTATGTATTATGATGCAGTGTTTGATTTATCAGTTCTGTTTACATAATATTATTTCGAATCCTCCCTTTTTAACTGAGTAGTTGATGTTTTTGTCTCGAGCCCAGTGTACGCGTTTCGTCTGGTGGTGCGATGTAATAAGAAGGCAGTTTGCTTGCTATGTGTTTTGAAGAAGCTGATTTGGGACTGGCCTTTCAAAGGTACCGGCTTAACCACCCATTTTATATTATACTTTCCGTAGCTTAATACACTGAACTCATTAGTAATTGTGACGTAGCATTCCAGTTACTTATCTTACTCATCGCTGTGCGCGTGGGCTTCTAGCATAGTATCGATTGCTCTCGTTTTCACTTCAACATGGCTGTTGTGTTTCAGTGAAGGTTTTCTAAAGTTTGTGTGTAATGATAGAGTTCAAAATTATTCTATCTGTGTACTTCGCTGTAAAGGAGCGATTAAACCAGAAAATACGGAGTGCTTCATGACCCCCAAATATTAAGAAGAATTTTTATTTTAAAAAATATTAGTAATTATTAATTTAAAGTTAGAAAATTTCGGTATTGGATACCTTAAATGCGGCGTGTATTTTAAACATTAAATAATCTCCTTTGTTAGTAACATTTTAGAGTTGCATTGCAAATAGTCGGATATATGTACGGCTGCCGTACGATATATGTACGGCTGCCGTACGATATTTTCTAAACACCCTGTCCTTCCATACCTTCCATGAGTTTTTTTTTTTTTTGCTGTAGAGATGTTGTGTTGCGTGCATATGCGTAGCGTGGTCTCCGTAATAATAATATTGCAATACGGACGCATTTAAATCTGGAATACACTTACAGTACAGTTTTGTACGTAAGCATATAATTGGTAATTTTTTATTCAGGAGAAAACTAAATGGATTGAACTATGTAAAAAATCAGAGGTCAAAAGATAATTAAATAAAACACAAAAGCGCCATTCGACGTCTTTACTTATTACGTACTGACAAACGTTAACGTACATTTAAGCCTTTTACATGTAAGACGCCCTAACGTTATAGAAAAACCAGGCCGTTACATATGTTATTATTTACTGTCAATAAGAGTAATTTCAACTTGTAAGTGTATAGGTTCTTTTGAACTAACAATAATAAGCCAAGGTTAATTAAAGGCAAAATTAAACATAATTTTTTTTTCTTCTAAACTTAATATATCTACTGTGTTGCTCATCTTGCATTGGAGCTTTAAGGGGCTTGGAAAATTGATTTTATTTTCATTCACATGAACCACCGCATGACTTTAGCGATCCACACAGAGTACATAATTTGTTGCAAATATTTTTATTATAACTGCTTCATTACCTTCAGTAAATAAGATTAAATCTTTGTACGTGACCCTAATTTAAAAAAAAATTATTTCTGGCCAAAATATTACCATAGTCTTTAGCCAGCTGGCTAAGACTTACGGCAGTATTGAGTGGCAAAGTTAAGCAGCTGTTAGACAGGTACTGAGTGTGGTATGGCAGTGACGACTAACTGCTCACGCGAATTAATTATAAATAAAATCTATGCTTTAAGCATGCATAAAATTTCTCAACAATTATAAAATCACATTTCCTGTAGGTATAAAAAAAGACAGCTAATAAATCTGTTTTATTTTTAGTGTGGCTGCTATAAAGAAATTTAACTTCTGGCACAGTGTATTGTGTTCCCTTAAAATAAATTACGGCAGTGAATTTGTGTCCGAATTGAGACGACGTGCTGTTAGATCATACTTCGCAATTTGTGTTTATATTCTGCTTATGTCATGAATCAAGTGACATTTAAGAAGACTGGTAGATAAATTACGTACGAAATATGATACAGAGTAGTATAATAGTCATTTACATCTTGGTTGTAAAAAATAGAGAAACCAAACCGGAATTATATTTGTTATTAATTTCTCTAAATGTCAGGTTGAATGTTGATGCGTTCTGGATGAATATTTTGAAATGGGGTACCTACGGCATGATGTCTGATGTGGTTGCTTCAGGTGCTGTGAAGGTTACTGGGAATCATTCAGCATTTCCTTTGTATGTCATTTGTTTTAGGACAAATAATTAACCAGCAATAGTCTCACGTCGCTTCTACCTGCACAAAGTTTGGAATCTTAGTACCGTCCGAGAAGCAAAACAGTTTTGTCCCTTTAGATGCAATTGAATGTGCCATACTACAAAAGGAAAGTATTCAGGTGGACTTCCTCTTCACCGGCCAATAGTTCCTCAGTTAGTCAAGAAAATACTTGCATTTTGGGGAAAAAGAATTTTCTTTAGTGTGTTAGCAAACTTCTTTTTGGTAGTTCCTATACCGATCAAGATGAAACCACTCCAAATTTCAGTTTTATATACTGATGACTCATTTTAATCTTACTCTCCAATCTGCGCCTAGATTTTTAAATTTATCTCTTTTTTCAGATATTCCCACCAAACCTTGAATATATTTCTCTTCTTTTCTACAATGAATTATGTTAAACACAAGCGAAACTGAGCAACTTGAACTGATATGTCGGAGGATACCTGGAGCAAGGTGGCTCCAAATATGGTTCTTTAATTGAAGTATATCAATGCCGAGACAGTCTTGCTGCTTAAAAACAGACAACTGTTTGAAACATAATTTTTTATGATAATATTTCCAGTCTTGATGCTGTAGGATATTGTCTGGTTCGCCATTTGGGTCGGATAAACCACCGAATACATACTTGTTTTCTGCAATTCTAGGTGGAAAACTGCTGGAGTTTAATCTCCGTAATTTTTCAAACTTCCTTATAACTGTCTTAAAATTAGCCACTACTTTGCAAACTAAATAAAATTCAGATACATGAGCAGTTAACAGGGTGAAAGTAATTAGCAAGGGAGTAATTGAAAATGTTCATTAAAACTGACTTATTTTATTTTTAACACTAAATTTCCCCTTCCCCCAGTACTAAGCACATTTAAGTTCTAACGCAATTATACTTATTGAGGGTAAGTTAGGAGTGACATGCCTCATGTTTAAGCTTTACATAATATATCCCAATACATATCAGATGACAAGTAAATATTTATTCAGTGTCAGTCACACTCAACATTATTAAGAATTTTTTAAACTTTTGACATTTTCCTTTAAAATGAAATTGTAAAGTTGTTGTGTAGCTGACTGACTTGTGATTGTGTTTGAGTTTACGCAGGGCAAGGTATCTGGACAAACACAACACATCCAAATATTTTAATTTGATGTCGCGCTTTATTTTTCATTTCTTCATTAACAACATTTTATATTATTCAAGTATTTGTTTATCTTTATTTAAGCGCATACCTAAGGTGCTTCACATCTGTATTACATCCCACAATCATATTTTTACAATTGTTAGTAACAAGTCTGTTTCAGTGCTGGTAATACCAAATGTAATTTTCGATATTTCGATATAAAAATGATGTTATAATGACTTAGTTCACAAAATGACAGAAGAAAAACGAACTTCAGCGTTTTTGGCATCTTATTATTTGTATTTAATTTATTTAAAAATTGTATTTATTTTAATAATCAAAATTGATACCGTCCTCCAGTAGGCTTTGTAATTAACAAATTTAAGAATAATAAATTCTATTCCTTGTTGCGCGCCTTGTAAAATGCTGAACTGTAGTTATTAATGGGCTGGGGATCTTCGTGCTTTTACGAAAAAGGGAAATGTTGAAGCCGAAATTCCACCTGTATATATAATATAACGTGAGGATTCAACTTGAAATTAAGGTTTATAGTGACTTTCTGTCAGATACATTGCCAACATTTGTTAAGAATTTTGTGCCTCAGACCTGAAAATGGAGGGAGTATATTCCTCGGGAACATTGGCGTAAAGTGATCAGAACACAACATCTTGTCAAATTAGAATATTATAAATTCAGTATTTAATAGTAGACACAAATACTGCATGATAAACAAAATCTGCCCTCACCTCTCTCTCTGTCTTTCGAAAAGTAATTAAAATTTAATTGCTTATAACGCAGGAGCATAAGACGATATAAACGAAGTACATAAATTAGACTGGAATTGAATAGCCATCTCCTTTATTGAAGAAGTAACAACAGAACACTTTATCAACAGAATAACTGATTGGCTGAAATAAACTATTTACTTTAGAATAAATGCATTAAAATGCCAGTCCTATAAGATGTGGTTTAAAAATTTTAAATTGTGCAAGAAAAATTATTACATGTAATTACATGAAACTTAAAATAAATCTTCGACAAAAGAGAACTATGTCGGATACGGGGCATGAACTACGGATGTACCAACGCTGACGTTAGGTGTTCTGTCGAAATGTTCGTTTTTTTTACGTTGGAGATAAAGCAACGATTTTTCTTGTGGTTGTGGATATTAAGACTGTTATTTTTAAATTAACGTTGTGCATTCTGGCACTAATATCAAGTAGAGCATTTCATCAGTGACCCGATCGCAAGTGGCCAAAATCTCGGCGGATTAGATTCGCTTTTAAGTGGCCAGCTAACTCGGGGAAGAAAGGTTTTGTGCATCTGGCCAACTGTACTCAGCAGAGCACATCCTTTTTTGGACAACTAATATTTATTTTCCGTAACACTTCAATTACAATAAAGAAGGTTTGTCTCATTGTAAAAGGTATTACATAACCACTTTAGCTATTTCTGTGGCTGCAGCACATAGAGGTTTTTTCAAAAGACAGGCCCTTTCAAACAGATAGAGTGAATTTATCTCAGTAATTAACCTAATTGATGCACAAAATTTTTGTTTTACAATAAGTTTATTTCATGCCTCTACATGTTTCGAACACATGTGCTCGAAACATGTAGAGGCAAGAAGTAAACTTATTGTAAAACAAAAATTTTGTGCATCAAGTTGGTTAATTACTGAGATAAATATACTGAGATGCACAGTCAACAAAACGTCAAAAAAGGACAGAGGGAAGTTTATTTGTTTTTACAATACATGAAGGCACCATACCACAAAGTTCAGAAGTAATCCCTGAACAAAATATTGAATCCAACACACAGTGTTCATTCTAATGTTATTACCCAAAGTTTAGTTTTTGAGGGCTGCGAGCAATTTGAGAAAATCTTCTATATTAATGTATGTTATCCCTGAAGAGTTTGGAGTCCGGTTCTCCAGCATCTTAACTTTAATCACGCTAATGTTACTTACGTATCTATCCTTTGCGATTTTGTTAGGTAAGGGACGGCTAACTGGAAACGTCGGCTGCCGTAAAAGGAACAGTTTAAAGTACTTGCAGGTGTAGCGTATTGCAGACACAGACATTTAAATACAAATGGGTATGAAATGTGAGCAAGTGAGTTATGGTTTCACACTTTAACTGAAAATATATATGAGGTATCAGCTATTACATTAGGAGTAGAGGTAATTTAAATAAGAGTGGAAAAGAACGACACTGGCTTGGTAATTCTTTCAAGAACAAATGTAAAGGGTAGTCATATACAGAACTGAATATAGTTTGGCAAATTTTTTAGCAAAGAAAATATTTAGAATCTATACATATCACGTAGGAGAGAGCACATATTTTACCAATGTTTCTTTTCTACGTATGCATATATCAGTGCGGAAATTTGGCGAGTTCGTACGAAATAGATGACCTTCTTGTGGGTTGAAGTTGGCCAGCCCTAGTTTAAATAACCAGTTATTGATACCAGAGTACGTGTTGGTCCAAGCGGTAAAGTTACTCGCAGTACGCGGTTGGTGTCTTCTGGATATTCCGGCCGGCCAACAAGTGCACTGCTCGAGGATGTTTGTTGCTGTTCTCAGTCCTAAAGCACAGACCTAGAAGTTTTATTCATAAAGGGAAAGGTTACTATCTGTAGCACCAATGAGTGAATACAACAATAAAACTATCAGTCTATACACAATACATTATTGTGGCAATCTATAGAGCTACATTTTTTCAGTTATGTAAGATAAACGTCACCAGGTTTCGTAATCCAGAAATACATAAAGACGAAAATATATAGCTACAGCCTCACATTCAACAATAAAACTTACTCATTAGTTTTATTATTAAAATTATGATAATTGTTATATAGTTTCCTCTTCATGTATTTCTGGAATACGAAGCCTGTTGATGGTTGTTTTGCACAACCGTAAAATGTAGCTTTTTAGTTTGCCATAATAAAGTATTGTGTATTGACTGATAGTTTTATTGACTTATTTGACTGACACGACAGGAATGGCAAACATTAGAAAGTACGTGTGAAGACGTATTGGTAATATACGCCTTCCGATACATCGATTGTGGCTTCGTAAAGATTTTAATTAAACTTTTTGCAGCGTAAACCAATATTTTACCAGAATTTTGTTATAGTATTATCAAAGATAGTTTTCAATAACTTCGATGAAACAATATTGCAACGTTTCATAGATTTCTTCCGTGTTCCACATGTAAGTTCCTTGCATTTCGAAAATAATATGCCCGTGTGTTTGTGTGTATGTGTGTATGTTTGTGTATGTGTGTGTGTGTGTTAGTGTTCATGTACAAAAACTCCATTGCAGTTAAAATATATGAAGCAGTAAAATATTTTTTCTTTCAAGATATGAACAGCTAACATATTTTTAATAGGAGCCATTAGTTTGTGTTATTTAATATTCGATAAAATGAGTTATTCCGTTTCAACACAACACCAATACGTATGTACTGGTGTTGTGTTGAGATGGAATAAACCATCTTCATGTTTGCACAGTGCTTCAATGATAATTAAACACTTTATTATCCAACTAATGCACAATATATAATATGTAGATACAATTAAAATTATAAAATATTTAAAAGTGCTCCAACATGTTTCAGATCACAGACGACCCATCATCAGGGAGACATGTACAGTGCTTGGCTAAAAATTACAAGAATGATTCTATCGTGTCCGTTGATATGGAGCACTTTTAAATATTTTATCATTTTCATTGCATCTACATTTTATATACAAGGTGCCCCAGGTGGAATGTGCCAGACTTCGGAAGGGTATTCCTTATGTTAAAGTATACCGATATAACCCCAAACACCCATGTCCAAAGTTGAACGGTTACGGAGATAATGGCCAGAGGAGTTTGAAACTTTGACAGCTGTTACACATTTATTGATTACCAAATACACATTAAAACTGGCAGGAATATGTGGTTTCTGTAATGTTAATATCTGTACTTAACATCAAACTAACTTGTAAGTGACATAAAGCCATTAAATTGAAATAAGAAAACACTCGCACTCATGTCATAGTTGTCCTTAGGGTTCCAAGCGCTAAATATGAGAATGCCCAGCGGTGACGTAACATGGCTGACTGCGCATTCCAGTATAAGCCTACTACATAACTGTACTAAAATAAGTACCTGCTTTACAGTAATTGTTCAAAGTGTCCTCCACCAGCTGCAATGCAGTTTTCGGTTGGATGGTTGTGGATGTGTGCTGCCGCTGCAAAAATGCGATCGCGCAGTGCTGCTAGTGAATCGACCTTAGTTTCGTAAATTAAAGTCTTCATGTGGCCCCAGAGGTAAAAATCAAGAGGCGTAAGATCTGGCGACCTCGGTGGCCATGCAACGGGCCCACCACGACCTAACCAGCGGTTAGGGAAGGATTCATTCAAGTAGTCTCTC
>Ga0131853_10018577_pt1 | contig 12653 bp, 13 predicted proteins | sample TergutLab28metaG_FD_92764 | JGI IMG/M metagenome (GOLD analysis project Ga0131853, IMG submission 92764) | Labiotermes labralis P1 segment gut microbial communities from Petit-Saut dam, French Guiana - Lab288 P1 (version 2) (version 2) | ecosystem: Host-associated > Arthropoda: Insects >...
GAAGATACATACGCAAGATGGCGTATGAATTGGAAGACCAAGTCGAGCAAGCGCTGAGCCTTGTAGTGTGTACCACGGAACAAAGCAGTAATATGAGGAAAGCACTGGAGCAGAAGATACTATAAAACGTAAGTACCCATACAGCACTATTTGTTAAAATAAAAGCTAGTGGTGACAGGAAAACAAGTGAAATAAAAAACCTAACGAAGCAAGTAGACAAGCTGGAAACAGAGCTGAAACAGAGCAGGGAGAAGAAAGCATACATGCATCATACGCCATCTCCCGCAGGAGCAACAACACTATAAGAAGCAGCTGTTACAGAACACTGCACACCATCTACCGTCACAAGCACAGAACTGACAGACGTAGCACTGCGACACGTGGCGCTACCTACTGAGGTGACGAGTAAAAGTTACGCGACAACGGTGAGGGAGACGAGAGTTACAGCATTTAAAGTGACAGTCAAATCCAGAGGTGAACACGCGCCGGATTCAATTAAACAAATGTTGAAAGCCAACATAAACACCGGGGGTTAAAACTTTTAAATCATGCAATGGAGGAGTAAAATAGAAACAAATAGCAAAGAAGAAATCGAAGCCCTAGATCAAGAAATAGAGCAAAATGTGGAGACGAACTGGAGGTTCGCGTACACACAAGAAGGAAACCACGGCTAATAATCACAAAGGTACCAGAAGGCATTTCAACAAACAACATTGAGGACACAATTATAAGGCAAAATCCTGAACTCAATCTACAGAAAGGAAGCATTGTGTCCAAGTTCTTCTATGTTACAAAGAAACTTACCGGCATGCAGTGATAGAAGTGGTGGACACAAGAAAAAATCTACTCTACAAGAAAATCAAATTAGGTTGGCAAATATGCAAGATTAATGACTACATAGTAGCAACTAGGTGCTACAACTGCTCAAAGTTTAATCATAGGACTCAGGAATGCAGGGGGAAGTAACCTGTCCTCTGTGTGTAGGGCCACATAACTTAAAAGAGTGTACAGGAGACTCAACTACACACAAGTGTACCAACTGTGCGAACTGCAATAAATACAATCCGACGAAGACCATTACTGATGCCCACTCATCATTGGATAAAAAATGATCTACCTGGCAGGCAACAATAGCGAAAATTAAAGTGAAAACGGAATACTAATGGACGGCTGGAAGATGGCTAATGTTACTGCTAAGCAAATGGAAAGAACGGGCAAAATGAATGCACGAATCAAATGCTTAAAAATAAACCTACAGCATTCTAGATTAGCTACAGAAACAGTAGACAGCAATGCTAGATCCACCTCATGGCATGACGTCCTGAACAAAATAGGTGAAAGGCAATGGAAGAGTTTTAATAAGCAGACAAATATATATCGCCAACGAAGAAACCTGGCACACAATATTCTGGACCAGTCGCGGCGCTAGCAACATCATCTTGACGATCCTAAATAATCAGGTGATTGGCTTCGTAAGAGGTTGGGCAATACACGATCAAGAGAGCTGCTCAGATCACAACAATATAAAATACGGTCTCGGTAATGAGAACACCATAACTCAACCGACGGGAAACAACAAGGGAGGGTGAGATACGGAGTGGATCAGACGGACATTGCGAAGTTTCAAAGGAGCCTCATACAAATCATGGAGAAACTTGAAATCGGAATGAACAAGGAAAGAGGAGGAATAGAGGGACTAGATAAACACCTTAACCAGAAAGTTGCAGCAGCACCATGCATGGAAATAGTAACTGAAGAATTTCAGGAAGTCCTAGAAACAGCATGCAGTATCCCTTTCAGAATAAGGAACATATCACAGAAGGAAACATCGAACTAATCTGTCCCTTGTTGGACACAATCTTACTATCTTGAGGAAAAAGGTAAATGCACAGCGAAGGAAATTTCAACGGACGAAAGACAATAACGACCCCTGTGATCATCGGAAAGAACAATATCTGGCCACAAAAGCTAAGTACGATGCAGCCATTAGGTAAGAAATTTATACATCCTGGAAAGAGTATTTCACTATGACCTCGATAACTAATCGATGCAGCGGAATATACAGGATACTGGCAGGTAGAGATAAGCGAGCATCACCTCCAACTACACTAAAACAAAAAGATGGTTCACTAACAACAAATCTTCAAGAAACTATTCAACACATGCTATAGATCCTCACAACACAAGATAACGAAAATAACGACACGGAATTGCAGGAAATATCCGCGCACTGGCACAAGAAGACATCGACACGGACGACAACAAGGAGTTTACCGTACAGGAAGTTAAGAACGTGGTATTGAGCACGCGTAAAAATAAGGCACCAGATGAAGACGGCATACCAAGCGAATTCTTTAAGAGTGTGGTAGAAATCTTACCCAGGTACATGACAACCATATACAATGGATGTCTCCGTAAAGGAATATTCCCGCAGAGGTGGAAGAAAGCGCTGTTAATACCAATAACTAGACCAGGGAAGACAGAAAGTGAAGAAGCAGCTAAATTCCGCCCTATAAATCTACTGGACACGGGTGGAAAGGTGCTGGAAATGATATTGATCAATAGAATCAACTACTACGTGTACTCACGAAGACACATGAACGAAAATCAGTTCGGCTTTAGACCTCAAAAAAGTACTATCGACGCGGCCATGGAATTTAAAGAAATTGTAAAGGAAATCCTGCCGGCAGGAGACGTCATAGGGCTGGTGTGTCTGGACGTGGAAGGCGCTTTTGATGCAGCCTTCAGACCCGCGATTCTGAAAAAAAGTGATAGGAGGCGGAAGACTTAAAAATCTCTACAAACATACAAAGATCTGCTTTACACAGCGTGCAGCGATTTTGGCAACGAACAGCATAAGAATGGAGAAAGATCTAAGTAGATGTTGCCCACAAGGCTCATGCAGCGCTCCAGGCTACTGTAATTTACGATATAACTCTCCGTTGAAAATAAAATACATTGATCGAACAAAAGTGGTAGCTTATGCGGACGACATAATAATGGCAACGAGTGACGAGTCGATAAGGGCCGTGGAAATTACACGAACGTAAAACATAGTAAAATAAAGAGATGGACAAAGAAAAAAAAGATCAATTTATCTTTTATCTTACGGCATTCAATTTAGTCTTTGTGCCCCCGGTACGGTGTTTATATTAGACTGCCCTTTAAATAGTTGCGCGTGGTTGTCTATAAACGTTTATTAATTATGAACCGAAGGTGATGAAACAGTTAAATAATCTGAACTGTTGAGAATAAATCAGAAATATTTCAGTTCAAGAAAATTTTAAGTACAGCGGCGTGCCGAGGGGAGTGTTGGGGTATCAACCCCTCAATTTCGGAAGGCCATCCAAAATGTGCCAAACTCAACCCGAATGAGAAAACTATTAAAAACCACTGAATTTCGGACGCCAACACCCTAAGATGTTCGGATAAAAGGAATTAAAACTCTAAAACTACCGCCGGTTCGCAATTGTGTTACATTCGCAATGACAAATAAATTGGTTGTCATCATAAATAGTCTTAAATTACCAAAAATTAAGAAAATTTTACGATATGAAATGAAATTCCTTATATAAAATTAAGTCTGCCTCCAGAACCCCTGGCTAGTGGGCTACCGCCAACAGATCTCCGTTCTCTCTGTCCTCAAATGAATTTGTTGAACCCCCTCCCCTGAACAAAATTCCTGGGTACGCCACTGATTAAGTAGTAGTGTTTAGTGCCTACACGCAGGAAGTTAATTTAAAAGTTTTATAATTCTTAATTTATTTTACTTACGTTTCTGTTTCGGACCTGATGTATGCACAGGAAATTTCAGCGCAAAGATTTGTGGAGTTATGCCTTTGCCTGGTAGTTTCAGAAACACCATCTTACATCACACGCACACCATACTTTCTCATAACTTCACTAACAGCTTTTTTATTCACATCAATCAGAGTTCACACAAGACAGTTTGGCTGCATCGCTGTCACGAACCGAGACTGACCAAATTTTGTTCATTGCTTTTGAGTCTACCGACTTGCGCCATCATTTCCGGTATATCTTTCACGAGGAGGAATCGAGAGTTTCTACATAATATTTTCTTATTTCTTCAAGGAAAGAGAAACTAAAACAGAGATATTTTAGCGGTTGTCTAAAAGTGCATAAAATTCCATTGCCTAAATAAATGACGCAGTCGTCCGATGCCTCTGCTTCTTCAATTTCGGTGTCCCAAACCATTTCAGATATCCGGGTTGGGGACAGGAACCCCGTAGTGCTGTTTAAATGTATCACCAGTGCCACCAGACAGTACGATACGCTGCGCAGAACCAGGTCGTTCAAGTGAATTTGTAACTATGCATCTCCTTATTCCTGCAAAATCCAGTAGTTACTTTATATAACACCAGGGATGACCTTCAAAATTTCCGTGATCTGCCCACAAATATCCTTGTAATAATATCAGAAAATAGTGATCGTTTCCGTCAAAATGTGGCAGAGAAGGAATGTGTTTACAGCGCGGTACGAACTGAGCATTAATGTAAGATGGCGGTTAATATTGGTATTCCGATGTTTATTGGTGTCAACGCTTTAGCTGATAGGCTCAGCCTGAGCAACAAGTTAAGAGGCGCGTCATTTCACGTGAGATTTGTAGAGGACGAAGTGACGGTCCGTATGTTTCTCTCTCTGACTGGTATCTCCTTCCCCTTCCAATCGCCAGTACCCATTACTTCATACCTCAAACCACTCAGCAAACGCTCACTCCCCGGTCTACATAATGACGGCGTCATATGCAGGCTTGTGGCTGGTCACACAGCAAATTACTTATTTAGCGTTTTTAATTTTTAATTCTTCAAAGAACTCTGCAAACACAAGTTAAGCAATTTGCATTACGATATTTAAAAGCCTAGTGGCTCTACCACGAACTAATCATCGATGGCTTTCGCGTTCAACAGTATTGTTTAATATTCCGCACTGTCGAATAATGTTTTAATATGTCTTCATTATTTAAGCATTTCTTTGTTGGGCTATGAAAATCGAATCTAGGAAGCTTAAGCAAGGAAACATGCCACCAAGTCGCTCCGACCAATCCCCCTCCACCCGCCCCGCACAACGCAGCACTTTCATAGAGAAGGTCAGAGAACAAGCCTCCGTACTTCTACATCACCACACCTGCCGAGAACAACCCCTTCCTACCACAAATAGAGTCGTTTTGTAAGTTGATATTCATGTAATTTGTACTCTTATCTGTATCTGTTAGGTTTCATAGTGTTTTATCTGAAACTTGCTTCGATTCGGTTTTTCAAGCTATGCGAATTTAGAGGTATCTACACCACACGCGCCGCAGGCATATGGCTAACATTTAAGTACTTTAACAACATGATGATGGCCAATACAGGCCGAAACATGTAGTTGTTTCCATCACAGTTATTAAATACACCTCAGTGATTAAGTTGTGTTTGACTACATACAATTTCCTAGTATGAAAACAGAAGTAAATTATTGCAGGATAATTGTCCTTGAAAGATTACGGTTTGGTCAGCCGATTAATAAATTATCCGCAGTTTCTGAACAAAGGATACGAATTGTCGTGTGCAAAAATCCGCCGCTGGCTGCTATCCTGTGTGCGGTGATTTAAAGTCACACAGCAAGTTTTCCTTCTTGTAAAAATGTCAGCTTCTTAATAAGCATTCCAAAAGTAACAGTTTTCTTAATTATATACATACCGTACCGCGCAGTAAACACACTGCGTCTCGGTTATAAAAGCCAGTCAGTTAATGCTGTATAGGGAAATAATCTCTGTTTGTTCTGAATTGCACACAAGACACATAAATATACTTTGTAGGCAGAACGTACAATTGCTGAAGGTTAAACTGGCGGTACATATAGTGACCACTGGGCTTTAGAGGGTTAAATAACTGTATAAAACCACTCAGTTAGTGGTATATAAGGAAATAATCGCTGTTTGTTCTGAGATCCATCAAAAATACATTATTAAATTGTGTGAAGAGAACATATAATTCTTAAATACTAAACTGGCGTACATATAGTGAACACTGGGCTGTAAAAGGTTAGATCACTGTTATAAAAACCAGTCAGTTAATGTTTATTGGGCAATAATCGCTATTTTTTCTCAGATTCACAGAAAGCGCACAAATACACTGTGTGGGAAGAACGTAGAATTTTTTAATGTTAACCTGGCGGTACATGTATTGAACACTAAGCTTTAGAGGAATAATCTTCTTCCCGATATTTAATTAATGCTATAATTAAAATAACATTTTTTGGCAAATTTCGAAAAATGTGAATCTTCAAAATGCTCTCCTTCGTTCGGGAGTTCCAAAAAATATATTTAACCCTGTGTGTGTTCCTTCGCATGCTTGAAATATTTAAAGGTACTAATGTTCACCGAACTGTAACGATGCCCTCTGTGGTCATTGTGACGCCTGTCGGCCAGTTCAGACCAGATAGCGTAACAGTTGTTTGAGGTAACAATGTCAGGGCTGGCAAGATGCGTGTTATTGATTGAACAGTTGAACTGTGTTTTGCCAGTGAATAATTTAACGCAAACCGTGATGCAATCTGCCTGCTGTCAACTGACATCTTGTGGACATGTAAAGAAATTTGTGTTTATTTCAAATAACGAAAGCTCTGCTGCTTACTGTCACAGCCGTCGCCCCTCCACTGACACGTCTTCAGACTCTCAACATCGCACAATCCGTTGATGAGCCCACTGGTGATCTCATCAAAACCTGCCAGCCGTTATGGAAACCAAAAGCCCGTCACCGCTCTCACAACAGCGCAAGTGTTTTTCCTTATTCTAAGCCATATTAATTAATCCAAAAGACATTTTCGTACCTTATTTTTAGGCTAATTTTTTATTCCCATCTTCTACTTGGTCTTCCAATTGCTGTGAGAATCTTTCCCTACCCAATGAATAATGCACATTAATGACTAAAATTTTAGTAGGACCATGATAAGCCGGGCATTTAGCACGCAGTACAGACGATAGTATACATATTTTTGTTCAGAAGGCATGAAAAAAAAGACCGCTCCAGAGAGCTGGGTGCCGACAGATGTTAACGGGCGTAATGTGGTGAATTAGAACAGGAAACGGATGGGCGTCAAGACGAATGGCGTTGCGTGACAGACGGCAGATTCCTTTATGGGCTCATTAAATATCAGTTTCTGAGCAATTTGTTTTTACTGTTGAAATATCAGAGTGTCTCATCTGACATGATGAAGAAATGGTTCATTTCGACTTTCAGCAAAAAAGCACGCAGAGCTGAGATATACTTGAAGGGACGGACTGTGGTTAGAGTTAGGAGAGAGAAACTTGAATCTCCATGGCAGTATCTCCTTCCCTTCTTTGTACAAGTACGTAGTAAAATATTTGTGCAGTCTTTCTTCTGTTGTTCAGTTAATTCGAAAATATAAAAGGTTAGGTTTTAATAAAGTGACGTTGCAGTAACACTCACCAATATCGCAATTATTTACGAGCTGTATGTATGCTAGTACACTTGCTTTATTGTTGTGTGTGTGTGCGAGTGGGAATTACTTGCTGGCAGTTACACAAGTTGGTAATTTTCATGGAGCAGTCAACTCTAAGCAATTCAAAAGGGAAATCTAAAAATATAATTCAAAGCTTATAACATTATAGGAAAATTCTTAACACAAAAAGTACCAAACGCAATAAATAAAATAAATTTGTTGTTTACCAGCTAAAATGCCAAGACTGTAATAAAATATATATTGGACCACCCGAATGGCTTTTTCACACAGGATTTCAAGAAAATTTTCGAGACTCTAAATATAAAAATGAAATTTAAATTTCGATATTTAATATTGTAGTTAATACATCGCCAACATAACACGATTTAACATCCAGCTCTCAGATAAATAAAACACAGAAGTTAACACCATACAACTCCAGTACTCACTTCTACCAAAAGATATCGCGTGTAGAGCATCTGAAGACAAATCCTTACCATGATTTTATAGTTTAAATATTTTACCAATTTTCTAAAGCGAAAAAATAAATTGTATATTTAAAAACTTTATTAAATATTTTATATTGTACATATTCAAATCCGTTTACAATTCTAACGCATTTTGTATTGTACATTTTTAAAAAAAATTTTAATTTTATATTTAATTGGTCAGTCAACATGTACTTCAGTAATAAGTGTACTATACTGTACTGTACTGCACTGAACTGTACTGTGTATACTCTAATGTACTGTATTGTACTCTACTGTACCGTACTCATAACAAAGAATTCAAAACTTACTAAATATAACATAACTACAGCTTGTATGAACTCTATAGAACAATAATGATTTTTATGGAAACCATGGTAATGATAAGTTATAATATATGGACAAAAATTTTTAAGTTTGTATAACTATTTGTCCTGATGGTGGTCTATTTAAGACAGAGATATTTTGCCAACATTTGAAAGAATAAAATTAACGCGAGTTTTGTCAGACACATTACATATTTTATTACTTTCAAATATTTTATGTTTAATACAGCTGGATGTCCACTACAAAATTAATTTTACATTTCCAACACACTACGTTGTATCCAATATTTTAGCTTGACAACAGAACTGGCTTTGCTGCCATCACGTGATATCTTGCGGTTCTGATGTAGTGCAGGTGTTTGTTTAAATAAGTAGAAGAAAGCAATTGCAGTCAGTTTATTGCATTTTATTTCACACTAAATACTGTGTTACATATTTCGGCTCAACTGAGTCATCATCAGGGATATCTAGATACAAGGGAAGAAAGACGTGACAAAACAGCAACATACAGCACAGTGAATATCTAAATAGTGCATTGTGTATGACATTACAGTTAAATCGCTCTATATTGAGTGATAAAATTTTTAACAATTAATGTTTGTGTGAGTAATATTGTTTAAAACTAGAAGATATAAAACATTTATATCTATGTTTACTGACTGATCATAATTCTTAGCATAAGTGCGGTGTGAAATATAAGAGCATATTGCCATTCACACATATATATTCGTCGTCATCATTTCTCATTTGGACCCATTCCTATTTAAATATTATCAAGTCTAAAATGTACAATGTTACAAGCACATTAACCTTGCTATTTAAACTAATGACATGTCCTGACAATAAATGTGTGTACCTCTGCAGTAAAATTTTGCTGTGAACTGACTGCAGTAAACCGGGTACATCAATTATGTTGAAGTTTACACAATGTTTACAGTACGTTTGTAATTTGTTTTTCAGGCTCACCTTCATTGGTCTTGTGCAATATTGGTCTCATTCTCTGTGTATTTATCAGTGATTTCTCTCACTCCGCTGTACAATTATTCGCACACATATTACAGTTTCTTCCTGCATTTACACTTTCTCCGCCCAATGTTCTCATAATGAATGAACGAACAAAATGATGGAGCCCCATCTTGAGCCAGTTCCTTCCTGTCCCATATTACCGTCTGAAAATACAGTACATTACCACGTGTTGGAACATCCCAAACCAAAACATATTGCCCACACAGTTTACTGTTGAACCCGGATTGCTTATCGTTCCGGACTCATAAGGCAGTCATTAACACTGTAGTCCATCCTCAATATAAATTTCGTGTTTGCTCCCAAGAATTTTGAAATTATACAAATAAATCTAAATGAGTATTAAAGTTGAACGTTTGGTTTAATAGAGTATAAATAACTATGGTGTTCATAAAATGAGCACAGATACTGAAGGACTGTTCAGTTACATAAAGAAGTCGACGTCAGTAAATGAGAGGCATACTAAACTCGAATGACAGTAACTGGCAGAGCAGCAGGAGGGTGGGGGATTCCTAATGAATAGTCACTTGTTCTCATTGTGATTTGTGGGAAACACTTGCTATAGTAGAAATTGTTTGAAAATGGATAATTAAGCCAGGACGCATTTCCGAACATATGAATTTACAAATATTTGAACTGTGCGGTATTTGTATGCAAAAATGCATACAAGAAGCAATGTTGCATTATACACACCAAACTCGCTGGTCCTAACAACAGATATGCACTGTAACGTCTGTGTTTTTAATAACAACAGTCAAAATCTGGCCTCTAATTGCGTGGTATACTTCAGAATACGCGCGCACCTTCAAAACCTTAAGTTTCCACAAAATCATTTCTTCTCCTTTGCACATTCCATTAGAGCCAACATACAGAACCCAGTTCTGACGTCACGTTCTGTTTTATCTCTTCGATCAGTCAGACAAAATTGTTTCATCGTTTCAAAGCCGCCACTTTGCCATGCATTTCCTCTCATAACACGTTGAAATATTAACAGATATTGAATTACTGTCGCTTCTACACAATTCGCAACGTGACTATATTATGGACGTAGAGCAGTCGCACAGCAGCAGCAGCACAGTGCCAAGTGACAGAGGTGAAGTCGAAGTGACTTGAGAAAAACAGGATATAATTGGCAGGTTATTTAAAGACATTAATAATTGATGATTTGTGCATTATGTGCAGTGGGACATGAAATGACTAACAGAAAACATGTAGTTTCTTATCTGAACGATAAAAATTATAACGCATCACTGCAGATCGTCTTACTGCTTTTCTTTAACTATCAATGCCTAGATCTCAAAAGATGGCACTTCCATTCTGGTTTTCAAACTACAAATTTTCGGTGTATTATTCATTTCCCCATCGCACGTTTCCTGTCCATCCAATTACCGTGACACTGGCTGCTGTGTTGCACCAGTTGCTACAAAATATTATTCGTCGTTCTGTCGAAAATTCTACTATGATCCAATCAAAATTGCAGGCTTTGTGCTGCCGAAAACATGTGCGTTACACGCACAAATTCAAAAACATACAAACACACATCCACACACAAAAACACACATACACAAACACACAATACACAAAAAAAAACGCACACGTATACAAAAACGCACAAATTCCCACACTAACACACCCAAACACACACACACCCACACATAATCAACCACGCACACCCACACATACTAACACGCAGATCCACACAAACACACACACAAGAACACATATAAATATGCACACCCACATACACACACACATAACCACACAAAACAAGCACACTCACAGAGAAACACACACACCCACAAACCCGGAAACAGACCCACAACAAAAATACAAACCCACACACGCACAAACACCCACACCCACGCTCTAATAAGAAAACATAAGCACAAGTAAACACAATCACGCACACAGAGACACACATCCACACACACACACACACACACACAAAACACCCACAACAACACACACACACACAACCACACACACACACACACTCAAATAAAAACACACTAAAACACACACACCAATGTAAAAACCACAAGCTCAAGCACACGTACACACACACACACACACACACACACACGCAAACACAATCATTATCACACATAAGCACCGACACTAACCACACTCCAAAACAAACACACACAGACACAATCACACACAAACAAACCACCCACACAAATCCACACAATAAGACACTCACCCAAACGGCACACACTCACACACATTTATACACAAACACTCACTGACACCAAACACACATATATTTATACAAAAAGTCAAACAATAATCAACACACACCCAACAACAACAACACAAACACACCCACAACAACGCACACACACACACACAACCACCCACACTCTCAAACACACAACAACACTAACAAACACATACACGGCCTACACCCACACCACACACACCCACAAACACACCGTACACCCACAAACAAAAGAACACACCCACACCCACAAACACAAAAGCACGCACAACCACACGAACCCATAAACACAAACACACACCAACATAACACAAACCAACAACTAGGCACACACACACAATACCACACACACACCCATAAAAACCACAAATATAAAAGACAAATCACACACACACGCACACAAACACACACCCACAGCAACACACACAACAACAAACAAACCAAACACACATACAAACCCACCCTCACACCCACACCAACAACAAACTCACTCACAAACACGCACACCCAAACACACACACAAACAACCTCAACCCACACACAACCACCGACACGAACACACACTCACGCACATACAACAAAATCACACACACACATAAACACCTACACAAACACATCCACTGACAAACTCACACCAAAAACACACACACACAAACACCCACACACACAAACCCACACATAGACACACACACCGACACACACACACACACACACTCAAAACACACACACACAACTAAACACCCACACACACACACACACACACGCCCACACAGTCCACACAGTCACTCACACACACCCACACACACACACCCAAACACACACCCAAACACACACCCAAAAGTACACACCACACAGACACAACACACACACACATATACACCCACCCACACACACACACACACACACACACAATCACAAACAAACTCACACACCCACACACTTGCACACAATCACACACACACAAACCCACACATACACAACAACACACACACACACAACCAAACGCAGCCCCCACACATCCATACACACACACACACAAAATCACAAACACGTAAAGTCACACACACCCACACACCACACAGACACCACACACACACACACACATAGAAACACACACAAACCACACACACA
>Ga0131853_10018578_pt1 | contig 12653 bp, 5 predicted proteins | sample TergutLab28metaG_FD_92764 | JGI IMG/M metagenome (GOLD analysis project Ga0131853, IMG submission 92764) | Labiotermes labralis P1 segment gut microbial communities from Petit-Saut dam, French Guiana - Lab288 P1 (version 2) (version 2) | ecosystem: Host-associated > Arthropoda: Insects >...
TATATATATATATATACCTGAATGAAAAGACTAATTACGAACTTGAACACTCATTAACAGATTCGCTACTTGGATAAAAAGTGATAAATCGACGTAATAACTAAGGAATAACTGCTACTCTCTAAGGGAATAGCAAACCAACAAACCAAGTTACTCAATAAATCACTAGGTACCTAATTAACTTATAATGAATTGTGTAATTAATTATTTAATAACTAATAAACTATGTACGTACTAATTAATCAGAGACCTGATCCGCAAACTCAGTGACATCTTTTTACTCTAACAGTGTACGTGTCTCAATTATCGGTCAGACAGACAGACAGAAATCTAGATCGGTGATATGGTTCCAGAGAAAAAAACAGTTATCATGAAACCCAAAACGTACACCTTATGACTGATAATGAGAACATCTTTGCATTCTTATATAAGAGAGCTGTGAATGATAAGACAAAATGTATCATATTTCATATTCTTCCAAATTGCTGTCTCTTTCAGTTTTACATAAAAAATAACACATTACAATAAAGTGTTTAAACTCGTCTTGTAGTCCGAACACAACTTCCGAAGCTGAATGACCAATGTCACTCGCCAATATTTCCCCTGTTTCCCTCCTTATAGCACATTACGTCTTCAGAAGCCACATGAGTTGTCGTTCAGCCGATCACAGAAATTCCCAACTTTTATTAAGCCTAAAGTTAAAGTATGCTAATGTGCGAGATTTTAGGTTCTTTCAACAGTGATGCGGATGATTCAAGGCTTCTGGGTGACTGCGCTGAGTAGCTGGTTAAGGAACTCCCGACATGAAAACCAAAAGACCGAGCCTTTTATCCCCAAAAAAAACTTGGAACTTTCAAAGCATTTTTTAGCATTCGACATAGGCTTGTAATCAAAGTGTTCAATACTGTAGCATTACGTGTTTGGTGCAGGTCTTTGAGTATTATTACACATAAAACAGTGGTGAAAGACATCCATCAAAAGAGTACCAACTAATGCTGAAAAAAATATTTTTCATTCCGACATCTTACTGTTTGCTTTTTTAAATAACTAACTTAATTGGACACAATCGTCCTTCCGAAGATAATAGTTGTTCGAATAATCAACAAATTTCCACCCTGTTATTACCATATCAATAAGAAACAGAGAGAAAGAGAAAACTGGTGCAGCAGTATCTTTCCAGACTTACCTTCGGTGCTCGTTGTGAAGACCGGCCGGAAGGTATCTCGCAGTTTGTCGTTGTTCCTCAGTGCCTATAGAAAAACTGCATGACAGTAACCTGCTGCGATTTTACCACGACCGAATCCTTCCTAAGCCATTCATCATTCATCTTACCCTCGACGCTATACAATGTGACACACTGACAGATTTGTCAAATAAACTAATTTGGGCAACGTCATACCCTTGTGCTAGGTAATAATTACTATTCAGATCCACACACACACACAAACACACACACACACACAGCCAAACACTATACTTTCGTTTATTTTATTTTCTACTACACGTTCTGTCATTCATTCGACCAACATCACGTGCAGGATGCAAGTACATAAAGTTCATTTTGGATTTTAGATGTAAATTTTATTGAATATTTTATGTTTCATTGGCCCTTTGTTGGGAATAATTTTTAACCTATTTTATCAGGTGTATTGCGAGGGGAGGCCTCTTCTGCAGCACGCCATTCCCTTATGTACTTGCATCCTCAGCCTGATGATGGTCGAATGAACGACCATACATGTCGTAGAAAATAACGATGAATGAACGTATAGCGTTCGGGTGTTGTATTTGTGTGTATTAGATTGCTAATCGTCAAATAAACGACAAAGCGCCCGCCAATGGACTATATCCTTAGCCGTGAACTAAGTTCAATCCTTGCTTCTTTGCCATCCTTTCATGGTTCGAGTGATTCCACAAAGTCTCCGGCTTCCAGAAAACCTACAGTTGGCGAGCCTAGGCTCATTTCACAAGTGGTGAGAGTGCGCGAAGTCGTGTGCGCGTAGATCAGTGTGTTGGTGCAGACAGAGCGGTGGAGGTGCCGGTATTATTGCGGGCTCTTTCGAACATCGGATACGAGTGCTATGCTGCAAGGTCACTCCTGAGATATTCGGCGATTTGTACTGTCCAACCCACGTAGCAGCGACAAGCAAGTGGCTGTGGTAGACACTTGGCCTCTTATACATGGTGGCTGCTATCATGTGACTGAGGTAGAAGATTCGCGCTGAAGGTTGTCATTTAAAATCACACGGTCTTTGTGGAATTACGCGAAGTATAATAGGGTAGTACCCACATCGTACGTTCGAGCACGGGGCTCCTCCTTATTTCTCCTCTCACAAGTAAGTCTTGCGTGAATTCAGCAAAGTTTGCCTCTTGTTCAACAAAGGGTTGTAGACAACCAGCAGTTCAGTCGTTCCCCTTACTCCTTTCAGTAGCTCTCTGTTCCATAGCCGGTCGGCCTCTAACCTTAAGGTGCACCGGTTCGTTACAACTCCGAGCGCTGCTGCCTACCCGACCGTTACCCACCATTCGGTGAATTTATGCAAAGCAAAACTCTCCACCAAAAAATTGTCCAAACTTCCCACACGTGCTTATGGATGGCTGTTATGACTTGTCTCTGCCCTATGAAGGGAAGAAGAGAACAGCGATCTTTGCGAAGCCCTTTCAATGATACCCGTTAAATCAGACTCTAAAAGTAGCAGCTAGGAAATTCGGTATTGCAATCATTATCTTTAACGCCTAATTTAATCACCACAATATTGCCCGAATTGTATTACTCCACTCACCGCCTTCTTAAACCATGCACGTTGTTTCTAGACATACAAAGTTTAATGAAAGTAAAAGAACCCAAATTATACATAACAAACGCTCTTTAATTGTCAGTCAATACCTGACTACTTCGACTCCGTACGTAACCTTGCATGAATTTATTCGTGATCTTTGGCTAGGATAACAGACATAAATTCTGATATCTGTTAAATAAAGCCCACTTAGTGCACAGTGTTTCTTAGTATGTTTATTTCATTTCTCTACATATTTCGGGCGACTATGTGCCCATCATCAAGAGAAACAACTGTATTTATGCGACACTTGGTGCTTGTTATTCTGAAAAAAAAAGTGGATAGTTTAAAATTACAAGTGCATATGTCAGAAAATGAAGGGTGTTTGTTTTGCTTGTTTTGCATTGCCGAATTTTATGTTTCGTTGACCGTGCATCCCTGTATAATCTTGTAAATAAAGCCAACTTGGTGCACAATTTTTATTACATACGCACTTGTAATTTTAAACTATCGACTTGTTTCAGAATAACAAGTACCAAGTATCGCATAAACACACCTGTTTCTCCTGGTGATGGGCACATAGTCGCCCGAAACATGTAGAGAAAAGAAATAAACATACTAAGAAAAACTGTGAACCAAGTTGGCTTTATGTACAAGATTATACAGGGATGCACGATCAACAAAACATAAAAAATAAATTATGAAAATTTACCATCCAGTTTCCTAAACCATAACAGACAAGACACCTGGTCTTGTTCCGTCAGTGACCCTGTCATGCTTAGGCTTCACAAGGAAGAACGCGAGGAGAAAACCGACGTGCATCTTTCGAGTTAGCACCATGGTGCTACCTTCCTGTCTGCAAGATTAATGATCCTTATCTAGTCACCATCACTAGCCACTGTTCAAGCGCCTCAGACAGCACACCCTTACAGCTACGCACAAGACGATTTTCACGTGCATCCATACCACAATGATTAAGACAACAACGTAACTTTTAAAATTCTTGAATAAACCCTAGTTCCACAAACTAATCCATTAGATATATCCGTTTGATGCTTAGGTCTTCAAAGCGAAGTGGCCCTTTCATCTGAATTTTCCCAGTACCGTTTCTGATGCATAATAGTAAACGATACAAGCACGCAGTTGCCGGAAACCATTCGTCTTTGTGAGGACAAGGGAGGAAGCGAATTCTTAACAGCACGTACGTTAATCTTCGCAAAGACAGTGCGGCCTATAGCTTGTTTTGTTTGTCAACACCATATAATAAGTAAAAAGTTGCAATGGGTTTCCGCTGATTAATTTACAATTAAATAATAGTTTCACTGTCTCCTTGGACAAAACAGTTACACTTGAATATGTCCACCTTTCTGCGCACTTTTCCATCACAGACAACTTGTAATTTGGAAAAGCTATGTACTCGCTTCCCTTAATGATTGATAATGACGACGACGACGACGATGATGATGATGATGAAAATAATAATAATAATAAGGAGGAGAAGAAGAAGAAGATAGGCAAAGTTGTACCAGTATATGCCTTGAACGCATAAAGGGAAGTGAAGTTACAGTCTCACTCATTCTTAACACCGGTATTAGATGTGGGGTTAGTGGTCAGCCCCACGTACCGGCCGCTTTAGCCCGGGTTCAAGTGATCCCGGCACCCACTGAAGAGCCGGCTGGATGGGCTCCAGAGCCGGTCTGGATAATTAAGAGAAGAGAAAAATATCTTGGCCTTGATGGGAATCAAATCATGCCTTCGCCTGCGTCCACTTGATAGCGTAGTCGCTGTACAGGGTACACTATTCCACTTCCAAATAACAATGACGTTAATTTAATAACAACGCATTTTATGGACGTAATATACCAGAAAGCGACTTGTTGTGGGCTGGAATGTCCGGAATCGAGTCCCATGCAGGCGAGATTTTCCTTACGTCCAGACAGCCCCGAGGCCCAACCAGCCTCCAGCAAAATGCTTCAGTAAAGCGGCCGGGGTTTGGTGCTGACCACCGATATTCTTCTAGTGCCGTGATGTAGAAGGGTTGGAGCCATTCTTCTTCCTCTCCTTTGTGCCTACATTGGCAAGTTGTGCAGTGACCTTTACCTTTTACTACACGTACTGGATACTAACAGTAACAAATTAATTATCACTTTAAAAAATAACCTAAAAAATAAATGAAAATTAAATGTAAGAGCAATAGTAACCTTTTAACTACACACAGCTTCTTAGTACCATTGTGTACATTAACTGTATGCACCGACCACATCTGCATCGAATACTGGTGGCGGTCATTATCATCACCATCAACATGTCCACCACCGTCGTTCTAATTATGAACTTTTAATCCGTACGATGCAAAATTCTTTCCACGACTCTATTTCAAAACATCTTTGAAATGAAACCCCAGATACACCACACGTCACCCCAAAGAACGGATACACGAAGCAGTCCGAAAAAGGCCTAAAGAACCAGACGGTGGTGAAACCCAAACCTGGGAAATGTTAACACCGAGTTATCGGCCTGACGGTCCACAGGATAGACCTGTAACACAGAAACGAGTGGGTGGGCTGACATGCATACGGGCAGCCTATGACGGACTGCCTTGTGACATCATGATTAATACGCGTATTAATATCAACATGCTTCTTCAAATGATGAAGCGGTGTCTGAGGATGTTAATGTGCCCAACAAGTTTCTCGTTAGTCTTCGTCATCATGTTGTCTGTCAGCGTTACATATACATCATCTTCTGCTACCGAATGAATTTATAACGAATGTCACGTCCTGCAATGCAAGTCGGATTTGTTTACTGTTTTGTATAAGGATAAAATATAATCCCGCAGTAGGTTATTTGTTTTAAGAAGGGAGCATAATATCCCATGACAACTAGAAAATAAGAAAAATTGAAACGAAAGTCGACAAGACAGCAGTGGAAACGTTTTATAACACATTACATAAAAGATTCTGAGACAAAGGGGCTAAATAAGCAAAGCTGTCCGTTTATCGGTAAACCTACGTTAATATCACATTACGTAGATTAGTCAATGAAAATATGGATCAGTAGATTTGAAGAAGGTCAATTTCAGAAGACAAGTAAAAAACACGAACTCAGTACATCAGAGTTAAGAAATTCTGGAAAGTGGCAGCATGGAACAGAGACGGTTGGAGACGGAAGATCGGGGAGGCCATAGACCGAATAGGGGGCCGAAGTGCCGAAGAAGAAGAAGAGGAAGAAGAAGAAGGCAAGAAAAGAAGAAATAGTAGTAGTAGTAGTAGCTAATAAATGGCCTGTCTCAGTAAAAGAGCGGTATATGGCGTTTCGTTTATTGTAGCGCTCCAGCACAGTGATAAATATTTCGAACCCCATTCGGGACATGGAAGTACTCGTAGGTGCAAAGAACCGCGCCTTATTTATAAAGCGACTGGAACCAATGTACCTGCACGTAGTAGGCCTATATGAAGAGCTGAGCACCATAATCAAACTCCCGAAACCAGTCGTCATATATGGAAAATTGTGAATTACGGTGCGTTCGCATTTTATTCGAATTTGAAATGGTGCGGTATAAAAATATTAATGAAGTCTCAATTCATGCGCAGAACTGATATAACGTGAATCATTAAATTAACTTTTCTGTTTATTTCTTAATATTGTTCTTAACAAGTATACTTTCACTATCATCGTCGTCATCATCATCATCATCATCATCTTCCTCCATGGATTAGGTCTTTTGACCTGTTCCGGCATCGACGCGTTGCCATCGTTTCCTGGGGCGTCCACGATCTCTTAGTCCTCGGGGTTTGTAGTTGAGGGCGTATTTCGGGAGACTGTTGTTATCCATTCTTTCAAGGTGGTTGCTTTAAATTTGTTTGTATTTGATTCTTATATCTTGTATTCCAGGCATCTCTAATTCTTTTCTTATGATTTCGCTTCTTATTTTTCTAATTTTGGGTATCCCTTAACACTTCTTAGAAAGCGCACCTCTGCCGCTTCTAGGCGGGTCATGTCTCGCCTCGTGGTTTCAAACAGTTTAGCGAATTTTTGTAGATATATATATATATATATATATATACATACATATGCAACGAGAAAACATTGCCCATACTTATATTTCTTCCTACGGGACTTTTTTGCTATTGAAAGTGTACTTTCAAAAGCAAAAATTCGCTAAAATATTTGTAAATATATGTGCTACGAGAAAACAACGCCCATACTTATATTTATTCCTACGAGACATTTTAGCGAATTTTTAATTTCGAAAGTGCACTTCCAAAAGCAAAAATTTCGCTAAAATGGTTGTAGATATATGTGCTACGAGAAAACATCGCCCATACTTACATTTATTCCTTCGGGACAAAAAAGTCTTTAATTTTGCGAGTTCTGATTTCTGCGAAGTCTTCAGGCTTGCTCGCTTAACATGCGACCGCGGTGTATCATGGACCTTCTGGAAACGCGTTGCAGGCAGTGTACGAAGAACTGTGTGCATTACTGTGAAGTTGCTGGAAGGAAGGAGCAAGCAGTATAGACAGCACTGTGGGTTCTTGAAGGCTACTAATCAAAAGAAGCCCACAGCACTTCGCACCTTGATCTGTCAGATCCGCATGATGAGCTTGCGACCACCCGGCTAAAACAAAAGACGTGCCGAAACGTTGCTGCCCTGCAGACTGCAAGTTAATATATTCATCTGAAACACTAACAAGGCGCCTTCGGGTCAACATGATGCAGCTATCTTCGTGATCACGTGACGCTGATCAATCACAGAACGCCACTGCACGTGATATACCTGACCCGTTTCGCACGAATGATGCCGCAATGCGAACTCGGTGTTTCTTTGTAAGACTGCTTGAGGATTCAACAGGACCAGACCGTCATACCCTTAGGAGCCTCGTCAATAAATAAATAAAAAGCAAAAAAATTATGTCTCTACTGACCCAATTACGGACAAAACTACTTTAAACATACATAACATATTTTCGTGAATTTGTGCACTACAGTGCAGTATAAGGAGATTAAGGAATGTAGTACCAATGGAAGAAGAAGAGGAACGAGATTAAAAAAAGAAGACGAAGGGAAAAAAAGAAGAAAGAGAAGAAAAAGAAGAAAAAGAAGGAAAAGAAGAAGAAAAGGGAGAATAAAAAGAAGAAGAAGAAAAAGAAGAATAGGAAGAAAAAAGAAAAAGAAAAGAACAATAAAAAGAAGAAAAAGAAAACGAAAATGACGAAAAAGAAAAAAGGAAGAAGAAAAAGAATAAGAAGAAAGAGAAAGAAAAGAAAAAAGAAGAAAATAAGAAGAAAGCGGAAGAGGAGGAGGAGGAGAAGAAGAAAGTACAGTATGGTATAATTTGAACAATTTTACATTTGTATTCCGTGCATTACAAATTAGTTTACTGGAGTTCAAGCCAACAAAAGCACACAGTTGTATTATCGATATAAGAATATTACATTGACCAGCATATCCTACATGTACACGTTTCGGACCTCATACCCCATCATCATGGAACACTACAAGTTGCATAAAGCGAAACGTCTGTTACACTGGTGTCTTGTATGCATAACCGCCAAACACTCTTCAAGGTGGGATACACGTACGTACCGTATATCCTACCGTGAACACCCCCTCCCTGATGATGGGCTATGAAACATGTACGTGTAGGAGAAAGTGGTCAGTTGTAATAGTATTGCACCGCTAATACAACTGTGTGCTTTTGTTGGCTTAATTCTAATAGTATAATTTATAGAGAATATTTATATTTCGTTCATTTAACTGCGGTTTAATAACTCAGTTTTCTAATGTCCAAAGATTGAATTTTTACTGAACAGTGAAATGTGGAGGAGGTGAAAGGAAGCGGTATTAATTTTTATTAGTATCCCGGCAATTCTGGAGGAGTGAGAATAATAACGAGAATGTCCGTCACGTCATCAGGTGGTACTGCCGGCTGTGAACCCTGACACTGCAAAATTCATCACAAAATTGCCATCGACCTCGACTGCAGTACTCCGTCGTTTTCATTGAAACCTTTACAAATATCACATGATGAATTAATGTTCCCACGTCATCAAGACAGGTTTAGAGTAAAAACATGGACACTCTTCATGGATATCAACCAAAATAAGTTCCCACGTTTTTAACAGACTTCAGTGTAAAAACATTCATACAATTCATGAATATCGTACCATGAAATGATGTTCCTACGTCATCAAGACAGGTTTAGTGTTAAAAACATTCATACACTTGACGAATTGCATACATAATTTTATTCGACTTTTAGCACTGTACGTAAGACCTAATACACATTAAAGTATGCCGTAATATCTTTCCTGTTGGCGAAGTCTGCAAACAAACCGATTCAGGACACTGCGGATCAGTACCTGTAAGGTAAATTGTATTGAGAAACAGCAGCATTTTGTCTGCAATACAGGAAAACTAAAACCAATCAGACTGGAAAATAACAATATGTTAAGAAAAAAAAATTAAACTTCGAGAAAGTGTTAGCTCCTTTAGTTTATTTAACGAACCTGTTAAAGGTTCGTCCTGTAGGTCCTGTACATATCGAACAGCGGTTGGACGAGTAATGAACAATAAAGAGGAAATAATGTGGGGGAAAGGCTACCGTGGTATATCCTGATATAGTCTTTCGGCATTTTTATTCTCGGAATGAGGAAAATCACAATAAATCTCTGTCAGATTAGTCGGTGTTCCAGCCGAGATTCGAAATGGTCACCTCACTAATACAATCCACCTGCACGTCTGACTGGACAAACGTACTGAGGCTACGGTGTAATTATTTCTGTTAAAGAATCAGCCCAGCAAGCAGAGCAGTGTCCAGTCCAGACCTCTCATCTCATTAGGTACGTCCGATCCTTAGTAAATAAAAATCTAAGAATGTAGGCCTAAACCAGCAAGTTTGATTGTCTCCCTTCCTCAAGGTCAGCAACTCCCGCCCGTGAGAGTAACGAGCCGTTAATTGTTCCGCGGGACACATCGTCGTCTCGGAACCACCTCAATGAAACAGCCAATGAATGAATCTACATCCGTTCTCAGACCACACCCTGTCTTAATTCTTCCTTCCATCCACATTACAGAACACTATCACGTACAAAGCAAGTGGAACAACCTGCGGGTGAAAGAATATGTCAATTGAATACAGTAGCTAATAGTCTGTATTTGAAGCGTGTGAACAGGCTGACTGACTGCATGAGAAGAATAATATATCACTGCTGTCGGTATTGCAGCTACCTGTAGGCAGAGTGACTACGAAAGAAAGATTTTTGTTTCTAGAGGAGTCTAACAGAATTTCAAGTAGAATCTACGTACGGAGGAGCTAGACAGTTTGTGCTGCATGTGGCTAGGTGACTGAATCAGATATACGATAAATGGATAGCTGCGGGAAATGCAACACGCAAGTAAAAAGCAAGGAATAAATATAGTTCTGGATACATAAATCTAAGTGCGTAGAGTGGGGGGAAAATGTTAAATTGTATCTTACAGGAAAAAGATATAAAAATATAAGCGACTCAAGAAGAGGTACAGTGTCAAGTTAGTTACAAGCGGAATTCTCCAAACGACTCCGTCGAATGACCTGAATATTTTGGTCGTGTGTTTATGAACATCTATATTACAGGTACATTGTTATTGACATTCAAGTAACGGCTTTTAAAGGTCACCACATGTCTGTAACTTTAAATCCCTCTTTACACCAGCACTAAGATTGTGCCCGTACGAATTCATACGTTGGGCACAGCTAAAATTCGAAACTAGAACCTCCAGAACTTTATGTAGCAGCGCTACTCGCGGTGGAGACTTATGCCACATATAGCATTCATAGCCGATACCACAGCGGTGGCACTCACTGTTCGTTTTGCAAAATTTGTAAGATGAGAAGTAAGCTATGCTAGACAAAGGGTCAACTTTTATAGCTTAAAATCGAAAGTCGCTGTTAGCTTTTCCCGTTCGTATTAGAGTTTCGTAGATCAAACAGCCATAAAACATACTATTCCGACACAGAATTTTGTCTTTCCTTATTTCTCCACACTAATTTTGGAATAGCGCTTAACTTGCATCATTACTTCTCCCTTTTGAGAAAAGACTAAATTTTAGGCCATAGAATGCGCGTACAGTAAGGATACAGTGGACGATACTTTCCGCAATGAATCTACTTACGAAGCTTCTGTTACGAATTGTACTTCGGGCACGGATATACGTTTTCGTCTCTAGGAATTGTTTTGTTCTACCTAGCAGTAACTTACACAGTAGGTACAGCAGGTTGTGACATTCCGTTCAAGCTGCTCTGTTTTATGTCTAAAGGATTCATATTAAAAAAAAATACTCCTAGGGGTCATACCAGACATCCCAATCATTAAAAAAACAAAGAACGAATGCACATCTATAAAAACATGTAACAGGAAATTCCTGCGTTATTTTAGAGGTGAAAGATGCAGACCGACATTAATTCACTTCATGCAGTGCAAGCTGAAGACCGTACGAATGTAATATAAACGATTACAAAGGGATTCCTATGTCAAGTCGTTTTAGCGGCTATGCTTCTTCTTTGGCCTATGACAAACCCACAATTAACATTTCTTAAGAAAGCAGAGGAAAAGAAAAATTGTTGTGATGATTACAGAATGACTCCGGTTTCCTGCATCACTCTGTCTTTTGACATATACTTTTCTTCTTCTTCTGCTCCGAGAACAGACACAAAATATCCGAACTGAACCTCCCTTTCCCACGGGTTTTTGAACTTCTTTCAATTGACACTTCATCCTTGACACAGTTCATGACAGGAAATGAGTCGCTTCTGGAAAGGCAAAGAGTCAGCACTGCAGCAAGAAACAGTATTCCCGCGACAGAGAATCTGGCCGAGAGGCGGACACACAGGTCTGATTGTCGGACATCACAATAGTGGGTACAGCAGACGAGGGGGGGAGGGGCGTATATCTGGAGAAAAATTACCGGTCTCATTACATTCCAATTCGTGTGGGAGCGAAGAGTTTTTGCATTACCCATAATCCCGAGCACAAAAAAAAAATTGTGCATGGTCGATAAGTTGCCTAAATATAATCTTTGAACTCCAGCAGTCATTATTACTTGCGTTCAAGAAAGCTGTGAAACCGAGCATCATTTAGGTTTTTATGAATCACAGTTCCGGTAGCCCGAATTAAAGTCACGGTAGCCATGATATCATAAGATAACACGATGATTACGGTTTATTTTACCATATCAATATCTCACACTGCCTAGCATCTAAAGGTAGGAAGACTAACACTTGATAAAATACATAGGATAGACAAGTGGTCGTAGCCTAACGAAATTAATATCTCAGCATTTGCCCGAGCAGATTGACAACCACGAAACATTTCAGCCGGGACTGTGTCCTGGCTGATATTAGAATAAGGCATCGGCCTAATACAGGCCTGAAGTGTTGCCGCTCATCCTACCCTCTCGGTAAGCCTACGGGGTTTGACAAGTGATACCTGCACCACACTGAAAATTCATAAATTTCACGCTGAAGATTCAAGTCTTCATGGATGGTACTTTAACATTACATATTACAGTGGGGTGACATCCAAGGAGACTTACGTCACAACACCACTACGAGAACCTCTGAACGTGCCTGTAGATGTGACGCTGCTATAAAGAAGTTAGGAGAAAATTGCATCGTTTGCGGCTGCACCACATTACTGAACATTCAGACTCACTCATCATGCACTGCAATTTCAATTTTCTGTCACAGCGCCACCCAAAAACTGGGGGGGGGGGGGGGGAATTTTGACAAGTAAAACAAAGTTTTAAAAAAAAAAAAAAAAAATTTTTTTTTTTTTCAAAAAAAAATAACCAAAAAAAAAGGGGGGGAAAAAAACACAAACAAAATTTTCTAAAAAAAAA
>Ga0131853_10018580_pt1 | contig 12652 bp, 9 predicted proteins | sample TergutLab28metaG_FD_92764 | JGI IMG/M metagenome (GOLD analysis project Ga0131853, IMG submission 92764) | Labiotermes labralis P1 segment gut microbial communities from Petit-Saut dam, French Guiana - Lab288 P1 (version 2) (version 2) | ecosystem: Host-associated > Arthropoda: Insects >...
GGGGTGGTGGGGGGGGGGGGGGGGGGTGGTGTTGGTGGTGGTGGGGGGGTTGGGGGTGGTGGTGGTGGTGGTGGTGGTGGTGGTGGTGGTGGTGGTGGTGGTTGTGGTGGTAGAAGAGAAGGTTTGTTTTCTGATTGTAATAATTGTGTAGGATTAAAATAATTTGAGGATGGCGTTTAGGAGTATAGTTAGGTGGCGGTTGTGGCGGCAGAATTTAAAATGGAGGCAATGGAGACTACAATATCAGCAGGACAGGAAAAGCTTTATATGGTGATGAATGTGGTGTTGGGACGCTGGTTGTGGCTTTGAAGATAATAGTGGTGAAAGTCAATTGTGATTTTGGATGTGGTCGATGCCGTAGTATTTTTGTATTTGCTTGTGGTTGTAAGAATATCTGGTGGCGGTGATTAACGTTACGGTATGTGTGTTCATCTTATTACTGAAAGACGTACTGGTCAACGACCGTCTTACATGACAACGGTTTTCTCACTTGTATTCGTTCTGCCTTCTAACTTAACCTTGCGGTGCTAAGGGCGATGAAGAATGGGTTGCTCTTTCTAATTAACGTCAATCATATACGACCCCATATTTTTAGCATTAAGTGCGTATTTTAAAAGATTACACCCATAAGATTAAAATTAAGATGTGTGTTAGTTACAACATTCGTATATTTTAAACTAACTAACTAAATAGAACGTGTGGGCCGGGTAGCTCAGTCGGTATAGCGACTGACTACCGGCTGGATGGTCCGGGATGAATCCCGGTGGCGACGCGATTTTCCGCCCGTCCAGACCGGCCCTGGTGCCCACCCAGCCTCCTGTACAATGGGTACCGGGTCTTTCCCGGGGGTAAAGTGCGGCCGGGGCATGCTGCTGACCACTCACCCCCTTCTAGTGCCGCGGTCACGGAAGAGTAGAACTATACCTCTACCCACCCTCTGGGCCACACCGGGCCTGTAACGGGAACACTTTACCTTTTTAACTAAATAGAACAGAGTGGTTTTTAGATGATAACAGTCATTCAGATACTCAAGAAATGTCGCAGACTTCTCTCATTTCAATCTGTCTTGAACGTACGTGTATGTGTATCCAGTTCACAACACCCCACATTAATTCTTCTAAGTCGTGGGCTTTCTATTGATTTTAACTATAATCGTAAAACTGTTACTGAAGATAGAAAAGGTAAAGTTTAAGTTGGCCGATACACAACATGAAGGTATATGGGGGATTGGAGTTACGGCTCGACTCTTTCTTAACCTCGGCGCTAGATGAAGGTAAGTGATTAGCCTCACGCAACTACCGCTTTCCGCCCCAAGGAAAAAGCCTCCTTTACCCATTGAACAGCAGCCTGGGTTGGCACCACAGTCTGTCCGAACTTCTCCTGCCCTGCCCGTGTTGAAACCCCAAATCGTACGGGCCGCTGTCTAGTCACCATACATACCAAAAGAGGGATAAATAAATAAATACATCAACATCCGTGCTGTAAGCTTATTGTGTTGCTTTGCTGTCTTTTTAGCAGAGACAGAAGTGTAAGAGCAAATTAGACTTAACACCGATATTCTGGAACTTCCTCCTACCAGCCATCTTAAAAATTCCCTATAACAATCATAAATGGCAACTACAAATGCTAATACAAAAAATATATTGCGGTTGTATGTTAACACGTAGAACAGACGAAATGGAATTTCAAAATTTGAAAAATTGACTGAATTCTCAGTAAGAGAGGGCACTTATTGTTTCTATGCAAATATTGTTCCTTCAAAAATGGTGTTTCAAAAACGAACATAAATATGTAATTACGATAACCAACAAATGCAAACCAAAGGGACTAAAAATCGTACACAACATAAAATTCCTACAAGTTTCAGCGGCGGGGCGCCGTCTTCAGGGAATTCAAAGTACAAATATTTAGCAAATACCTTAACATCGTCCGATAAGAAACACGACACACACCACATGGACTAGATCCTCTTCGATTATACTTGAAATAATCTGTTGTTTGTGTGCATGTATGGCACATGATCACATACAACCTTGGACCTTCGCCTACATCTTCAACTCAAGTCAATTCTGAAGACAACAACTTCATAATTTTATTTCTAGCAGTTTAATATATTACTAACGTAATACCAACATTTTTGTTCTAGTACTTGCAAATCTTTGCACTCTGAATTCCCAGGAGACTACGCCCTGTCGCTGAAACATGTAGGCATAGTATATGTGATGTATAATTTTTAGTCTGTTTTCACGTTTGTAAGAATGCACGAAGTATATAATATGAAATACGAACATAAATTTTATTTGTAAATATATTATTATTACTATTATTTCCTCTTTTCATAAATCTGTATTCCAAACTAGAATACAGCATACCGCCTGCAGCGCTACAAAGCTACAGAATAAAATGGAATCCCCCACTGTTTAGAAACAGCAGTGAAAGTCGTCATTAGCCTACAACGAGTTCCTGGAAGGTTTGCGTGCTCACACCACCCCAACACACACACACACACCCTTAACATGTGATGATGTGAGGTAAAGCCGCAACTATTTTTTTTTTCTGTTCTTTCCACTATATCCACTGCCATGCACATGGACTTTGACACGGACTCTATTGCTTCATCCAGAAGGGGAGGCACGACACCCAGCTGGTCAACTTTTGACCTAATAATTTCACGAGCATTAATTATCTACACGTATTCAGTTGTAGAGTGTCTATACGAACACAATTCGTACATTTGTCCATTTATACCTCTCACACAGCACCAAGGTTAGTAGTGGTAATATTAAATATGATATTCAAAACAAGTTAGTAATTACAATTCTATGTAATTTTCTGTTATTGTCGATTGTCGATTTACTAAAGATTATTTATCCCTAATTTACAGAGTGAAATGACAGTATTTTACTTATTAAATGGGGCTCTTGCAGAATGTGTAGTGGTCTATTTGAAGGCGCTAATCTTCGCTGTGGCCAGAGGTACAAAAATACTCGATAAAAGCTTACTGACCGTAGAAGGATCTACTTTTAAATTCACCATTTTCCTAACACAAAGCAGGATTGCTACATTCCATACTTCATTATCAGTTGCATGCACCAGCAAAAATCATTCTTAAGTGTTGAAATGACGTTCAAGGCTTCTTTTTTATATCTATATTTAGTTGTAATTTATTTTGTGTCTAGAAGCAATACAGGTATGAAGAATCGAAATTACGAGCTTCATAATTTGTACTCCTCGCAAATTATTATTCGAATGATGAAAGAGAAGGGGCATGCAGCATATACAGCTGAACGTGTAGCGAATAAAGTATTTAATTTGATAACCTGGCGGAAAGACATCACTGGAACGACTCAACCGCAGATCGGTTAGGACATTAAGGAAATATAGTGTGAGGGTGTAAACTGGACTAAACTTGTTTAAGATAGGAGCTAGTGGTGGATTTTTGTGAACAAGGCTATAAGCCTTCACTTTCTATAAATGGCGGAGAATTTCTTACTTTATGAACGACTGTCAGCTTATAAACAAGAACTTTGCCACGACAAGATTTATTTATTTATTCATTTATTTGTGCAATTATTGTAGTAACATTAGTAAGTGTGACAAAATATGAAAAGCGTATTAATGGATGCTGAGAAGCCTTTTAAGTGTAGACAGATTTGAACAGAAATTCGCGTCCCCACCGTCCAAAATTCATTGTGGATACAGAAACAACGAAAACTTTAAATGGGCTTTAAAATACTTTGGATACTGAAGTTTGCTTTTTTTTTTACAAATTATAAGTGTTTGTGTAAAATCGACTAGCGACATTTGTAGAGAACAGTTTTATGCCGAAACAAGACTCTAGGAGTCACAATTGCTACCACACTCTCACGCATATAACGTTGTTATTCACACACGTTTTCAGCTGTCGCAATGCTGAAAGTTATCTTAATAAACTCGAAAAACAATTAGGCAACCTCCGTAAAGGGACCATGAGCATTTAAAGCAACTTGGAAAAAAAACCGTGCATAAACACAATAAGAGGAATATGCAAAGCGTAAGTTAGTTTGTCTCTATGTTGACTTAAATGTGCATTAATAAATCCCAGGCCTGAGTGAAAGCGGATTTATAGCTCCTTGAAATCCTGATAGATGTGAGCAGCTTTTCAGCAGCAATCGCCTTACCTACAGAAACAGAGACCCCGGAATTCAGAGCCCACATTGCAAGCTGTCGAAGGAAAGAACCCCTGCCCCTGCCGAAAACTGAAAACATACCGCACTCCGGATATAAACGGAGTAACTATCTTTTAATATATGAAAAGGAACTTAAAAATAATTATATTCAAGATAAACAAGTGGAGAAAAGTACTTTCCGTCGTGGGTATAAATCAGATTTGCTTTATGTTTCGGCAGCATGGCTTAAAACATTTATGGAAAACTTGGTATAGTAAGTTTGAATCCTCTATGGGATAAAAAAAATGCATGCCTCTAACATGACATTCATTGAACTCTCCCCAATTTAAAAGCGGGCCATAAGTCTTGGGAATTAAATTACGTATGGAAAGGGGTTGTCTGTGATGCGTCTCATTTTATACACAAAATTATCCACACACGTACACTTTTAAGTCACAGTGAACATTGCATCTTACGCACCCGGCGATCACATTATATACTTTTACCTTGATGTTCATTGGACACAATAATGCCGTTCTTAACTTCCTGCAACCTTCATCTTAACCGAGCATGCTAGTTAAATTATGAAGCTCTAAATTTGTTCCGTTAAATTATTGGTCGGATTGCCTGCTGCGATAATTGAGGCGATTCCTGATTTCCTCATCTTCTTCGAGCGAATGATGGAATATCTTGAAAATCATCTCCGTCGTCTCCTTTAAAACATTTACCTATTTATTATTTCTGACCTCTATTCATCCATTTTCTATGTAATATCATCTCTCTAATTAAAATATCGTCGTTAAACAAAATAAGAATCAATAAATCTACGTGGCATAGAGCATAAAATATTAACAAAGGCGACAAACGTAGATTAGAAAAAAAGGGAGCAGGAATATGAAAGGAGGAAAGGGACTGTTGTGGCTTTCACGTTGTTCACCCAGATATCGCACACCTTGATTCAGCAAGTGCCTCCATATTAAACAATCTGCTTTCTTTATTGGCTGGGCAACACGGACACGTAATTTCTTCGACTACTTGCAAGAAATTTCCAGTAATGTGTTCAGCCCAGACTGATAGGTAAAGGGAGTTTTTACTTTAAGAAATTTGAAAGTAAAGCGATCAGAGTGAATTTATGAAAGCCTTGAAACACAAGAAAATATTCAGTATAACTTCACAACGGAAAAACACATTCATGCCCTTCAAATAATTTCGTATTTTACACCTCCCTTTGGAAGAACAGTCGACAGGTTTGTGGAGATACAAGCAAGCACTTGTCAGAGGACAAAACGTCCAATGGAATTCACCGAACAAATACTCCACATTGTTAGCCAATAAGCCACAGCATGCTAGTTATATAAACAATGGAAGGTATAGAGTGATGGCCTAATTTTTAACAAAATACACAACACGGAATGCATACAAAATCCTTAATATGTAATTTAAAATATTTAAATTATAGGAAACAAATTATTGGAAGGTAAAGAACTGCGCAATTTTTGTTTTCTTCCCTGTATTACAGGAATGTATGAGACAGAGCTGAAACGTCCCACTTTTTTTCGATTCATTCCGCCCCGCGATCATTACATCAATCTGTGCATGTTAATTATTATTGGTATTCGAAAGGAGGTCATTGAGAAGAATTTTTGGCCCAACGCACAAAACAAATGGAGAATGGAGACAAAAAACAAACGAGGAGTTGGAAAACCTGATTGACCATGAAAATATAGTAAGGCACATTAAAAGTAAGAGACTGAATTGGGTGGGACATGTTGAAAAAATGCCTGATGAAAGAGTAGTTAAAAGCATTTATAAATTGAAACCACACGCAACAAGACCGAAAGGAAGGCCAAGATTAAGATGGGATGACGATGTGAGAGACGATTTGAGGAAGGTCGGAGTAAATAATTGTAAACAGAAGGCACAGGAAAGGAAACCATGTAGAGAATAACTGAGCAAGCAAAAACTCACAAAGAGTTGTAGAGCTGAGGAAGGAAGACATGTTAATTATTCGGACAATTTAATTTTTTACGTAAAACGATAACTGTGGGATATATTATTGTATGTGCTCATACACACGTTTTAAATTCACGTTTTTTACTCACGCGCAGGGTGGGTGGTGTACGAGGTGGCTATCAGCATCTCAAGAAAAACTCAACGTCTCGAATCTCTTCAGTTCGTTAACTTTCGTCTGCTGTTGGATGGTATTGTATAGTACCTTTTCTTTTTAGTGAAAGCCAACTCGCTATATATTTCAGAACACGGAAGCGAGTAAACCCTTCGAAGCATAAAGTTGTTCTCAATTACACTTAACGTTTTAGTTGATATAAAATAACAAGCCAGACAATGTACGTATAAACGTAACAATGAGGCACGTTCATGCAACCATTATTGCAGTGGAAGAGCAGAAAGTATTACATATTGTGAGTGTGTGTGTGTGTGTGTGTGTGTAGCCTTAGTTATCCAACATGCAATGCGCATGCGCCTTATTATCTGCCATCTGTGGCTTGCACCGGTCTACAGTAAGTTTCTAGTTTATCTGATAAATGGCACGATTTTCGAAAAAAAAAGTTACTGAACACAAAGTAAGTGTTTTTATTTCCTCTAAATCTTTTGTCTGAAACATTTCTCATTTTAAGCAGAACTGGGCGCGATGTGATCAAAAAGAATATTGGTCTTCACATAAAGTACCCGTTATTCTTGTCCGATTTTAATAAAACTTTAATTCTTTCGACAAATTTTCGAAAAAATACTCAAATATCAAATTTCTTGAAAATCCATACAGTGGGGGCCGGGTAACTCAATTCGGACGGACGGATGGATAGATGGACAGACATGACGAAGCTAATAGTCGCTTTTCGCAATTTTGCGAACGCGCCTGAAAACAATGGATCTCAGTTTATACACTAAGAGACAAATGCTGCTATGTAAGTAACGTTGATTGTGAGAATATTACGAAAAGCATGACGCTGTGTGTTAGAAGATGCAATGAACACCAATATAAATTTTCGATCACATCTCGCTCAGTTCTTCTTAGAATGAAAAATGTTTTAGACAAAAGTCGTAGAGAGAATCAAAACACATTTTTTGCTCAATAACTGTTTTGGAAATTCATGTCATTTGTGAGATAATGTGGAAAAATACTGTAGAGCCGGAATGGCCATAGATGACAATGCTGTTACCTCAAGCTACTTATACTCAGATTACGTAATATTGATTTTTTTCCTCTGCAACAATGGTTGCACGAACGCTCCGCCATGTTACGTTACACGTTGAATGCTTGTCTAGTCGATTATTAAGGCAAGAGTTTCAGAATACAAACACGAAGATTTAAGGAATTAGATGTTTGGAAAGTGAGTTAATTTCCCTCATCCCTACCTCAATTTACTATCCCCTCTGACAGGATATAATTAAAATTATGCATCACCGGGCTCCATAGGTTACTCTCGAACACGTACAGTTTACTTGTTATTAGATTCTTGGCGAGTGTTTGGTTAGAGGTCTATAGAACCTTGTTATATGCAAGCATCCGGGTGTCAATAAATCTGTCTCATATATGTTGGACAGAACAGCGGCTGGGTCTGTCCTGCTGCCTGATTCTACAAACCTGCTTGTCTACTCTCGAGAAACTAGTCTTTCCTTGGCCCACCTGGGCGCTGACCTACGAATTTCACTCTTGTTGTTGGCCACCTGCTCCTGTTTTAGCAGCTTTTACTACACTTGTCCTTTGACAGTCACTTTTTATATTAAATTTAAAATACTGTAAAGTAAAGGAAATCACAGCTCGTACTCAGAACAATGCAATATCTTTTACGACACACAGTGTTCATGTAAATTCGTTTTAACGTGTTGCTCTTAAACAGGAATGACTTGTCTGATCTCACTAAACTACGGTGGAGAGCCCCGTCGCCATTTCCACATATATCCCACCAACAGAATAGTCGAACTCTGAAAACGACGCTCCCTTGTTGACCCTTTGATCTTCGTGAAGTTAATTCACACGATAAGAAATGAGGACGGCCATGATAATATACAGCCAAGAGCAGGCGAAGCATGCCCATTGGAAGTCGGCCCCAAAGTATATATATATATACATATGGTGTCGCTTCTGATTTCGTAGGTAAAATTCTGCACTTTAGTAGTAGGGAATGAAGATAGCAGGGAATTAAGATAGCTCAACCTGTAATTCGTCGGCACAAAAGCCAAGCTTGCGACACGCGATTCCTGGCTAAAAGTGAAGTCGCAAATGTTATATAACGTATGTCCGGAGATGTAAACTTTTTGAGACACACGTCACCATTAAGTGGCGCATTATATCAAATGATCAGGTGGTGGCGCGTCACACGGCATTTTCTGGAACGCGCTTAATACGCTGGCATCGACCATGTCATATCTGTCTGAATTCTTACCATGCGATCTTAATTAGCTCTCGGAGGAACTGTTCAGACTTGCTTCTTCTGGTGTACCCAAATTAAAAACCCATCGACCTCAGAAGATCATTTGAACCACCCGTCTTTACGGTTAGTTTGAATGATCCTCCACGTCCAATCCGCTTTCCTGGATATACCGCGATCAGCCACTGCAAGTAATCTTCCCCATGGTGTGCTGGATTACCACTATGGCGAAACCACAACGTCTGTATCACATCTGGAGGCATGACTTCAAGAAGACCCGTCTGAACACTTCCCAGAAATTTACACCGTTCTGCAGTTAGCTGCCTTATTGCGGACTTGATACTCCAGTTTGCAGACAGGATGACAATTATAGCGAGCCCAGGTGCGACTGTTTGTTGCGGACGACAAACACGTTCTCAAGTCCAGTACACGTTCCATATTACCACACAGTTTTGTTTAGGAAAATAAGTAGATTAAAAATGCACGGAGTAAGCAATTTCCTAAAAACGAAAAACTTAATCGGCATAGACCTCAAAAATACAAATTTCTAGGGCTACCAACGGAGTTACGTGGTTCAACGGCGAGTAAATCAACGTTTAGAGAACCATCTCTGTTGATTTCCTCGCCGTTCAACCGCCTGATACAGCTGCTAGGCGGGAAAAGTTTTATTGAATTCCGTCGACCTTAAAAGGTTTAGATATTCCATTGTCACATGTTATACCCTCGCATACACTTTACGGAATCTAATCTTAAATTATGAAAGCTTTAGAGATCTCAGCCTCTCTCCTCTTTTCTAACACATCAATGTGTACATATGTAGGGCGGAACGTCATAACAGTATTTACTATTCTTTGCTGTTTCTAAATGTTTACGCGTTTTTCATAAAGTAATTGTAGCCTTAAAGAAAGGTAGGTTATAAGGCTTTTCTTCTGAGACTATCCAATTGATTAGCCAAATTGCGTTTTATAACTAACGTGAAAAGCATGGTTACTAAATACAGCGAAGTGAATTATATTTTTCTGTTATCTCGCCTGATAAACAGAAGCGATAAGATGAATAATTTTTAAACAAACAACGGTGGAGTATATACCTACTGCGGTAAGTATGGCCGATTTATCATAAAACACCTCGTCGTTTTAATTAAATTTGAAACAATATAGCTGCTTAGCATTATAACACACTCACTGGTACATCAGAGATATCATAACCATACTACTGCAGAAAGGGTGAAATACGAATTCACCACGTTCGAGTACGTTTATATTTACAATTCGTTACGGCAAAAATATGAAGCTACAGGTTTGCAATTTGAAGAAAAGGATAGACGATATAACAAGTGATAAGGCTGAAGATAAGGGAGATTATAACATGCAATCTAAGATAATTTTTACTGCACGTGTTAATAAATTTACGACTGGGGATATAGCCTTAGCGCAAAGAATTTACAGGGCATAAAAAGCGAGAGAGAGAGAGAAAATTGCTGACAATATAATGTCTCGCTGAAGCACAAGCACATATTCTAATGCAGCAAACAAAACCACTAGCCTAGTTAAAAAAAAAGTGAAATTAAAATATATTATACGCGTACACGTTACTACATGAATGTGACCTATTGAAAAGTTAACGTCGAATAAGGTACTTAGTTTCAATTATCATTGAGGCACTTATTTTCACGTACTCTGCGGAAATATCAGGAAGGATAGAATACACCTGACACTTTCTCACGCTAATGCTCGAAACAAGATTTTACGGTTTTCTGTTTCACAAGACGCAGTAAATTAGCGTACAATTGGTATACCGGTTTGTTACTCTACCGGCGTTTATTACTCCGAAAGTGACCAAATAATTTATGTACCATTTGGTATTAATTTCCAGACACATTTACACTTGGTGCATATCGGTCGAAAAGTACGTATCTTAATCCTACTTCACACGATAATTCAAGTTAAAATACAATAAGTACTTCAAACGAGGTCCAAAGAACGATTGTTGGATTGTATGATCAAATACATACAGTAATGATCTTTGACAGCTTAGTGATTACAATAGTACCGCCAATTTCGAAACCAATCACTCCGAAATTTGCCTACACAGAGCATATTTGTGTTCCGTATCTCTCCTAAAATAAGCAACCTGTATTTCCGTACAAAGCATCTACCACTTACTCTTGTAATGGAGGCACACTATTTTCTGTGTGAGATACGAACTGAATGTATATAGTGTGGATTAGTTTCAGTCTTCGAAGAGTAAATAATGTTGGAGGAATTTTTCCAAAATATACTAATCCAAGAGTAAGAATAGTTACTGGATCCTAGTGTAAAAATCGTAATTATTGCTCAGCAATAGGCCTATATTCACCTATACAAAGGATTATCTGCCATATAAGCCTTAGTGTTCTGCCATTTTTCTGTTTCCATGCAGCAAGTCGTACTTCGCAGTTACAGGTATGTAATTAGTTATGGTCGAAAACACTTTGTTATTTTGAAGCTGTCGATACGTACCTAAACTTCGGTCAGTACTGTAGCTTTGACCTTTACTGATACAAAATTGTCTCTGGATAGTAGCGCCGCTTACCGTATCACGCTATCTTTCTAGAGATTTTACAGCTCAGCGAAATGCGTAGTCTGAGAATGAAACAGGAAAAGGATAGTAGCTAGACGTGAGCAATGCCAAAATTTTCAAAGGATTCGATACTAGCACAAACATAAAAGACAATTAGGTACAAAAGGTCACAAGGAACTATATGAAACATGTGTACACCTACAACCCCCACTTAATTGCAGTGTTGTTAAAAAACGTAGTAACAAAAATGAAAATTATAATTAAGCTGCAAATTAATTCCATTTAAACAATTTGGAACTTACAGCGATCGTTGACGTTAAGTTTGCTAACGGACAGTAACAAATCAAACGTGGGTAAAAACAAAAATTATAACCTCCTTTACAAGAAACCATATGAATGTAACGAAAACCAAAATTGAGTTGGCTGACTGGTTTTATTAATTGTAATAATTCAACATGGATATTAAATGTGAATTCCCTTACTTCCGCTCAGTGAATCAATATTATCGTTCCCATCACACAAACCGTCGAAAGTTAGAGACAGACAAGAAAATAAGAAAGTGATCATGTCAGGATATTTAAAATTATATTTGGTTTATAAGGCTTGGAGGGAGTTTTGTTTTATATGCTGGAAGTAAAGGTAGTGGATGAAGGTACATAATACTTAAAAATACTGTTTGTATAAACAGACATAAAAGCCTTGAAGTAAAATATGAGTCGAGTAATTAATATTTGATTTGACTGTTCCTGCCCTGCAACTTGGTCTCCAATTCCAAATGAAAAATGTCATTCAAAGGACGTGTAAAACAAGTTGTTGAAGTGATTATTCGCATCCTAGGAAGAGAAAATTACAGGAGTTAAAAAATATACAACAATAGCTTCATAAATTAAATTACGTAAGAAATATTAAAAGGGTGGTAAGTTCTAAGAGAATGAGATGGATGAGTTATGGTTAATGAATAGACATTTTATTCGCAAGACCTGGAAAAAGGAGACCATGTGGGAGAACTAAGCATAAAGTCGGTCACGATGCGAAAATTAATACATAAGGAACAGGATTTGGGGAGTTAAATTTCCTTTACCTGCACAATTAGCATCCAGTGACGCGCTGCTCTGAATTTGGCACTTACATTTTGGGTGTCATAAAATGTGGAAATTTGTTTACCAGCTCAGCGACTACAAGATCCTCAGAGAAGACTCTGATTCATGGACATAGTTATTATGCGAATATTACTTGGGAGAGTGAAATGAAAACCTTAAAAGTGCGATAAAAATTCGAAACACAGCTCGATTGTCTTGTAAGTTGACAACAATGATACTCATGGTTTGAAGAGTGGCCGACAGGTGGCAGTGCGATGCAGGAATGCAACACGACGGCGCAGTAGTAGTGTAAATAAGGTAGCCCCGCTTACAACATGCACAAAAGAAAAACAGCGTTCTGTCATCCGTTTTTTAAGTAGTGAAGGGGTGAAACCCATCGAAATTCATCGACGAATGAAAGTTCAGTATGGTGATGCATGTCTGTCACTACAGCAAGTGTACGAGTGGACTA
>Ga0131853_10018581_pt1 | contig 12652 bp, 7 predicted proteins | sample TergutLab28metaG_FD_92764 | JGI IMG/M metagenome (GOLD analysis project Ga0131853, IMG submission 92764) | Labiotermes labralis P1 segment gut microbial communities from Petit-Saut dam, French Guiana - Lab288 P1 (version 2) (version 2) | ecosystem: Host-associated > Arthropoda: Insects >...
ACGAGAGAGAAGAAGAGACGAGAACAGAACATAAAGGAAAGAAAATGAAACAAAGAAAGGCTCATCAGCCTTTAGTACATGATGGGACTTCAACGCAAGAAATGCTGGAATACTGAAATCGGAACAGAAAATGGCATCGTATCGGTGAGGCGTGTGACCGGAAACGTCAAGGAACCGAGCTCTAACCTGCAGTCATTCCGATTTACGTTAGGTCCTGCTAAAGTTTTCGATTCTTACAGTGGTGATTATTCAGAATGTGACCGTCTGGTATACAGAAATTTCAGCTTTGTGGATGGATACCAACGTTCCCAAACGACTTGCTGCTTCCATCTTCAAGGTCGAAGACAACAGGGTTAGATACAGCTCAACCTGGTGGTAGCTTCTTCAAAAAATCTGGTATCCACCTACAAGAATGCACGTTGTAACAGCCCGCAAGATTGGCATCTCAACCCTTCCTTGTGAATTGAAGGATAATTTTGTGAAACAGGACATAACCAGTTCCTTGCCCAACTTCTCACTCGTCACTGAGCATAACCTCCCTTGGCGGACACCTGTAGTTGATATATCTTTCTTATTTGGTCACGTTTGAAGAAACTTGCTCCCCAGATAGTATGAACTGCACCGGAGGCTGCAACTACAGTTTTATGTACTCCTGATTATGGGCGCGATGGACACCCGAAACATGTACGGTAATTTAGCAGTAAATAAATATCTGCATACTGTTGCACCTTGTTGGATTTCTTCAAACAATATCTTTCTTACTTTAACAAAGAACTTACAGCCGAAGCAAACTGTAGGTTTCTGACGTCCCACTTGAAGACTTGGTAATGACGATGAGAGCAAAAACCTATTTCGACAAGAGGCCACAAATGTGCAGTAACTGTGCCAAATGTCAACGTTGACGCAGGTCGGTTTCATCTTCCTCTCACGCCCCTGTCACATTACGTGGTTGCGGTTGAAATCGCCTCACTCTTTCCGCAACACAAATGCAGCCACTAATTATAATATAATAATATCGCTCTCAGCGTTCTGTGGTTTCGCTCTGGCACTCCAGGAGAACGAGATTAAGAACTGTCGTTTCGTACGACATAAATTACGGAAATACTTGAGCTGTCTGCAGTCTGTCTTGTATGAAACTTGCTATGCAGTATGTGGCCATCCGGTTCAGTCAATAGCGCAGTGTATCAGTCAGAAACCCCTGAAGGACACACACCGATCACGATCTTGCGGCTTTGACAACGTCGACAGACATCGACCTACGTAATACACTTGCATTTCAAGGAAACAATTCTGCTGCTGCCAATACCTCAATTAGCTGCAGCAATATCATGTGCTCAAAATTCATTAGGCTCAAAATAAAACGAGATTTCGGATTTTAACGGCTCTAAATACGTATGAACACTACGTATCATATTGTGCGAAGAGGTTTTATACCGGTTCCGGAGTTGGTAAGCCCCTCTAAAAGTTTATAAATAGTTCCCAGAACACATGGTGTCGAATCCAATAAAAACTTCACAATGGAAAATTATATCATATCGAAAAACAACTACGAATGTTATCTAATGTCTCCCTTATTACGTGCATTGAATTGTGATGAAGCGATGTGCAGTTTGTGACGTACACACCGCCCTGGCTCTTCCTTTGTTTCTTCGGAAAGAAAACAAAATTATAAGTCGATAAACGATATCTGCCGCTTGCCAGCTCCGACAGATAAACGAACCAACTTTCTGCCGCAGGACCTCCAAACAATCTGACTCGTTGCACAAACGAAATTCTACAAATTTTATGAGACATAAGAAACGTGTTGAATGTTTGAGGACGTTTTCAAACTTCAACTATACCTGCCAATAAACAGAACCAACTTTATATGTAATTATACGCTTCAACCAAGTAAAATAGTTCAATAAAAATATCACGAGTAATATTTATAATTTCAGAATTTTATGAAGCCTTGGTATTTATTTACCTAACCCTGTTCACACCAATCAATTTAAAATTAGCTAGGCCAAGAGTCACACACCTTACGGCCCGGCTTCAAGATAACACGCAGTACGTGCAAATAAAATGAAGAAGCGGTCGCGGATAAGCCAACATTGAGTGCTGCTCCGCTGTGATGATTGATCAAACGAACAACAAATCCTCGTTCTTCTGTAGCAGCAATTCACCATGAAGCCTCGTGACAACACTAATGAACTTTTACGGTTCCATAACAAGCAAGGCATTTCTTGGCTAGGTGGGCCACTACTAGCTTCTCAAGAAGGATTCTAGGAATTTGAACACATTTTCTAGCCTATTTAATTTCTGTGGCGATAAAAATTGTTATAGATGGACGAGATTACCTGATAAGTAAGGTAGCTGCGTGCGCCGATATATTGAGCTATAAGTGGCTGTCCTTATACTTGCAGGGTCGGTGACAATTTCAGATTCTGTCATGGCGAAATGAAAATTATATGAAGTCGACACAGGCGGTTGGCCCAGGCTTTGTGACAACGACAATAAAATTCGACAAAGAAGAGTTCTTGATGATGAACGGTGGTTGTCGGTGACAGGCCGGGTGGAGATTTTCTTAGCGGACAAGCGGTTGTCGTCTGCTTAGTATGACCTCTACTTATTAATATGGTTTTAATTAGATCAGGCAACACTGTAGAGTTCGACACTTACGAAACAATAACATAACGTCGTCACACGCCACTTCAACGTTAAGTCTATACTATCAAGACAGTAAAGACTGCCCCATTACATACAAAGGATACTATACTCGACCCTGGCGCTGGGAGGGGGTAAACAGTTAGCGCCACGCCCCGGCCGCTTTAACCCCAGGAAAGAGAAGTGGTACCCACTGCACAAAGTGTAGAATGGGTCTCAGACTCGTTTTGAATGGGTCCGGAAATTTTCTCCCCAGCCGCGTTTCCAACCCCGAACCATCCAGCACGTAACGATTCGCTACTTTCCTAACAGAATGTCATTATTTCAGGTTATCACAGCGGTGTAATCGAAGACCGCTGTCTTTTGGAAAGTGACGTCCGTCGTTGAGTGAGCGGTTTGCGACCTTTCGAAGTAACGTGTCTTCGTATTCAAGGGTTCAGTGGTCTATTGAGAATGGACCAATAAATCCCAGAAGACGAAGAGGTTATGTTCATTCGAAACGTCGGCAACAACTCATCCAACGATGCAACGTCATACCCCAGACGTTTGCAATCCTCCACATAATTGCTGTTGTCTGTTAAACACTTTATTATCCAACTCATGCACAGTATATAATGTGCAGATACAATTAAAATTATAAAATATTTAAAAGTGCTCCAACATGTTTCGGATCACAGAGGATCCATCAGCAGGAAGCCTTGTGCAGTGCTTGGCTAAAAATTACAAGAATGATTCTATCGTGTTCGTTGACATGGACAAGATCGGTGTTATGGCAGCATATTGTGACCCGTTGTGCCTTCATATGGATTGAACTACACACACGGTCACAATATGCTGCCATAACACCAACCTTGTCCATGTCAACGGACACGATAGAATCATTCTTGTAATTTTTAGCCAAGCACTGTACAAGTCTCCCTGATGACGGATCCTCTGTGATCCGAAACATGTCGGAGCTCTTTTAAATATTTTATAATTTTAATTGTATCTACATATTATGTATTGTACATTAGTTGGATAATAAAGTGTTTAATTATCATTGATGCACGGTGCAAACATGAAGATCCGCTGTCTGTGTCCGGATCATTTCTGTACCACAATTCGCGAGTTTCAACCGTAACAACACTGTGCCTGTACACACGACAACAGCAGCTACCGGCAGACTCCAAAGCACAGGCTTTATAAAATTCCACCCTACTGACCTTATCAATCGGTAGGTCACATACAGTCGCCTTTCATATGCACAAGTATATTCGATGCAATAAACACTGAGCACCAGCCCTACCGTTGCTTATCATCACGCTGCAGTAACTGGCATCAGTTCTGGTACAGCAACCTGCTGAATATGCAGAAAATAAACGTAAAGCTGCTATGTAGGTTAACGAAACCTTGAGGATAGAGTCTGCAGTTTCATCCGAAACATTGCTACCTATCTATCGAATTACATAGCGCATAATCGTAACGGGCTACATAACTACACAACATCAGCTTACAGCTTTCATTAATAGCATCATATAGCAAGAATTGGGCCTACGTGTTTTGGCTACACGCACCGAATATCGGTGCTATCATAGGACTACAGCAAGGGTCACTGTCTGCATTAAAATAATATTAAATAAAGTCAGATTACAAATTAGTCGTAAATGGGAGCTGAATAATCAAAGAACATAAAAATTATACACGTCTGCCTACCTGTGAGCAGGAGCGTCTAGTTTACAGTCCCAGTTTTAAATGTAATCATTCATGCTGTTAAAACTGACAGATACAGACCCCGGTTACCGTGTGGTCGAAGGCGTAGGTCTGCAGCCGCCTGACTACTGGCACTGCGGGTTCGGATACCGCAGAGGGCAAGGATGTTCGTCTTTTGTGTTTGTTGTGTGTTGTGCAGGTAGCGGCCTGTGCGACAAGTTGATCACTAGTTCAGAGAATTCCGACGGGGTGTGAGTGTGTGTGTGTGTGTGTGTGTGTGTGTGTGTGTGTGGTGTGTGTGTGTGTGTGGTGTGTGTGTGTGTGTGTGTGATCCAGCAACTTCGACAATGAAGCGGCCTAGGCCCAATTTCAGTTGTTGCGTCACACAGTAAAATTGACAGTGCTCCTTCTAATCATCGTGACATGACACTGATAACAGCTCAACACAACCACAAGCCCATGTCGCAATATATGGAACTAGTTATTAAAGGGGTTAACTTGGTTTTGTTTACAACTGATACAGAGTCAAACGTAAGGTTAGAGAACACTAGGGTCATATCAAATATCACACAGTGAGAGGTATCCACCTTTTCACTTGTCTAAGGCTCGCTGTCTAGCAGCTTTCAAATTACAACAATCGTTTACTGAATTCACTCGCGCTAGCCAGGTGAGTTGCCCGCTCGCCCGCCGCGTTTGGATGCTCCGTCTACCGACCGCTGTTCCGGCTAGCCAAGGTCGCAATGTGGCAAGACACTTTGCGGGGGAAGGCAGCAGCGGCGAACACGGAACTGAGTTCCACATACATACATACATACACATTCATACGTACATACATATATACATGCATACATACATACATACATACATACATACATACATACATACATACATACATACACACATACATATACACATACATACATACATACATACATACATACATACATACATACATACATGTACACACATACATACATGTACACACATACATACATACATACATACACAAATACACACATACACGCATACATACATACATACACACTTACATACATATACACATACATACATACATACATACACATATATTCATACACACATACATACATACATATATACATACACGCATACATACATACATACATACACGCATACATATATACATACATACACGCATATATATATATATATACATATGTAGCTAATTAAGTACCACCAATGACAAACTTAAGAAGTGCAGGTACATTAAACTACAGTAAGGACAATGGAGAAAACTTGAAGATGCGATAGCAAACGTAAACTCGATAATAAGTCCTATCCAATCACTTTCAAAAGGGAATTAATGGTCCCGTTAAAATGCGAATTTCTTCCGAACTTTGACTCTACTTTTAGGTGAATTAACAATTTGCAATTACTAAAATTGCTGTAAATTGTAAAATTACAATTGCGTCACTCTATTACGCCAGACTGAAATCATCCCGTTGTGTCTTCATTTCGCCCCACTCGCAATTCGATTCATAACGCGTGTCTCGTGTTATAATACTTTGCAGTTTTGAAGTTGCTCGTAGGCTTACATCAGCTAAACATTAAGCTACGCAGCTCATTTACAAGCAGATTTTCTACGTCATAAATTTTGTCAAATACGCATTTCCTTTGTAAATTTCACTAAGTATAGCACGAGATCACATAATTGCGAATAATAGAGCGCAAAATTACTTTTGTCAACAGACAACCACAGACGCTTGACCTCCATTACGGCCGATTCGCCAATCTTAGCGCTATAAGAACTGCAAGATCCCCTCTGCGACTTAAGTTTGAGTTGTAATTAAGCTAATATCTCAGAAGTTCTTCCGAAGTGAACGCAAAGTGAATAAGACGTATCATCACGTGTCATCTTCCCAGCTTCATCGAATTTTCGCACTTGTTCTTCGGGAATTCAAATTTGTACTGATAAGATAACGCACTTTACACTCTGCTCACAAAAGGAACATCCTTTGAAGGTATCTGTTGATTTGCAAAGACCTGCTCTAAACGAAAACTTTGCAGTTCGTTTTCTTTCTAAATTTCACACTTACTTGTTTATCTCATGACTGCTCAAGCGATAAAGTCAATAAAACCTAAAGTTATGTCATTCTTCCACGCTCGTCCCCGCTCTTAACAACCCAGCACTAAAACATGAACACAAGGTCTGTAATGAAGTTCACTAAAGGTGCGAAATTGCAGGCTTTCGCCGCGGAGTAATGGAGTCCTTCGTGATTCTGGTTTGCAGTGTGGCGTGGGTTGATTGGTTACAGACGTTTCGAGACGGAGTGTCGGTTCCATCTTCAAGCGTCAAGGGTCACTCTGGACATGTTGGCCCTTAAAGATGGGAACGACACGCCGTCTCGAAACGTCGGTAACAAACGAACCTAAACTACGCAACGACCCAGAAGAACCAGGACGCGAAGTTCGTTGAACATACTAATGTTGTATCGATACATAATAATTGTATAACTTTTATTCAATGTCCTACTCTAATTGTAATATTTGCAGCCTGTGGGAACAGGAAGACCCTCAGGACTATTAGCAAAAGACTAATAATTATACAAAATACAATCACTTTTTAAAAACAATTTTTTTTCTTTCCTAAATTCTTCAATCAAGATTTGCCATTTGCAGAGGTGTACAATTTGCCGTAAGCTGTTAAAAGGTAAGCCGCTATATACAGCTTTTGTTATGTACTAAATGTAAAAATTATCGAAAATTGTAAAATTTGAAAATATTAAATTGCGAGTTTCTCTCTGACCTTTGACTTTCTACACGTTTCTTCTTTGCGTTGTTTCTGTATAACATGAGGGCAACTCAAGTGGAAACATAAAACATACGACAAATAATGTGCAGCCCTCAATGTGTGCCGTCGTAAGAACAGCGAGTTGTCAGTACGGGCTATAAGCGTTTACAGCGGACGGTCCTGGTCAGCGTTCGTCTTCATTTTCTGGATTCAGTGTATCTCAAGCTTTGAGGCTCAGTGTTATGTCTTATGCCGTTTCTCGCATTTATTATTCCACTGTGCCCCATTTACTGCCTTGTGTCTGATAGATTCGTCGTGTCCCCATTGACTCCGAAGCTCTACTCAGAAATAAAATTAAAATCCGCAGCCACCAGAATTGTAAAAATGGCAAACTCACAGCAGTTGCTGTACCAAATATTAATTTAACCTCAGGCGACTAATCACGAGCGGAATGAGGAAACCAAATAGCCAGCAGGGGCTAAACTTTTCTGGCACATTTACAGGCGCGAATTTGACGTTCAGGTGACCGCGCATCGTGATGAATTCTTATAATAAACCCACTTGATGCACTAACTTTTCAAATTTATTTCTGGAATAAAACTCTGCACGTTTCGGACAGCTCCTCTGTCCTTCATCAGGAGTTTATCACTGTACACAGAGCAGTGGTATATGTCATACAGGTCTGCTGACAGCTTGAGAGCAGGAACAGGACGTTCCGTCCTGATCTTGCTCGCAAGCTGTCAGCAAACCTGTATGTATTGCTGTGTGTCCAGTGAAAAACTCCTGATGATGGACAGAGAAAATGTCAAAAACATGTACAGTTTTATTCCAAAAATAAAGTTGAGGAATTAGTGCATTTAGTTTGTTTTATTATAAGCAATTACAGGCGCGAAGTTTATATACTACGAGCCCAAATGGCTCTCTGCATCGCACCCATGGACAGGTTATTTTTTGGCAGACGTCTCAAAACTACAGAATTATGTTCATAATATAACTGTCTTAATTTATTAACATTCCATATAAGCTGTACAGGACATTTGTCTAGTAAAATTGAAGTGTATCATCCGTATACGTCACACCCTAATTACAGACGGCACTGTAAGGTAATTCGACAACTTCATTAAGACTACTTTACCTCCTAGCACTAGTATTCTTAAGTTTTTCTGATAGAATATTTAAACATAACCTTTCGGATAATGGATAAAACCAAAACTCTTCCTCCTCCTCCTCCTCCTCAAAATCATCATCATCATCATCAAATCATCATCATCATCATATATCTGTCATGGAGTTGGGCCACTTGTTGACCCGTTCCTCTCTCACGTATCCAGAAGTCTCTTCAAAAGACTACCTTGATTCCTTCTCCCAGTGTTTCATTACCGTGGGTAATTTATTTCGAGCCATTCTACTCCTTTTGACATTAATTACCTTCAGCAGAGCTAAAGCGCCAAGTACTAGAATTTATTAAAATACAGGCATTTTGGCCCCATGCGATATTAGCAAGCTGCACAAAATCGTGTGGTTTTATCAGTCAGTTTACGGCTACTCCTTCATATCAGATCACTTTGTAGCGAAGAATACGTCTTTGCTCAGTGCTATGCATTAAATTCCACAAATCTGCTGCTCTGCTGTCAGAGATATCCGATCCCTTCAGTGTGGTGGACTTGCTTTTAACGAATTACATAAACGTTACGAAACTGTACATGTGACAACAAATGTCATGCAACAAAGTCCTTCTTTGGAAGCTAGTACAGAATTTCACTGCATTTAACAAAACCCGAGTGTTTATTACCATATTCACAACAGCCTGCAACTTATTCATGTCCTCTTCCAGCTGAACACAGTCCACACCCATCATACTCCTTCTTCAGGTCCATTTTAATAATATCCTCTATCTACTCACATTTCTTCCAGGCCTTCCTTTTGCCTCACTCTTTCCTACCAAAAATTTTGCATACATTTCTCGTCTCCCATACGCGTGCCACGTGCTCCACCAATCTTTTCCGCCCTGATTTAATCACCGTCACAACATATTGTACACACTACTAAAACACGACTTTCTTCCTGTTTTGAATACTTAGAGTGCTCTCCCCCTTTCCCCTCCCCCCCAAAAAACGAGATGTTTGTAGTATGACCACAGGAACCCAAATCCTTGTCTGGGTGTTCGAAACTGTATGTGTACCAAGCTGTATATATCTAAGAATACAACTACATGTGTAGTGAGTGTCGAACCCGCATGACCAGGAACCATACCTCTATCGGCGAGGTCGCCATCACTAAGTTGTTCCTTCAGCGCAGGAACGTGAAGGTCAGTAGGAATAAAGATAGCTTGAGCTCTGACGTAACACAAAGGTTTAGAGAAATGCCGGAATTGTCAGCATCTTGCGGGCAAATTTTGAGATTTATTGTTGTGGCTGCAGCAGTGCAATTTCTATACAGCCTTCCATCCATTTAGTGTTGTGACTACAACAGTGCAATTTCTATACAGCCTTCCGTCCATTTAGTGTTGTGACTACAGTAGTGCAATTTCTATACAGCCTTCCGTCCATTTAGTTTTGTGACTACAGCAGTGCAATTTCTATACAGCCTTCCGTCCATTTAGTGTTGTGACTACAGCAGTGCAATTTCTTTACAGCCTTCCGTCCATTTAGTGTTGTGACTACAGCAGTGCAATTTCTATACAGCCTTCCGTCCATTTAGTGTTGTGACTACAGCAGTGCAATTTCTATACAGCCTTCCATCCATTTAGTGTTGTGACTACAGCAGTCCATCCATTTTACAGGGCAGCAGTTTCTGAGGTTTCAGTTACTCAGCAATTATATTTTATGAAAGGCAATCCCTGCATGTTATTCCAAAATTCTTCATTAAACATTTTTGGCGAACGTCGATTCAACAGCGTCGCAAGTGTCGGCATATAACTTTGTCTCAAGTCCTTGTAGTGTCCACGATGTCAATACTCCTTTCTTCAGGATGCAGCTTGTCCAATACACAAACCGAGACATTTTCTAATTCCGTGAGATTTGACGTTCTCATGGCTGTAGCCCCGAAGATAAAAATCTTCTGATATACGACGCCATGTAGTCTGGTAGAAGTGCAAAGATGTTTCAGAGGAAACTGTAGAAAACAAGCCGCGATCCTTAGCGCTCCTGTATCCAGCACGTGCTTCGAAAGCGCGGATTTTTTATCTGCCGTGATGATGCCGGCAGCATGTTCCCTTGCCAATGTTGTTACACTTGACCCAGAATGCACGGCGTCACATACCAGAAAACAAAAATCTTCAATTTCAATTAAAATTTGTTTTTATGGACTGACACAACTTGTCACCAAATATTAAATCATCACCTACAAGAAGTATGGGATCGAATCTCCCATATGCAATGTTGACATTCACAGGGAGCTGCATGTGGTAATCTGTAGCAACGTAGGTTTTCGAAAATATATCTGTAACAAAATAAGTACCTGCGTTCGTGACATCATTGTTTTGACTGTGAAAACGTAAATCTAACGTCACGAATGGAGACAGAAACCTTAATTTCCTATGATAAAACGAACTAGATGCACTAATTTCTCAAATTTATTTTTAGGATAAATCTCTATATGTTGCTGACAGCTTGCGAGCAGGATCAGGACGGAACGTCCTGATCCTGCTCGCAAGCTGTATGACATATACCATTGATGTGTGTACAGTGAAAAACTCCTGATGATGGACAGAGGAACTGCCCGAAACATGTAGAGTTTTATTCCAAAAACAAATTTGAGAAATTAGTGCATCTAGTTGGCTCTATTATAAGAATTTGTCACGATGCTGCACGGTCACCTGAACGTCAAACCTTAATGTTGAAATATGTCGTATTTCTTAAGGGAAATTGAGAAGCAATTTAAGCAGTCTGGTTGGTCTGGTCATTATTTTCTGACAATACAAGGGTCTTATGTATCATAGTATCGCGTAATCTTATAGGTATTCACCAATGTTTCGAAGAACCATGCTACCTTCAACTGCACGGCATTGCAGCATCAGGTTCTTCCCAAACTTCGACGATCAAATTCATAACTACAAAACAACGCACGCCTAATTTTCACTGCCGTAGAAATTTCGGACCTCATTATTTTAAAAATTCCTTTCGACATGTTTTAACTTGCGGTCAGTGCTACAGCCGGCACATAAAAATTCGTGCAATTTGGAGAAGACCAAAGCAATAGCCAGAAGAGTCGCAGGTACGGCACCCGTCATGAAACTATCTTGCGGTGTCGCAACGCGACCGGCTAAGCCGGAGTGGCCACTGCAGTGTCCGGAAAGTCTCGGCGTTTTCCTACGGCCGATCGAGGGCGGAGACTAGAACGCGCGTACAGAACACGAACCTACACCACGAGTCACTCCCACTAACTCTCAAATTAATTTTGTTAAACAGGCTTGGTAAATAAAAATAATAGTATTACACAACATACATCTATCAAGTTCCGGAATTTCACGTACATTTGTCGTCTGACATTTCGAGTTAACACCCTGAGAATTTCAGTGCTTTGAACCCCAAGATTTAAAGGTCATAGAAAGCAGTCGACGGACATCAAGCGTACAAAATGAAATTTTAAACTGTCACAAAATAACAAGCCATTTACTGTGACGTGTCACTGGGTAACAGACGTCACTCTCTACCAACATGGCCAAGGTATTTGTCATTTGTAATTTGTTATTGCTTTTGGTAAACCAGCAATCTAAGTAAATTAACGCAACTGATCTTACCGTGTAAACATGTTGGTGGGGACAGTGGGCAGGTAAATGTGGGTGGAGCCTCAAGATGCTTGTCCTCCAAATAAATCACGCGAGGTGAGAAATCCTTACACACACACAAAAACTAACACAATTAACACAGCACAACTTCACTGGTGTCATTAAGAGGCCACTTCCTCTTTCTTAAACGATATCACGTTTCCCGCAATATCGGTTCAAATACACTTCGTGTTTGCTAAACTCATCCACTGTTTTAACTGCCTGCCTGCCCTCATTGTCACTATTACGAATTCAATCTCCTGTGTTCTTGTAGTCAGGCTGACAGACCGGTAACTGGTAACACAGTAACGGAATTCAAGAAGAGCTTTGGCACCAGAAACTCCCGATGACACCCGGGAGGAGGGGTGGTAAAGTACTCCCTCCACCTCCAACACACATGTGCAGGCGTAACGAAAGACGTCGTCACCCTGAAGCTGCAGTAACCGGACCTTCGACTGTTTGCACCCGGCACAGATCAACTACTGCAACACTGCCTCCTTTTTGGCGCCCTCCCCACGTCTTAGCCACTCACTTCTCACTCTCGCTTCCCATTGGTCAACCCGTCAGCCTCGGTGTACTCAGGTAGACCGCTGATTGGAAGAAAATCCTTCACGGTAAGAGGAATCACAAGACGATCACAAAAATAATAAAAACTTCCGTGCAAAAAAAAAAAAAAACAAAGACGCAAAACCAACTTTATAAAATAACGACTCACAAATCTATGTGTGTTTAATTTGGTGATGGCTTCTTGGATTAGAGCGTGGGGTGCGCCGTTGGGC
>Ga0131853_10018583_pt1 | contig 12651 bp, 5 predicted proteins | sample TergutLab28metaG_FD_92764 | JGI IMG/M metagenome (GOLD analysis project Ga0131853, IMG submission 92764) | Labiotermes labralis P1 segment gut microbial communities from Petit-Saut dam, French Guiana - Lab288 P1 (version 2) (version 2) | ecosystem: Host-associated > Arthropoda: Insects >...
AATCAGAGGGGTGACGTTTGCGCCCCCCCTCCCGCTTTCCTGCATCTCATGCCGGTGGGTGCGGGCGCGGGCGGGGGGGGTGGCGTGGTTGGTGTTTTTTCCCCCTGCCCCCCCCCCCCCCCTCTGAAATCTTTAGCATATTTCTGAAGAGCGTGTTCGTGCGCGCGCGGTTTTTTTTTCTTTCTTTTTTTCTCACTGAAATCTTTTGCATATTTCTGAAGAGCATCTTACATTTTTGGAAGTAAATATTTAGCCCCATAACATATAAATCTTTATTTCTGAGCTTTCACTAAGTATTTGTGTTGTTCCATAGCTTGCTTAAGGGATATTTCTGTACATTTGAGTACATCCCCTCAGTATTAACTTGTTGACTGCTAAAAATGTATGAGGCAGTGTACTCTGAAGTTGTAAATAGCACAGACAGCAAGAAAACTAGGTGTTATATATATATTTGAAATAAGAGGACAAGTCTTTGTCAGTCACTTGTTTGCGTTTCCAAAATTACAGTTAAGTTTGTACATGAAACATTTATGTAGAGTGTTTACACTGCTTATTGTTTGTTTCTTAGTAGCATTTTCATATCAGAATTTATATTTCATGCTTTGCACTATGTCCTTATCCACGTATTTGAATAGGATAGGCTGTGTCATAGCTGAATCACAGGTCATCTCATCGTGGATGTCTGGGTTCAGTCCCAGGGTGGTCTGTGTGGGTTGTTGTGGAGAAAGTGATAACTTAGGTTGATTCCTCTGTCATGGGTTGACTCTTCTGTATTGTCAGTCTGTCAGCACGTCATATTCAGTACATGTTGCTGGCACTTTAGGCCAATGGGACTTGTTACTAATTTCACTCCACTACTGCTGCTGTTGCTGCTGCAGCAGCACCTGTTTGAATGTGGTAGGGATGAACTAATAGGAACTGATAGGAAATATGTATTCAGTAAGTATAATTTATTAATAAAATCCACTGTATTAAAATAAACCCCATTTCAGTAATGGAATAAGATCACAAACATCAGTTTTGCTGTTGTATTGTGTGAATCGGTGTTGATATTTATTTTTTTGATATAACACTCAACACAGTATTAAGATGTCCTCCCACAAATTCGATTTCTTGAGACCTGAAATCTTTAAATCTTAAGATGCAGTTGCTGGAGCATCTGGTGTCATTACATGTACATTTTGTGCTAATCAGATGCACTCACAATTGTTTAAACAGTGATGAGTACTGTGGTGCTATCTGTCATGGCAGTTGAGGTGAGGACAGTGTTGTCTGAGGTGTAAGCATAAAGAAGGTTTGGATGTGAGATTTTCTATCGTTATATGAATGTGTACATGGCACATTACTCTACTCCCCTTTAAAATATGGCTTCCTGTTGATTGTAAATGCATGGAAGGTTTTGCACAATATGCACCTGCAGGGGTACCAGAGTTCTAGTTTTTGTTTTGTTTGCACAGTTGACCATAACTGAAACTTCAGTGTATATGAGCATTGCCTTGCAATTGTATTGGATGTTTTCAATGTTCACATGGAGGGGATTACTTAAGAGTTTGAGGACTTTGTAATGAATATTTGCAGTCTCTCTTGTCTTACCATTGTTATTTCCAGTTGTGAAAACGCGTTCTTGTGAGTGAGAGATTTCTCTAACTTTAAAGTTACTGTCACCAGTGATTAAGCTTTTATTAACTGACTGAAGTCTGGATTCATTGCACTCCTAATATTTCTGATGTTTCCTGTCTGATGGCAAGTAAGAACAGAAATACTATATACAGATCAAAGTGAACCCAAGCCAAGATGGATGATTGCTAGTGGGTGTGTGGAAGAAACGGAGGAATTACCTAAGATAAACGTAATTGTGGTAGAAGCTGGGGGGAGTGAATGGTGGTGATATTTGTATTTGTGGGTGTTTTGTTAATAACCTCCTGGTTACAAACCATGTGGTGCAAAAAATGGTTATGTTCTAGTATCAGAGCTGAGAGTCTGTTACGTGTGTATGAGTGCATGCTGAAATTGTGTAATTGAAAATACTGTAGTACTGATGTTCTTTGGAAATTACAACATTCGTTGACAATTATTCACGTACATGGATTCAATAAAGGATTGTGTGTGGAGTAGAAAAGCTGTTTTTCTCAGAAAGTGGAGAAGTAAATGGTGGGACTGCTGTAGCTGGCCACACAGTATTAAGAGAGATGTGTGAAACATAATTGTCACTTAATCTGCTGTGACTGTATATATTTTTTTAATTTGGTCCTTGTTGAAAAACTTTTTTATTGTTGACATATTATATTCTATCGTAATGCAGTATTCACACAGGCATTGGTTTTACAAATGTACAGCTAGTTATCAGTTGACTGTTGTTCTTGACATTCACTGGTGCAGTAACTACTGCTGTGCGACTAGCATGCGTTATTTTACCCCTCTGTCACATCACGTATACTGCCTCTCTGCCATGTTTTTTTTTTTTTTTTGTGACAATATTGTGCAAGGTTTTAAAAAAATGTTAATGAATGTAGTTTATATTACAGATACTGTTTAATTAGTAACAGGAAATATGTCGCATCAGCTAACATTGTATTGCAGTGTCATGTCTTGCACATGAAAGAAGGTAGAATTGGGTTTATACTGGGTACTGAGGTATCAGCATTGATGTGGTATGGGTAAAATTTGTGTACTTTAATACCATACAGATGAGAACAGTGTGTGTCATGTTTGTAGGTATTTACTGTACATTTCTGCCTCATGATCAGTGCTTCAGACATAAACTGTATTGAGATTTAATATTAGTGTGTTCCTGGACTCTCTCCCATGTTCCATGTTCTGGACAGAAACTGAACCTGTTTCTGTCTTCAGGAAATAGGGATGGGATACACCAACTTCCATGGACCTATTAGAAAGTAGGTTTCTCCCTTCTTGGCACTCGAGGATGAAAAGAGTTTCTAAAATGTTGTGTTATGTCCAGAATATTTGATGATGGACTAGCTCTGAAAACCCAGTAATACTTTTTGTAATATTACCACTGTCAGAATGTTGTAGAGTTGCTGCATATTCACATTACCTAATTCATTACAACTGCTATTGAATGCTTTTTCACCTTTGAAGGGGAGCGTGGGGGGGGACTTATATAATTACTGTATTTTGTGTAGTGTGGCAAGTATCGTTTCTGAGTAAGGTCTTTACTGTGAAGGAATAGCACAGCTGAATTAGTGAACAAAAAAAAGTATGAGAATGTGATTTCAGTGCTGCTGTACTGCTACTTTCATAGAGACCATGTATATTTCAAGATTTGAACTTGCTGTCTGTAGTTCCTTCTCAGTGGGTATACTGTGAATTAGTAGAATAGTGTGTAGTGTCCATACTGAAATAATGAATCGGTATACAGTTGTTCATAAAATATAAATTTCATCCAACAGAAGATTCATGTTGGTCTACAACAGGAGGACTTAACTATGTTGCTCATTTCAAATTATAACAAGCAATTCAGAGACAAGCTTTCCTATGATTCGGGAAGCTCTTTATCAGTGTGAGGTACTTTGAATTTGTCTGTGGTGTTTAGAATTGTAAACCCTAATTAGAGCAATAGATCTCTATGTCTGTACTGTGGAATACACCTTTACTTGTGTGTTGTACATGAAGATGTGTTTTTTTGGCCCTCAGATTGTATTTAACTTGGGTTTTTTACCTATTAAAAACAAATAGGGAAACAAGAGTAAACTTTACAGCTAGTTTGCAGTTGTCTTAAATAAGGGTATTACACCACAGTCTGAAACAAGATGGACATAGCAGCTCTTTTACAGCCATCTGTATACATCACTTGGCACATGCAGGTGACTCATATTTTAATAAATTACATTGCCAAAAAAAATTAATTTGGGCTGAATGTGTCACCTGTGCATTTTTTGTATTGGAACATCAGTATTTATTTTCAGTCTCCATAAGGGTGAATTTATTATTGATCTTGCAAACTTTCATGGTCATGCTTTATAATAAAAGTTGGGGCAAATTTTCATGACCCAAATGCCTGTGGAACACAGGATCATACTGTATCAGGAGTCACTGCTGTAGTATGAGGGGTAGTTATTGTGATTCAGAGTGACTGAACATTGAGATGCGTGACCACCATCATGGGAAATTGTGGTAAAGTCAGTGCACCATCAATGAACGTAATGTGTCATAAAACTTAATTCTAAAGTAGTTTTGAAAATGTAACCTGAATAGCTAAATTTTTTTTTTTAACATTTGCTGGCAGGCTACGTTGTAAGATGTATATTGGTACAAATAATAACAAAAACTACTGTGTGTGAGGGTTGATATTGTTGTGGTGGAAGGTGCTGAGATGACAGGTTTTTGGAGTGTGTTGCTGTACGGTTTGGTGATAAGTACCATCTTTCCAGAGAAACCTGCCTCAGTTATCTGCCTAATAAATGGAGGCAGTACGGTCTTAACATCTTCTATACTGATGCTGGGTATAGTTGGTGTCTCTGAGATGTCGGTACCTGTGTGTTGAAGTACCAAGCCAGACATTCTAGAAAACTATATTCCTGTTATATTTTCCATGTACAGACACACTTTAGATTATATTGGGGAGTGCATATTTTAGCACAATACTGTATTTAAACATTTTTCCTAAATGTTCGGGTCAGGTGCAGCTAGTACATGGATGTTACTTTATGCCACATACTAGTTAATATTTGAGACCTTTGCTCTTATGGGATGTTACACAGCACTGACAGATAGTTACTGACATTTCAGGACAACCTGTTGGTTCCATGTGGAAGGGTCATGCAGTCCAGCACCCCAAAATAGCTACAGTATCATTTACATTTTGGCGGAGGGCAAGAGTCATGCATCGTTGTATTTGACTGGAACATTTAGTAGAGAAGTTGATAGCGGGTTGTATGTGTGGAGATTGCAGTAAATATGGAAATGACATTACAAAAGTGAATGAATTCTTGGCTGCACTTATTGTCCAAAATAATGTTAACATGAAACAGGAATGGTGTCACTTGTGACCGAGCGTACTCAGTTCCAGCAATTTCATTCCATGCTTTGATTTCATTTTCATGCTGTTCATTACATTCTTGTTGTGATATCAGTTTCATTCATTCCCCCCCCCATTCCTGCCGTGATTGAGTAGAGTTGATCAAGACTTTGTGGTCTGATTATATGGACTGAATTTCCTTCATGCTTATCCAAGACTATGTTTAAGTTTGTGCCACATTTTGTCCAGAAATAGTCATTTATATGCATTGTTTTGTTTTCATTAACCTTTTCCTTGCATTGTGGTGTTCATGGTACATAAGTGATTATTTAAGAAGGGTATTCTTAGAGTCCTTGAGGAAATTGATTCATATCTTTCCCTTAATGACTATAATGGTAGCTCTGAAGGTATGTGATTCCTCAAGTTGCACACATGAGACATATGAAGACATATTCAGTACTTGCGAGGCAACATGTGGCATATTAATATACACTAAAATATGAACTTGATTACTTCATTAGTTAACTCTTTCAGGGTTGCAGTGCAAATATATGTCTTGGCATAGGTGCTTAGTACAGGTCGTCATACAGCCCTTGTTTCTATAACATTCTAAAATCTCTTGCTCTTCGCCTGGACTCTTGAGAATGATGAAATGAATGCTGTCTCGTGGCTGTGTCTTAGAACTCCTGGTGAAGTACAACCAAATCAATTCAGAAACCTTACCTTTATGCTTTTGTTTAATAATGTCAAAATACACGATCTAACAGGGTCACTTCTCCATATAAATGTTCTACTGTGCAAGGGTACATGGTGTTACAGCAAAACAGCACTAATCACAGCGACTATTTCTACCGCATATCGTTGCTGCCCTACTGTGGATGTTCAGTGTGAGTTTAGTTCACTTCGTCAGAATAGTACCAGAGTTCACTTGTAAGTTACAGTTTCTGTTTGTGTGTTGACAAAAGCATGTATATTCGAAGCACAGCATCCCACTGATTGATACTTGCTGCATATTAAGTTTAAGTTACCGAAACAGAGAACAGAGATAATGTTGAGTTACATGGTAAAATGTTCTAACAGATTTTATTATAAATGGGTTAGAAATTGTATGCATAGTGTAACGAGTCTGGTGCGTTCACTTCCTTTTGTCAGCCTACTTTCCTTCTTAAAAAGGAGCAAAAGTAGGCTCTTGAGGTCACCATGCTGTGTGTGTGTGTGTATGTGTGTTCCCCCATTTCAATTTGTGAACCAGCTGACCAGTTTTCAGGAAACTTCATATCATATTATGCTGTTAGATGATACCCCAGATGGCTATACTTCAAAATTTTGTACAGTCAATAATACTACGACAGACGTGCAAACTTGTGAGGTGAGATTGTTGGCAGTGTTTCTTACTTTCAGGTCCTGAAATGACAAATGGTAGTATATTTTGGAAATGTGCGACTTTTATTAATGTAATATTTTTGTATAGTGTAAAATCACAGTTTGGTTCCTGTGCAAACATTTTTTAGCTTTTGATTTAAAGGTGATAACTAATGAACTGTTGGAGCTTTGCATCTGAAATTTGTTACTGTCATAGTCATAACATAGTTAGTTCATCACAAAAATAAAGTGGAACAATAATGAAACTAATAGGTATGTAGAACTATAAATGGGGAAGTGGGCTTTGATTTTTGGTGAGAATTCCTTGTTTAACTTGGAAATCATAAGACTTGCAGAGAGAGTGCATAGGCCATAAGGTGTTTGTTTCATTGTTCTGTATGTCTTTTATTCCAAACATTAAATACATATGTAGTAAGCTGCATGTGAGTACAGCCGAAGATGTTCTCAGAAACGTGTGTAGGGTTTCATTTAAAGTGTACATTATTGTTTGAAGTTAAACCAAATTTGGAGTGCGATGACACTTTTAATTGAAAATATCACATTTCATGATGATCGACTCAGCATACAGCAAGTTATACAGACAGATAAAGAGAGTGATTTTAATACACTCTACCGAGACGTGAACACACCTGAAAGTAACACATTGGCATGATGCACACCCATGTTTCTGTGTTTTGAGGACTTTTATTTGTGCTGGCATGAATGGAGGCTTAAATAAATGTTACAAATGTAGAATTTTAATTCATCAGTATTTTTTAAATGAAACATGATACTTTTGGAGTTGTGAGGCATGATTGATCTGAAGTTATTAATGATTTTATATTTTGTAATTGTCTTTACAAGATATGCATGCAACCCTTCAAAATTAAGCAGGTAATTAATATTGGGATTAGCCTGCTTTCCGTACTCTACGGAGTTGAATGAAAGTTGAACACAAGCTGAGTGATTCCTTTATAAAAGCAAGTCAGATGTTATACAACATGCTTTTCAAGACGTTTGGTTTTGTGAGATATCTGTTACCATTGGGCAGGGTAACACAATTCTCAGTAGAGTTTGGTGTATGGTGTATCCAAGATGCATTGTACAGCAGGGCTGAGTTGTGATTGAATGCAAAGAGTACTAATGCAGGTCACCCATGGACTGCAGGTACAAGCCAATGAAGATGCCATAATTGTTACTGTGGAATGAGCTGTAGGAGAGTTTCATATCATACATGAATCAGGACTATCCCAGCTGAATGTACTCACAGTACATTGTAATGCTCAGTTGTTTCCACACCACTACTCGCTGAGTGCACATCTGTTTTTAGATGATTGTCCTCTGTGGTTGCAAGTGTATGAGTGGCTACATATGGTCTCTCTCTCTCTCTTTTGTGTGTGTGTGTGTGTGTATAGGTGAAGCATGATCTACGTATGAGGGTGTGTTCAGAATCCACAGCATTTACCTCTGGGCATGGGGATAATCCTCATAATATCTGTGAATGTGGATATCAGGTCCACTTCAGAATGAACATTCAGGCTGGTATTGTAAGGGATGTTATTTTGGGCCCCTTGTTGTGCTGTGTTTGAACAAAGCATATCCAGGAATGTGGGTTGGACATTGGGGCCAGTTACTTGGGCTTCTTGGTTTCTAGATCTAATTCCAATGGAATTTGTCATGTGGGCACACCAGAAGGGGCATGTTTACACAGTCCATACTAAGACTATTGATCTCATGGCAAGACTTGACACAGGTGTGACAATGATCATTGTGAATGTATTGCATTGTGTGTGAGAGTATACCATGTGGCACCCTGCTGTCTGCCTGGAAGTGGACAAAGACTGCTGTGAACGGCTGTTGTAACAATAAAGTGCCCATGTCTTAATTGTGGTATCTTATTTCCTTTGACACAGGTGCGTCTTAAAAACTAGACATCTCGGGACATAACGCTACATAATATTTTAAAGAAGAATCACGCAGTGGAGGGCTGTCCATGTGTTTTTGTTTCATCCGGTGTAAAGAAGTCATGCTACCATCATGTCTGCGTGTGTGCTTCCTCCCATTTAATTTTTCTATGAGTTGGTGTATGTTCTCATGAAATGCCCCGTGCATATATTTTTAAATTTCTATCAGTAATATTAGCATGATGACCATGTGAGTATATGAGAAGGTACTTACTCTGGCATCACTGTTTTTTTAAATGGTCTGTACGTCACCAGTGTAGCAGCACGTGTGCGTGGTACAGCTTGCCCAGTGTTAAATTTTATGCTGATTCTGTTACCCATGATTTAATATCTGACCCCCATCCCAATAGTACTGGCAGGATTTAATGTCCCTTATTTTCAGACAAAGATGAGAAATTCTGTTCCACACCACCCTGTAACAAACTAAAGAGCATTTGCTCTCTTTTAAAGAAAAATGGGTGATTCCAGTAAATGAGCTGAAATGGATCAGAGCTTGAAAATTTTGTATCATCCCCACTTTTTCTAGAGAAACAAAATAGAAGATTAATACACAAATCATGTTTCATTGAATTAGTAATATGAGAAATTAAACTCAAATGCTTCTGCCTTTCTTTTATAAATGTTATCTACAGTTTGGGTGATCAACATCCAATAATAGTTGCTTAACATATTAGAATTTTGTTGGTAGCACCGCCCTTTATGAAGTATTCCTTGCTGAAATCATCCACCATATTTATTACCATTGATATTTCTGGATTTCATAGAAGATAAGTTAAATGTGAGTGCATAGAATGTATCTTCAGAAGATACAGTACCAATTTTTAAGGTATCCATAGTCTTTAGCAATGTCACCATAATTTTCTGGTCTAACACTGCCGAGGAAATAGTCAGTGACCTAGGCAATGGTCAGCCTTCACCTGTTCTTCAGTTTAATGTGGCTTCAGTTGTATATTGCATAATGTTCTGGTTTGTAGGCTGACAAAAATAATACCACCAGATTTTTGCTTTCCCTGTTCTTTGGAAACAGTCCTTAAATATGAAAATTCGTCACTGTCGTTATTCCAGGCTTTTATAAAGTTGGCTCATTTTAATCCAGTTGAATATGGAGGTAAGGCAAATGAACTTATTCTTGGTTTTTGAGAGGCCAGTGCAACATAGGAATTCTAAATGGAATGTTCTTTGTGAGTGAAGAATTACGGACATGGAGACAGCATGTAATTGTGACATTATGTCCCATAGCAGACAAAGTCTGTACTGCATGAATAATTCAATTTCTTTATTCATGCACTTACTGGTAGCTGCAACCTGTAACAGACAGCCACATGAAACGAATACAAAATGTACAAAAAAAAAAAAAAACAGGATGAGAAGAAAAAGTAATGATTAAATAATAATGGCAAACTAAAACTAGAATTATATGAAGGAATTGTATCCTCTGGGGGAAGTGTCCCTTCAGAAAATATGAAGGAATTGATGCCATAATTGCCATGTTGGGACATCTGGCTGGAAGATTGAACCTCACGTTATGGCCTACAGTATAAGTAGAAGAGCCTGCAATGTCTTTAGGGTGTTTCAGTTTATTTTGTGACACAGTAAATGTGGTGTGTTCAGTATTGCTTTGATTGCTTGTTTAAGAGTGGTATGATGAACACATGGATAATTTTGTACAATGTGATATTGACCATACAATATCTTGTATGTGCTGAGTGAATAGACGTGTTTCACTTTCAAAGTGGGAGACAGTACCTGTTGTACAGTCATGTACATTCTGATGTTCATTGAATCTCAGTTTTTGGCTTGGTTCATGTAAGGATTTTCTTCTCCAGCTCCACTTGACTTTGCTGTCAACACATGATGAAATTGTGAAGAGTTGTGACCTCTGATATAACTGTCATTTTAAGCACTGGTGAAGAAAATGTTGATGCAACCTGTACCAACAAACAAAGATCCTAGGTTGTGATCTTCAGGGATGTGATGACTTGTAGTAATGCCATTGTTTTGGAGGAAACTGCTGCCTCTATCTTCAGGGTAGAAAGTGTTGTGAAATCCCAGAAGACTGATATTGATTACACTTTGAGAACCTCAGATATCAGAAGCAGAAATTTACTGAAGCTTATTAGTTATTACTGTGTTAGTAAATAAATTAATTATTTATACATTGAAAAAGTACAACTGTCAGGTACTCTTTCCTCTGCTTCAAATCACACGTTATGTTATTCCTTGTTCTTTAGCTTTATTCATTCTTTAAATTCAAAAGTGGCAGTGTATATTTAATCCACTATATGTGTATGTTCATAATAGTGGTCACAGATCTGTGTTCGAAGGGTTGCATGCATCTCCATGGTTATTTTAATGTGGCCCCCAAACCTGTTTAATTATGGTTTTCGGAAGATGTGATTAGAATGGTAAAATTTGGTGAAAAGAACGTTTACATCGCAACTGAAGTAGTAGTTTTATGCTCTGTTGTCTTTTGTCGTGATTGTATATTTGTTGTCCTTTTTTTTCTCAGTAGTTGTAAAGTAGTAAATTTTAGGTTCGTTGTACATGTTACATTTTATTCACATTGATTAAAAGTAACTGTCTTTGTGATTAATTCTGAATGTTTCTTATGATGATATATTACGCCTTGGATTACTGGGTTTGTGGACTGTCAGCTTTGTAGTGTTCTGAACAGAAAAAAATAATATGATGGTGTGGATTTGTTTCAGTCAGGTAAAAGTGTGGAGAGGCACGCAGACTATCTAGTTGGCTCCACAAGAATTAGGTAATCCCTTTAATTGGATTGGGTCTGGTTCTGTGCAGTGGATCCAGATAAGTAGCTGCCTTCTCATTTTACATGTGAAGGTGGAAACAGATCTGGTTTCCAAAACATTTTGTTCTGTTCAGAATATGAGGTGCTGGACAAAGTCAGAATTCCAGGGGTGCTGATGTTTTTGATTATTAGTATAATATTTGTGAACTTATTTATTTTTTTATTATATTAAATCACATTTTGTTATTGCATAATGATTAAAGAAAATTGAGGTCATATATATATATATATATATATGTGTGTGTGTGTGTGTGTGTGTTTTTCTCACTTTTTTTTCTCTTATTTTGAAGTGTGGTCCACTTGGGAAGGTTGGGGGACCACTGGTTTACATGAGTGACCAGTTAAAAATATATGATTAACTTCAGATCGGTTGTTACTCTGGCTTCTCCCATATAAGAAGACAAATTGTGTTATTAATATGAAATAAATTGTTGCAGGGTTGATTGGAACGTTGCCACCAGGTGCTGTGCATCCTTATGCTGCCCCACCTATGGCGTTCCCTGGCCCCCCCATGCTCACACCGATGATGCATCCACGCTTCAGATGATCAGGTTTGTTGGGGGGGCTCTGGCTGCTGTGGTCTGGTTGCCCCTAGATTGGCAACTTCTTCCCTGTGCACCATTATACTCATGGTCAGTCGCCCTGCATCTTCCTTCTAGCTGAATTCTCCAATATTGCCACATGTGGCCAGCCACTGTAAGAAATATGTATTGCTTTTTTTTTTTTTTTAAGTTTCTCTGTGAACATTTTTAAGCATGGATCTCGTCGATTTGTCCGTGGACCCGCTTGGATTGGGATTAAATGTGGCTAAACTGTATTAGGTTTTTACTTTTGTGCAGAAGTTAAAATAATAGTTCAGCATAGTTTCACCATGGTGTATGGAATTGAGGAAGGAGAACCAGCATCTTTACTCTGTACAGAGTAACTTATAGTCATTAGTACACATTGCTTTTCAGGGTTCATTTCTTGGTGGTAAAAATGTGGGCAATAATATATAGCATGTAGGCAGTAATGTTTGGGCAAGTTATATTTATGATGAGTAGGAATGTTCGCCACAATTAAGCAAAACTCCCTTTAAGACACACAGAGGGCATGGATGTGTAGCTGTACCTTTTGTTGAACTTTGACACTAGATGGGTGTGGGTTGTCAACACCATGCCCCAGCTGCTTTACCACTGGAAAAAAGTCCTGGTACCCCATGTACATGAGGCTGGGTGCACCTTGGGGCTGGTCTGGACCTATGTGGATAATCTTGCCTCTGCTGGTGTTTGAACCCAGAACTGTCAGGCCTACAGTGAATCTCTATACTGACTAAGAGATGCAGAAACAGAGATAAATGCAAAATAGCAAAATAAGTAATGTGTACATAGCATCTAAGGCCATGATCTTCGCAGGGGAGTGGATGTGCCTGCCTGGGGTGGGGGGGGGGGGGGGGTTGTTTTCTTTAGGGGAGGTGGGGGGGCGGTGGTTGGGGGGGACAGCACCTCGTGCTGCAGCACACAGACTGAAAACACAAAGCATTTCAATGGCCAGGC
>Ga0131853_10018585_pt1 | contig 12651 bp, 10 predicted proteins | sample TergutLab28metaG_FD_92764 | JGI IMG/M metagenome (GOLD analysis project Ga0131853, IMG submission 92764) | Labiotermes labralis P1 segment gut microbial communities from Petit-Saut dam, French Guiana - Lab288 P1 (version 2) (version 2) | ecosystem: Host-associated > Arthropoda: Insects >...
CTTGTTCTGTAGCTGTATATCAAGATATCTCGCACCAACACATGTAGCTACTTGTTCTGTAGAAGTATATCAAGATATCTCCCACCAACACATGTAGCTACTTGTTCTGTAGAAGTATGTCAAGATATCTCCTACCAACACATGTAGCTACTTGTTCTGTAGCTTTATATCAAGATATCTCTCACCAACACATGTAGCTACTTGTTCTGTAGCCGTATATCAAGATATCTCCCACAAACACGTGTAACTACTTGTTCTGTAGCCGTATATCAAGATATCTCCGACCAACATATGTAGCTACTTGTTCTGTAGAAGTATATCAAGATATCTCCCACCAACACATGTAGCTACTTGTTCTGTAGCCGTATATCAAGATATCTCCCACCAACACATGTAGCTACTTGCTCTGTAGTCATATATCAAGATATTTCCGACCAACACATGTAGCTACTTGTTCTGTAGCCGTATATCAAGATATCTCCGACCAACATATGTAGCTACTTGTTCTGTAGAAGTATATGAAGATATCTCCCACCAACACATGTAGCTACTTGTTCTGTAGCCGTATATCAAGATATCTCCACAACACATGTAGCTACTTGTTCTGTAGCCGTATATCAAGATATCTCCCACCAACACATGTAGCTACTTGTTCTGTAGAAGTATATCAAGATATCTCCCACCAACACATGTAGCTACTTGTTCTGTAGCCGTATATCAAGATATCTCTCACCAACACATGTAGCTACTTGCTATGTAGCTGTATAACAAAACATACCACCACCAACACCGGCGACAGCTGACTTTCCCGAGCAGTCATAAGGTCATCCCTTATATTCTCAGTGCTCAAATTAAAATATCTGCAGTTTACAACCACAAACAGCAGGTACAGTTAGTGAAGCTACCAGTCGCTTTGGGTGCAACTCCGTGTAGACTGGTAGACAGTTAAAAATGTGGCAGAAACTTGCTGCCTCCTACATCCGATAAATGGTGACGGAAGGTTCGTCTGAAACGTCGAAATACATATACCACACTACGGGCTGCCACACGCTTCACAGTCAATGCAGTCGAAACGTCAGATCTCGGTTGGTGAAACTGCTGCTGCACAGATCTTGACTGACGCACTTGTGGACAGTGGCTGTGTGCTGATTGGTTGGCGCACTTCGGAACGTTGCAACGGTCTGTCGTCTTCACTTCGGCCAGTATCTTGTAACGGACGGTAGGCCATTTTGCTTCCACTCTTCCCGCACAAAGTCATTAACATCGCATGAAGCCTGTTCGACCACATCGAATATAAACGAAGTACACACAATTAGATCTGTGCACAAATGTGTACAGGCTCTATACTAGCAGCAACCACATTTAGTACTAACAATTCAATGTCCCTGTACATTCGGTCCTACGTTTAACATACATGGCGATATTTTGCACTTTACAGAAATTATCTGCGGGTTCTATCACCAGTTTTTGTGTTTCGCTGTACAAAAGACAAGTTTACTTTCCTATTAATTTCGATATTCAAAATCTCGATGTCGCACGAAATCTGTGAAGCCACAAAGACAAACACCAGTCTCAAACAGCAACCACTAAAACCATTTCCATGTTCACACAGCCGTACGAATGAAACTTGTTTATACACGGCCCGTACGGCCTTACAACTTACCTTTACACGCCTCTCTAAAATATATAAAGCTGAAAAAAGAGCGATGTTGTACATAAATTTTTCACACGAATAAATTTATCCCTTTCTTGCAGCCACCAGAATCCAGAAAAACGAATAAAGTTAGGTGCTAGTGTAGTGGCACTCCTGCCTCTCACATTAAAAGGCTTAGCGTTCTACATCGGGTTTTTAGAGGCGTATTTAAAAAGACTCAGAGTGTCTCGCCCTTTCACGTTGATGTCAGAACAATTTGAGTCTCGGCGTAGCGTTTCTCATAGGCTACTCATAAAAAGGGAGGGAATTCTAGATTTAAATTACATTTCCTCGCGCCTCTACAATTACAAAACAGAAGGATTATATTAGCATTGCTGCGTTTTACGGATGGATTAATGCTAATTACTGATACAATTTTAGAACAAAAGATTAATAAAGACTGAGGAAGAGCAGAGAGGCAGATCTGCGGCGCTGTCGACATCAAAGGTGACCAGAAGCGAGCTAAGCCCGTTGCATGTTGCACAGCGCCGTCAGAACATCACGGAAAACACACCCGTCCGTCCTTGCTTCCTAATGCACGAAATTGCTGTTTCAGTTTCTACAGTTCAACTGATAAAGAAATCTGCATTTCGTCTTGTTCTGCAAATAAAGAAGGCCCCCCCCCCCTCCCGCCATAACACACATCCGCCAAGTTCCACTAGGGAAAAGCTGGGCTATTACCCTCAAATGTTAACGCCAGACTCCTGAGTGTTCCACATAATCACTCACCATCACTCACCACTACCCCACTATTAAAATCTACGTTATGTGTGCAGCTGAGGCGGCAGCTACAGACTCCATCACCAGCTGTGCAGATTATTGTAACACAGAGAGACAGACAGACAGACAGATGTCTGCAGTTCGCTGTCTTCGAAACTGCGCGTTTGTCCACCATGACGTCAGGCTATCTGGACTGAACCTGATGGAACGGACAGAGAAACGTGATACATTATATAGCATACAATAGGCTCAATTTTGTTTCAGCCAGACGACATTTTTCATTCATCAGACCATCAGTCACTGTCAATATGCTGCTGCTGCTATCATATACAGACTATTGTTTTAATTACATCGAAACACTCAGAAACTGACAGAAAAATGATGTTTCGAAAATCCACGAGATAACACAAAATATTACATTTCTGTGATAAATCTCAAGAGAGGCGCTCAATGTGTTGCGAAATCAACTGTCGAGCGTTCTTGCACTATCTGCAGCTTTGCAAAGTTCTGCAAATTGCTACAACCGATAACAGTATGCGACGATGAGACATCGTCCTGAAGAAGCTGCCTGCATACTATTCAGTTTTCCTTGAGGCCGCATGCCAAGAAAACACACAACACACAACTTTCTTTAGTGGAGCAAGCAACAAACACGCACAGAATTGACTGGGTCACCCGGAAAATGGTCACAAGGAACAAGTGAGACAAAGTTGAATGATGGCAACATTATAACGGACATAATGGAACTGGACATGACAAATGAAACTGGATCGAGCGACCCACACCCACGCCCAGCCGAGAGTTCTGGCGATAGTCATGTTGACCCTACGGACTGTGTCACATCACACCGACACCCACCGGCTGCGAACGCCATGCAACTCTTGTTGGACACAGACACTAGCAATTGCCGGTAACCATCAGCTCACTCATGCAACCAATCTGTTAGATCCTTTTACGTTTAGTGCAGTAACAGACAAGATATATGAATTGGCCTACTTTGTGCAGCAAAGCTTCGTTATGTGAAGTGTGCTGCACACCGCTATGCACACTTTAAACTGAGGGTGTCACTAAGCACGCATTAAACAAAAGCAAGCACCACCAACCACCACCACTACTACCACCACCACCACCACCACCACCACCACTACCACCACCACTTCTAACACCACCCAAACTACTACTACTACCATACTACCACCACCAAAGTAGTAGTAGTAGTAGTGGTGGTGGAGGTGGTGGTGGTGGTGGTGGTAGCAGCAAGAAAACGCCGATGAGTACTGCAGTACAACCGGAACTTGCCAGCAATGATGTAACTTCCGTAGATAACACAGATAGTATGTAGCAACAGCAGGTGAGCCACTGTGCCGCGCACTTGTTCTGCTTGCAGCACTTCGTCTAACTGCAACCTGTCGATTTGACATTCTTAAATCTGTTTACTGTATCCGCACAACGCAACATCTAACCGCGAGTTGCAAAACACCCCTAAGTGCCTTCAGAGCAACAGCGTCGTCACAACTGTTCCACGACACTCACCATTTGTGGGTGACGGTTTTATGAGCACCTATCAAACAGCCAGAAAAATTTCAACGGGAAGCTGTTCCTGTTACAGAAAGAATTATTTAACCTTTATCATAAGATACAGTATGTAAGGAATGTATGTGCACTGCGACAGCTGTTGCAGATAACAACCAGGTTCGTCACAAATATGCAGCTCAGCAACAACCCAGAACGGAACAAAACTGAGCAGCTCTACTGTCAACACAAGACACCAACTGTCAATAATATTACATGCTGTCACCTCCTGTCGTCGCCATTTAAGACTGATTTACCCAGAAAAACTAAGAAAATGAATTCATCAGCACTCGTAACGAAAGTTCTGCTGAGACAGACGACACATATCGACGCCCTACATCAATGCATGGCTGTGACGTCACTCAGACATCATGCCCTATCGCAACAATGCACACCGGTGTGCGACTTACAGAGCACGTGGCTGTCAAGCTGCACAAGAAACAGTACACAGTGTAGCTACATCACACAGTGCACTGAACCAATGAAGGCTACGCATTGCGACAAAGACGGATGCCTTCACACGCGGTTTAATGGCGCACTAAACCAACAGTGACACCTTGCATACACAGCATCCAATAAAATTCAACAATAAGAATTATCTTATCATTTAATATGGCCATAAGGATAGGCGCAGAATTTTGTCACGTAAATATGGACATGCCTAGCACTGGACATGATGGGCTGCACCACAAATCACGCACTACTGCCCTCCCACCAGCAGTCCCGCGCTGACCGCTGCAGGAACCCAGCACACAATTCTGCACGTCCCAACTCGACACGTCACTAACAATCCCACCAAACATTACAAACAACAGTCTGCAGTGTAGCGCCTCGAGCCAACGCTCTGCGGTTCTACACGTCTGGCTCCGAGCTTAGCCCCATGTGAGGCACCAGGTGAGACAATTTGAACATAGCACAGCGGTAGTGAAACTGCTAGAGACACGTTGTGGCAAGCAAATCTGCTCAAGCTGGACAGCCAGACAATCAGCATAGCTGCTCTTATCTTGACCTAATCACCAGGATAAGCGAAGGCTCTTTCAGGAACTCCCAACCTAAACAGTACGAAACCCCCCACATCCTTAGTTCGCCATGCAGGCTGTTCTCGACTGTACTGGACAGGGTTCATCATTCAGGGCATGGCTGTTATTGGTTTCCTGCGGTCTACTGTCAAACCAGACGTCTGGCACCGGATTACCCCCCCCCCTCCCCCGTCGGAGGAGCTCCGCAATATGCCTAAAACGATTCATAGATTCAAAGTTTGATTTTCAACTTGCGTAGGCCAAAAGGACCAATGAACTAATTAGTGACACCGCTGAGATATATTTGTCGAGTCGAGGTTAATTTTGACACCAGTCGCTGCTCAACTGCACAATGTGCACGCCCACTTACTGTCGTTACATCACTACACTAGTGCCACCACTCTGCTCTCATTGCAGTGTGCCACAACGGCTGTGCCCTACCGACCGTTTTCCACGTCCACCTGAAGTCAGACAGCCATCTCGCAGTACTGCTTGCTATCCGTCCACAACCGTACGTACTGTCCCTCAGGCTCTTCCACTTGACGTCACGTTAACTACGGTGGACGAAATACATAGACTACAGCCATCAGAGGCGTGTCACGTACCGTCGCAGGGGTAAGAGGCTTATCTGAACCGACGTTTCGTGGCTTCCAAAGTCTTCGGGCGAATGTTGCCTTTGCGTTGTTAGGTAACATACGGTACAATAAATAAAGACGCCACTCTTAATTATTTAATGATGCTGTATCAACAGCACATGTTGCACGGAGACAGTGACACTGTCAAACACCGGCACGTGCACGATAACTTGCCTGGGGCAGCTGAGGAAAACCACGGCTATTGTCACGAACAGCGCTATCGGCCTCAAAATTCCGGCTGGCTGTCTGCTAGACACAGCTGACATGCAGACATCCACAACTGTCATCCTCGAAGGACACGTACAGCCCCCTCTCCCTGTCGCAACGGCGATGTTCCGAGTAATTTGAAAGACGCCTTTAACAGGGAGGGGCCGGGGCTGCCAATACGCTTATCTGAGACAGATGCACAAGCTTCTTGACCCAAGACAGCGCCCTCTGCACTTCATCAGGCACACTGTGCAGGCTGCAAGGCACTGCGACTATGGAAACTACTGGCGCACTGTCAGTTAAGTTCCACCTTTTTGACACACACATTTTGCGCTAATTCAGTACAAATTTAATGTCCTACATTTATACTTTTATTAATTACAAAACACTAATTACTGCACATTTAAAGGCAGCCATATCACTTTACGGTTTGCTAAATGCTCAAGACAGTGATCAGCTATCAGCTATCTGAACACTGCCGCATGGACCCAATTTAAATGCAAATTTTCTTGTTATTTTCCATTAAAGAGAACTCCCCTCTCTGTCATACAATCACTCTCAAAATGAGTCGGAAAATAACACAATGCAATTTAATTGGCAGCTGCAATAATCATGTGACCGTAATTACAGTCCAACTTTAGCTACAATTCACTTCCGCTCTGCTCAGCACAATACCGGTATATGGCACAAACCGGTACACACATGTGCACAATGATGTGCCGACAGACAAAACATGAACACGGACTACCACAGTCTGATCAATGACGATGCAGTTTTCTTTTACCGGTCAGTAGGTGCAACTGCAGTGCCGTGTGTCAGTCATGGCTGACAGTACGAGGACGGTCACGCTCCTGTCAAGAGCCAGTTAAATACTTTTTACTGTGTCCAAAATGGTGACCACTTGCCTCTCTACACACTCTGCATGAACCAGCAGTCACACGGCTTCAGGGCGCACAAGGGCAGAAACTGCAGTCCTTTCGAACTGTCTACTGCTCCAGATTCCTGGACCCTGCACGAAGTGGCGACAGGACCACTGACCTTCGCCTGACAGTATTATTTGTTTGAAGCGGTAAAGTAAGACACAGCTAGCGGTGAGATATTCACACCACACTTAACAAAAATTCCTCACTGCATTAACGTACACACTAAAGCCTCACCACAACTTCGCTTTGCTTATGAAACAAGAAACTGTTTCCTAACAAGTGATAACAATTGCGAACTCACCAAGAAGTGACCGCGAAAAATTCGAAGTAATGTGTGACGTCAGCGAGTGACTGGAGTTAACAGACGTCAGCTTACGTCACCTGTCAATAAAGCCCTAATGAACGGCAAGTACCTGACGCTACAGACGGCACAGGGACGCTAAATGCACGGTTCTGCACATAAACAAACATGCATGTCCCTCCTTGCTCAGCAGCTACTGAGTTGGAGTTGCTGCTGGCAAACTGCCGCCCCCGCCTCTTCTGTCTCAATCGGCATCAAAACTGATGCCAGAGTCGAAGTCGGGACCTAGTGACGTTAACCATGGCTGTTATAGGTCATGACCTGCACGGCGCCGATGTCACGACGACAGCTCGTGTTACTGTCACTCGACCGGCGCACACAACTGCACCGTCTTCACCCCGGTCAGACGTTTCTGCACGCACTCACAGCACTGAGCTCTGACTTCAACGCGTACGTCAGGTGTAGATCGACGGCGATAATTCGATATCACTGAAGTGCTCAAATGTCTTGGAGTGGTGACGGTGCGAGTTGTGTTACAGTCACAGCTAGACTGCTGCTTTGCGATACAGCAGTCAGCTTGGGTGGATGAGCAGGTGACGGTTGGACTGTGCAGGTACAGGCCATGTGTACACTCGTATACCGTGTCTAGACTGACTGTGTGTGGGTTTGCGATTGTCCGCCAGCCATCGGCGGCGTGCGAGGGCAGCATCTCCTCGGTTTCGCAGGCGAACATCCCCACGCAAAGCCACGAGTGGTTTCGGTGCACAGAACTTCCTGAGCCGACAGCAGGACTGTAGTTGCACTCAAAACTTACAACTTGCACACACTCAGTAACTGGCTCTGCATCGTACGAAAACTTCGTGAGTGGTTCCCGGCGTTTCGAAGACTCGGGATTCTTTCATGTTCAAGGGCAGAGACGTTGCGGAGCTGCTTGACCCTTGCCGATAAAGCGGCAGTATCGTTAGAAACGTCCGGAGCCACTCGCCAAGACATGGCGCCACATCCCAGGAGACCCCAATCATCCACAGTACCGCTGAGAGAACTTCAAAAGGGGTGGGGTGGCGAGTGGTGGGACTGTCCGGCGCGGCAAAATCGGAGTGGCGACAAAATGGACAGATAAACGAATATTTTAAACGAAATGTCTGATTTATTGCGCATGTAATTTTCAAATTATTGGGCCAAGCGACTGGATACTTAGTAAATCCTTACGATTTGGTACGGCTAATGATTCCTGTTAGAGGCAGTCATTATGATTACTCACTACGGGCGCCATATTCCTAGCAACGCCACTGGTCACCGTTACTTTGACTGCACAATATTCCTGTATTTCAATTCAAAACTCGAAGGCCGTGCACGTAGCTTGCAGCTGCACACGCGTGTGGTGATGGAAGTCTTCGGCTTAAAAGGTGGCGTTAATGTAGTTCGCAAAAGAAGATTTCGCGACGTCGCCATGCTGCTTCGGCTGAACCTGTGATTCGTTACATAATTCGTCCGGCCCACTTTAGATTGCCAGGCACGGGCACGGAATTTCATTAAAACGTGATTATTTTCTGACAAGTAATTACATCACAAACAGTTCGGAGCGACAAGAGCTTACTGAGTACAAGTTCAGCCCAAGGTACAGCTGGCCTACTGACGAAGACTGTTCAATAAGCGATAGGCAGCCTGCACTACAAGAGAAGCACACAGTTCGCTGCAGGTAAACTCATTAAGAGGTTCGAACCAGCACCACTCTCCTCTCCACTCATATCCCAGGCACGATCCACTTCAGTCCCATCATTTACATTTACTACGTACGCATACTAAACCATTTAGGGCGGGGGTGCATTTTTCCAAACAGTAGAGGTTCTACGATTTACCCACCCTCGTCCCCCTCCACCTGCCATGTGATTACTCAATTTAATTACCTCTGGATATTGCAGTCGGCAGTCCGAAGCCCCCCCCTGCCCCCCCCCCAACTTCTGAACAATTAAAAGCACACAACGAGTGTAACAAGTTTGCATTCTAACCGGCAGATCATTACCTTTTCTTGCGCAAGCTCTTAATTACAGCTCGCTTTGTTTCAAAACGCAACGCAACACAACATAACATCTCTCGGAACTGTCGCGAACGAGTACCCTGTACATACCTTGCAGGCAGTCAAACGAATGAAGCTGTCGCAGTGCCTAATCACCACACCCTGTAGGTGTATAGCGGGCGCAGGCACAAATCTCCACACATCCTAAATATCTTACAAATGTACAGACGTGTGTCGTTATGGTGCAGTGCAGCAATTCGCCAACATAACAACAGAGCCACTAGGCACCGAATGGTGGGCTTCAGAGCCGGTCTGCGGATCACGGCGAACGCATCTTCCCTGGCCTTACGCCGAACTACGCAGTCTGTACTGTTGTAATTACTGCAGCGAGGGCGATGTGCGTGTTGGGCCGGTATTGCTGTGATCTGACGGACCGACTGAGGGTGGCGCCTCGGTGCCGGAACATGTAGCAGAATAATAGTTGTCATACATTAGATGTTACGAAGTACATTTGTCGGTTGATGTACCAAACACAGACAGCCCGATATTTACAGTCTGTCGCATGCTACGAACTGAAAGGTCGTCGTGCGAGTTTCCGGCCAGCAGCAGCAGCAGCAGCAGCAGCACGACGACACTAAGTTATAAACCGCATCGGTTTCACGATGTAGGGAAGAGACGCCATGTTGCATTTCTGACTGTAGAGTGTCGTGTAATTTACTCCATGTCTGCTCAACAAACTCACCTCTACAGTACCGCTGACATTTGTTCGTCTGGCCTGACCGGCTTTTGTATAAAACACAATTCATAAGAGGGTTATTGTATATCAAACAGCGCCAGTGAGTCTTACTTACTTACTCACCCACTCCACGGAGCAGTGTCCTTCTTGAGAAGCTAACCGGTTCTCAGCTAGTCAAGAAATTCCCCACATTTTATGGAACCCGAAGGTTCATTACCGCATTCACAAATGCCCGCCACCTGTCCATATTCTGAACCAGAGCGATTCAGTCCATGCCCCCAGATCCCACTTCCTGAAGATCCATCTTAATATTATCCTACCATCTAAGCCTCGGTCTCACCAGTGAGTCTTACGAACAGAAAAGCAAAATGCGTACAATTGCCGAAATTACAATTTTTATTAAAGTAATTTCCATTAATTAAATACAGCGTCACTGCACGTACAGTGCACTGGGCACACACGAGCAGTCAGCCCCACGCCCCCAGGGCCTGTCTGAACATTTTCCCCCTTACAGTATAAATACAGAAAACACGTCGCTCCCAGCGCATGTAACTCAAACAGTTCTACTGTCGCCGCTAGACGCACGTGTGCAGAATGTTTCACTGCAGTGTGCTCTGCCATTTAGTTGTCTGCATCACAACCAGGTGCACTACGTACAGCGCAATGACACTGCCGGGCCCGTGGAATCTCTGACCGCCCCTCACAAGCGCACGGGTTACTGTAAGCAAGCCGGGGGTATCATGACAGACGTCCGAAATGCAGTCAACTGCCAGTCAGAGCGGAAACACAAATGCGAAGTTCGTCACCCCATTGTCGTCAGATGTAACCATAAGTCTGTGTTTGCAAGCTCCGTATTTTTTAAATAATTCATTCCACGTGACTGGTTATGTTGTTTACTCCGAGTGTTACTGGCGCTGGCAACATTACTGAGTAACAGTTGCGTAACAAAACAGCAGACACAACTAATTTTAGATATTTGATCGGGCGACATGTTTCGACCTTGTATGTCATCATCAGGCCGACAGATGTAACAGAAGGTGTAACAGGAAATATAAAAGTCTTGCTTTTTGGGAATTTATATGTCAGTTTCAAAAACCAGTGTCACTGTTTACATTATGCATGGTTAAAAATAATAGTTAACTATTTTAACTACAGTTAACTATCTGTAACTATTTTAACTACCATTTCCAACCACACATCATGTACCCATTGACACTGGTTTGTAAAACTGACATTTCACTCCCCAAACAGCAAAACATTTTTACATTTCCCGTTATGCCGTCTAGTACATCTGTCGGCCTGATGGTGACATACAAGGTCGAAACATGTCACCTGATCAAACACCTAAACCTCAGCTGTGTCTACTGTTTTGTTACGTAACCATTAGTGTGATGAACACAACAGGCTGTCCAACCGTGAACACATTACTCGGGCTCTGCAGACGTACGCTGCTACCTTCCCGACACTGAACCGCACACAACTGAAGTATAAAAGTGGCCTGGCGTCTAGCTTGACAGCACAGAACCTTTCCTCAGCAGGTTGGATTTAGGGACGTGGTTGCAAATTAACTATCATTATGACACATAATGGCTAACACCGGTACTGCAAAACCTATCGTGACCTTGGTCACTACAATTGCAAGGGCTGAACAGTTCCTCTACCGCGCAGTGTTGCAACAAATGGCATCCACCTGTTCACGTAGTTTCAAATTCGTATTTGCGCACTTCATGTCAACGCTGAATTAAAAATTTGGGTGGATTGGGGGGGGGGGCGTGAGTCTTGCTCTCAAATGCGACGTAACAACAGTACTTGTCTAACGATCTCAAATGCGGAAGAATAATAAGCAAAGCACAACAAAAACCCGCGTTCCAACTAACTACATATTTAGTGACACAAGACACGTGTCGCCGTGCAACACTGGCAACAGAGCTCTTCAGTTTCACTGTAAGTGCAATATGGCGCCACCCTCACGACGGCAGAAGGTCGGTATTTGTCTCTAGGTGTCAGTGATACCTGCTGAACAACTAACGACACAAACCTACAATACGCATATAAAAGTACCTGTACTCCGGCACACCTCAGCAGTACGCACTGTCACCCAATGCGTGCCCTCCACATCGGCATGAACTCTGACGTCAGTAAACAATTACGTGCAGATTTAATTGGCAAACTTCACCAGCCTCGTCTGGTTCTAAACTACGTACAATAATGCGCTAATTTACTTACACAGAAACACATTCCCGCCGCACGAATCTGTGAGTGTCTAAATGAGGGGTGTCAAATACACGGCCCACGAGATCATTTTATGTGGCCCTCTTACTGATCTTTCTGCCAGGTACAGGGGCTGTGCGGCTCGGTTCAGACCAGAACACTGTTCTCATTCAGCACAAAGCGGTCTGCTGTCCCACAGCACAGCTGCACTCAGCAAACACGACAACGCTACAAAACCTGACACTCAATTAGGGTTTCGTATTAAAAGTGTCTAACGTTCTTAACATTGGTTTAGTTTTGCCGCACACAGTCGCCCGGTGCACTGCTACTAACGACGTGCGAACGGTGTAATTCAAAATTGGCCCACACATAAACTCAGTCCGAACACCCCCCCCCCCCCCCCCCCGGTCTACACAGCTTCCATTTCCATTACGAAGCGCGTTGACCGCACCAACAAAATTTTGACGTACATAAAGAAAAAACAGGGGTATCCACAAAATTATTGGACGCGACAATACAGCTGTATGCTGGTAGGTACACCCGTGCAGTGTGGGTAGACCATGGACGCACGATACCATCTGAAGCGTCGGTACACTTCTAGCATACTACACGGCGTC
>Ga0131853_10018586_pt1 | contig 12651 bp, 14 predicted proteins | sample TergutLab28metaG_FD_92764 | JGI IMG/M metagenome (GOLD analysis project Ga0131853, IMG submission 92764) | Labiotermes labralis P1 segment gut microbial communities from Petit-Saut dam, French Guiana - Lab288 P1 (version 2) (version 2) | ecosystem: Host-associated > Arthropoda: Insects >...
CGTTTCTAGCAATTCATTCAGCAGATCAGCATCGCATGATATATTCCTTTTCAAATACCACTTCTTACTCCACGTTTTACGCTTTCTTTTCTTCTTTTCGGATAATATTATGGCCGATGTGGCTAGCAAACAAACGACAGCCCTGTTTTTTTCCACCATAGTCACACGCACAAAAAGACACACAGAACTGACAAACCTGATGGGAAACCTGTGCTGTGCCAGAGAACATTGAGTTCAGTTTTTCGTGCAGTTTTTTTACACAGTTAAACTGTACAGTTTAACTTAGGGTCCATGGGGCCCTTAAGAAGCATCCAACACCGCAGTAATTGCTGGAAGGTGGACGGCTGTCGGATAGCTTTGCGTAAATCCGAAAGCCATGCGAGTGCGTTGGGCGCCAGTTTATTTCAGCTTGTACACAGTAACGTTGGGCACAGAACAAAAAATATTGCTTGTGACACAACAGATGGTAATGCTCGTTTGTCGAGGGCCCCCGGCCTTCTCCCACCACCCCCCCCCTCCCCCCCCCCCCCGTCTCCCTCTCAGTGCGTCTTCAATGAATGTGCAGATGTGACCGGTCTCTATCCAGTCGATCCATTATGCACACACTATATAAACTCTGCACTCAACAGGTTTCTACACATTCAGTGAATGACGCTACGGACATATACTGTATTTGAACACTGCAGCGACGCAGATGTCTTTCGGATGTGCTCATCTTCAGAGCGCATAAAAGCGCGTCGGGGGCGAAGCTACAGTGCGGACTTTCTTTATGTACCGCTTTGGGCGTAGTGCACACTCCGGCCATTCGTTTCGCGAGGATAGGACCCTAGGACTCAGGAGCTCGTCTGGCCACAGTAGCGGAGAGAAAACTGCGTGGCCCTACCAGGACTCGAACCAAGTCTTCGTACCCCAGCTGTTGATGCGTGGCAGAAGCAGAAAGATAAGCGCGTGTCTGGTTGCAATCTCGGGGAAGGCTGTAAGCGTCTAGAACGACTGTGAGGCTTGAGGAAGCTGGGGTGGCACTGTTCGATAACGCTAACCACGCCGCACTACCGCCTCCTGAAGACAGGCTTCTTGTCTGTATTGCACCAGGACACGCGCTGCATTGCTGAAAACGCCAGCCAACAATGGCAGAGACGGAGGGAAACTAAGAAGTTGACCATGGATTGAATCACGGGACCGCTGACGTCTGTTTGGTTCCCAGTGCGTGTGAGCAGCATGACCAGCAGTTTGTCCCGCATCATTAGCATACCGGACTTTAAACGTAATATCAAGGTTACGTTATGCGCTACGAACTTTACGTTTTTTGAGTTGTGTTCCGCTGTCGGCAGGTATTAAGATTGCTGTCGCAGTGGATTAGTGACTTTTGTCTTGTAATAGTGTCGTTATGCCGGTCCCAGTGGCCGCGCGGTCTCAGGCTCGCCTGCTTAGATCGTGGGTTCGAATCCCACCGGGGGTATAGATGTCTGTCTGTTGTGAGTGTTGTGTGTTGTCAGGTAGAGGTCTCTGCGACGCGCTGATCACGCATCCAGAGGAGTCCCACCGAGTGTGATGCGTTGTTGTGTGTGATCTAGAAACCTCAAGAATGAGGAGACCCTGGCTCGCGTTGGACCGCAGCGCCACAAAAAAAAGTGTCGTTATTAATTAATTGATTTTTGTTTACTTCAATTGGGTGCTCTAATTGGAACCGTTTGGACAGACCTTGCACCAGCAGCTTGTTCCCTTGAACAGAAATAGGTTAATCTGTGGAAACGTTCGCAGTACCAGGCTGCACCCAGAAGGTTGCAGTAGGAAGCAGCCTGCACTGTATGTGGAAGTCTAGACCCACGTTTTATGCCAGTAGTGCACAGTAGTGAGAGTGTCCAGTATGCTGTTCGTATCATGTTTGATGCCAGACATGGCGTTTCGTATCAGTACCCGATATACTATGTGGTCCTGTTGACAGTGTTTTGTGTCGCCACAATGAGCATTGCAGCGCGCAAGTGTTGTCCGCTCTGCGGCGAGCAGTCCGGCCATCTGCGAGTAATAATAGCCTCTGTATTTTCTTACAAAGAACTTTGGAAACACGAGACGGGAGTAGTAACATTGTGGTTGTGCGCCGATCCGGCTCCCCTCCGGGCACAATTAACCGTATAAAGACGACTAAACAACCAAAGATCTAACTCAGAGCGGAGATTTGCGCAAAAGCGCAAGTCAACGTCCCTCGTTCTGTTTAGCCATTCCTTCGTTGACCGCATACCTGGCCTTATTAACAGACACCTTAAACTATAAATTTTATTGCAAAGTATCGTCATACACAATAATTGAATATCAGTTGTAGATTTACAACTGGTTAACCAGTTGTAAAACTACAACTGATATTCACTTGTTGTGTATGACAGTACTTTGCAATGAAATTTACTACACATGCACAACGGGATGGCGTCATTCAAATTCAACCTTAAACTATAACTGGGATTGCGCTTACAATAACGATTTTCCGTCGCGGTTGAAAACCCCGACGTGGGTAAGTCGAGGTCCATTGCTTAAGAGGCAGTAGGCCCTATTCAAACGCAGACTACTTTATTTAAATACCCAGTTCGTACCGCGCAGTAAACACTTTTCATATCGGTTATAAAAACCAATCAGTTTATGCTGTAAGTGGCACAAGTCGCTGTTTGCTCTCAGATAAATACAAAACACATAAATACAGTGTGGGCAGAGCGTACAGTTGTTGAATGCTAAACTGTTGGTGCATCACTTAACAAGTAGGCTTTAAAGACGAAGCGCAGACCGCTTTATTTAAAGCCCCAGTCCGTACTGCGCTGTAAACACTTTTCGTATCGGTTATAAAAACCAATCAGTTTATGCTGTAAGTGGCACAAGTCGCTGTTTGTTCTCAGATAAATACAAAACACATAAATACAGCGTGGGCAGAATGTAAAATTCATTAATATTAAACCTGTTGGCTGTAGAAGGTTAAGCGTGCACATTTACATGCTGTTTTATTTTCCTAATCATTGAACACCTGTTTACCAATTTCCGTGAAGCCCTGTTTGACTGTTGTGCCAGTAGACATTTTGCCCTGCTCGTTCGTTTTACTGTTTGCCGTCAGCTTATAACCGTCCGGCTCACCTTTCTAACTCAATCGGTTCGCATGAGACCTAATTTTCAGGGACTACAGTGGTGTGAGTTTGATGGGCTTGGTGAAGATGAACTGTTAATACGATTTTTGCTGAGTTGATGATCTGAAGATTCTGTTTTGGTTTTATTTTCAGTCATTGGGTGCTAATTTGGTACAGGTTTTTATTGCATACGATAAACGTAGCACGGATTACTCTCTCACGTAGCGTATTCACTGCATATTAACCTTTAAGGAATAATAAAATTATATTGTCCGAAACTTGGTAATAACGAGTATGTCCAATTTAATATTATTTGTTTTAAACTGTACCCCCATAGAAACACTTATAAATTTCTGATTATCTAATTTATTCTGTTAATCTGGCCTAAATCTGGAGCGATGCACACGCGCGTCCTCCACCTACGACAATCGAAAAACTTGTGTCTCGTTCGCTACAATATGCGAAGTTAGATTCCCTGTTTCAAAATTACCCCTAATCTAATTTGCCTAACAGGTCTGATTGGTCCCCTGTAAATTTGACATTCTCGTAAATGGCCGAAAACTTAAAAATTTTGTATTCTTCCTCCCCATTGGTTCTGATGACCGACGCGATATCTTTTAACTTAACATCTGTAACTCCCGTAGAAGCGTGCTCTTCTGGACATTTTTAATGGGCTACCGTAACTAACACGGTATCCACCCCCTCGTGATCTACATTTCGAAAAAGTGTCAAACCCTCGAATTTTGGCTGTCCCAGCAGACTTAAAAACTCCATTAAACTGGACGTTGACAAATACGTAACAACTAGAATTCTCTTTTGTAAATGCTTACCGCACCTTCTATCCTATTCTAACCTCTACTTGTCTCTTTCTTCAGTTATCTGTCTATCCTAATTCACACATGACCCTTTCTCACTCTCTGCCTTGTAACCGTCCTTCTCTTTGCTATTCAACTGACATTTTGTATCCCTCACCACATGCTTCTGACCACCCTCATTCGGAAACATATGTACCCCTACATTTCAGAAAATAATTTTGTACCTTCTATCTAACCAAATAATTATTCCCACCGGTTATAAGTTGTGTCAGCACAGCCGACACCAAGCAAAAACACAAGGGGAAATCGACGTGGAGTTTAGTCTTAATGTCATTGGAAACGCGAACTGCATGTTACCGCAGCTTTTCGGACGTTGTAACGTGACGTGACGTGCTTTGTTGTCCGATTTTGAAAGTCGTGGCCGCTGTACTGGGCGTGAAGAGACAGAGGACGGCAGTGTGGGGCTGCATGATGTCTGCAGCAGATCGTTGTGGCTGGGCTTGCTTTTTGCTGTGGGGCGCTGCAGCCACTTCACCTGGCATGCGTGCTGTAAACGACTTCTGGGAATACATTTATTTATACCAAGATATTGTCCTTCGTAGAATAGCAGTAGGCAGTTGGCGACATTTTCGTCTTCAGTTACCATATGTAACTGGATGCTGCACCTTCCAAGCGTTCCTTATGACGCTTATGTTGGAGTCATCCTCTGCACCTACAGAGAGCGTGGTTGATAGCCGTATTAGATTGCAGTTTTCGCAATGGCCGAGGTTTGGATGCGGAAGAAGCTTGGTCGAGTCGTATTTTCATACACCTGGCCCCCAGTTGTTGGGACGGTCAGTCTGCTAATGGCTGCGTACGTCAAAGGTCGAATATTAACTATGATGATACCTATATAGAAATACAGTAGAATTCCAATTATCCGGATTAATTGAGACGGCAAGCCATCCGGATAATTGGATTTTTCTTTGAAAACAGTCTCCATTGGCAGTTTGAAGTTCGGCTTTCACTATTTACAGTATGTATCTGCGTCTAACGCTTTCGGCATGTATCTGCGTCTAACCCTTTCGGCAACGCCTGTTTTGAAGTTCTAGACGCCATATCACTGTACCGTACTTGATCCGATAACCGGTGATTTCAAGGCAAATTATTATTGTGGAATTCTAGACAAATTTAGCCGAAGGGCCAAGCCGATCCGGATAACCAGCGTCCGAATAAGTGGTGTTCTACTGTTTGTGGTATATGTTGCATGTACTTAAGTAGACTACAAGGCAGTATCGCTAACAGGCTAACGACAAGCACGGAGACGGCTTGTGTGGCTGTGCCTGACGTTCACCTGGTGGCCTTTAACGAACGACTGACCTCCCGCCTGGCAGCAAATATGTTTTATGTCTTCGTTGTTAGATCATCCTGCTAATGGAGGTTATTGAAGCAGTGGATTTCCTATTATACCTGTACAGTACACTTAAATATACTGTGTGGAATAGTGCGGATTACTGGATTGATACAGGCGGTGGTCTGTACAATAACCACTTTTAATTCAGATATGTCGAGTCCCACGTATCAGGCATGAACAGGCGTTTCGATACTGTGTGTACCGAGTAGGGTGGTTCATCCGCTTATGTGTTTCTTATGTGTTCGGACTGTTCCTGGTATATTGACCTACTGCACTGATAATACAAACTGTACATCCGCTGTGAGGCAGAGCTGGCGATGCACTCAGGGCCGCCAGAGATCACAATAATTTGATCCCCGGTTCAATGCCGAAACGTGACGTGACGTTAACGATAGCATAGCGAGTTGGGTTAGCCCTGCTGGGACGAAATTTCCCGATTGCTGAACGCGTTCGGGTTTTCACAGCCGATCGTCGTAGATAACTCGTTCATGTGTTGATGTCACGATTGATGTTCGGCTGTCAGAATGCACACTGTCCACTGTCCGAATGTTCAGTGGCTACGTATCGTTACGTCACAGTTTTTAGTATGTGCATTATTTACGTCTTCTTCTTCTTCCATTGGCACTACAGCCCACTGTGGGCTTTGGCCTGTCGAACAGTGTCCTTCCATTTTTCCTATCTGCCACCAACTCTCTCCATCTTCTCACTCCCAGCACTTGAAGATCTCTTTTTTACCTCCTCTTTCCATCTCTTCCTAGGTCGTCCCTTTCTTCTCATCCCTTCCAGTTCTTGAGCGAAGATCTTTTTGGGCATCCTATCCTCCTCCATTCTCTCTAGGTGACCTAACCAGCTTATCCCTTGCCTTTTAATCCATTTTACTATATTTTCTCCTTTATTCGTCTCTTCTAGTTCTCGATTCGTCCTACTTTCCCATTCCCCGTTTTCATGATGCAGAGTCCTTCTTGAGAAGCTAACTGGTTTGCAGCTAGTCAAGAAATTCCCCGCATTTCACGGAACCCGAAGGTTCATTACCGTACTCGCAAGCGTCTGGCACCTGTCTCTATCCTGGGCCAGCCCAATCCAGTCCATATACCCACATCCCACCACCTGGAGATCCATCTTAATGTTATCCACCCATCTACGCCTAGGTCTCCCCAGTGGTCTCTTTCCCTCCGGTTTCTCCAGCAAGATCCTATACACCCCCCTCTCCTCACCCATACGCGCAACATGCCCAGCCCATCTCATTCTTCTAGATTTTATCACCCGCACAATATTGGGTGAGGAGTACAAATCATTTAGCTCCTCGTTATGCAATCTCCTCCATTCCCCGGATACCTCGTCCCTCCTGGGTCCAAATATTCTCCTCAACACCATGTTCTCAAACACCCTCAGCTTCCTTTCCTCCCGCAATGTCAGCGACCAAGTTTCACACCCATCTAAGTGACACACACACAATTCATCCGCCATTCTGTCCCATAACCAACACCAACCGGTGAATGACGTTTAGGGAAATGGAGACTGTCGATAGCCGATGTGAGGCTGTCTCAGCGGTGGCGGAAGTTTGCCGTCTTCAAGGATGTGACTCTGTTGTATAGTGGAAATTTACCTATGTGCCTGAGTAACGCACTGTCACTTCTGTCAGGGAGGAAGCTGATTCGTACGTAGCTCAGGTCTGTTGCTCCGCTGGTGAACGTTTGGGGTGCGTTTGTAGTAAAATTTCTTTGGCCGAGCAGGGTACCTGATCTGGACAAGACGGGCAGTGTACTGAACGTATACCGTAACATTGAGGCGCGTACGTGCATCCGTTGTTGTAGTGGAAAAACTGAGTGTGTCTATTTGTCGCCTTATGCACTCAGCATGCAATGCGTATGCGTCATATTGTCATCTATGACCTGCTTCGCTGTACAGTATTTTTCCACATCTCAGAAAACGGCACGATTTTCGAAAAAAAAAATAGTTACTGAGCACAAATCTACACGATCACCCTGTGTAACTTTGTTGTCCCGACGCGCTCAGACTGGTAGGTGAACCTCTTTCGGGAAACGGGTGTGATTCACCGAATCACATTTCGTTTTAATTATTTATTTTTTTACTTGCTTTATTTACTCAATTTATTGTGGATAAAATGAATTTAAAAAGTCGTGCTGTATCAAGTTAAACAACTAAATCATCATATTTTACTAAACTAACACAGTCACTTGTACTCCCTTACTCACACCTCTCGTACGCTACTGAGGGAGATATAATAAAAAACTTTCATTGGTCTTCATGTACAGTACCCGCCATTCTTGTCAGATATTAATGAAACTTGAATTTTCTCAATAGATTTTTCAAAAAATTCCTCAAATATCAAACTTCATGAAAATCAGTCCATTGAGAGCCGAGTTGTTCCATGCGGACGGAAAAACGGGCAGACATGACGAAGCTAATAGTCGATTTTCGCAATTTTAAGAACGCGCCTAAAAATAGCACTTCCGTTCCGCCATTGTAACCCCTGTAAATCCTCGTGCGTCTTACCATTTTAACGTTACGGTGTTCCGGGATGTCAGTGACGTCATGCACTTTAGTAGGTGGATCTAACGTTTCATAGAATCTTGCTGCCACTAGCTTCATTGTTGTCTGAAGTGGAGTGTTTGTATCCAGTTGACCAAATTATACGTCGTCACGTCTGAGAAAACCGCATTGTTACTGCCGAGAGAACTAGGTTCAAATACGCGCGCGCGCACACACATACACACACAAGGGGGGGGGGGATGTGTCATATTTTGGGAGAATCCTTAGGTTAAATCACATCGACATCACCAAAAACGCTTATATCCGAAGGTGAACGGTTACGGACGTAGTGACGCGACAAAGATGTGATATTCTTGTGATTCCACGTACTGTACCTGTTTAGTGTGATGCGTTAACCACTGCGCATGTCCGGCCTTGAGCCGACAGCGAAGCCAAGCCATGCGGCTGTGCGTGTGCTATATTTGCAAACCTGAGAACGATTTTTAAAACTAATGTGAGATTTCCTACTTAACCAGTGTCTTTATGTTACTCACATGTTAACTTATTGGTAAGTACAGGTGTAAACATCACAGGATCTGCAAATTGCTCCTCGTTTTTAAGTGCATTTGGTAATCGCTAGACCTGTAACAGTTTTAATTCAGTAAAATATCTCTGGCTCTTTTCGCCGTAACCGTTCAACTTCGGCTGCGACTATGTTTGGTTGTATGGGTGTGATTTAATCTAAAGATCGTTCTCCCGAAGTATGACCGATTTTCCAGTCGGTCGTCTTCAGTTTACGACATTACTCCATCTGTGCCTACAATAACGCGCACAGTGTCTGGTACAGCACATGCCAATACCTTTAACCATGTATAAGGTACTCTGACCAGTCACCGTTATTTCGGTCGCTGCTGACAGATCGTGGTAGTGACTTTTCAGCGCTGTGGAGTCCGACGTTTCGGAAACCTTTCCGCCCATTCTTGTCAGCTTCTTATATTTATGACACAACCACAGTTCATTAATCACTGCTGGCCGTGCCTCCCATCAGCGCTTTATCATCTGCCTCACACCGTCGTTAAATGAAAAATTGATAAGTAAGTAATTATTGTCGCGTAAGGCAGTGCTCAACCTTTGTGAGACCGCGGCCCGGTAAATTCTTTTTTTCATAAGACGAGAGCCCGGTCCCAACAAATTTACTCGTAAATACCTTTCCATTATTTTTAAGTTCATACATTAAACTAACATAAGTATTAACAATTAATTATGGCATAATTATAAAGAGCATTAGTACATTTATGTATACGGTGTGGCATGCTGACAAATATAAAATTACATTTAAATTAGTTATCAATCACTGGACTAATGAAATCTTGTAGCATATTGTAGTTTTCTCAGGCCAACATCTGGGTCTGAGTTTTTCGACAAATTCACGAATATTTTTCTCCTCAGAATATTTCCACTATAAAACATTTATTCATGAAAATTGCTTAGAAAACTAAAATTTCAAATTCCAAGAGAACCCCCTCGCGGCCCGATGTAATTGGTGCGTTTGTTGTATAATACCGTCTGCAGTTGATGCATGTCGTTGCATATTACTGAACTGGTACGTACAGCGATTGATTGACGATCACCGGAGGATTTTTCGGTCCGTGCTCAGTGGTACGGGGTAGGTGAAGAGTGAGTAACTTCGTTTGGTTCAGTCACCTTATCCTGCTTAATGTACATTTCAGTGGCCAGTTGTATTTACAGAGTGTTCGACGACGTACTGGTCACGTTTCAGGAGCGTATTTTACAGGTCATTGGGAGCAGGGAAGGGATAATGAAGTGCAGACTGTCGAGTTATGCGCTAGATTAGCGTAGCATGGAAAACAAATGTGTTTTCACATTAACTTTATCATTTGAAACTTTGGTAACAACTAAGTTTCAGGGGTTTTGCAACACATTTTCGGAACGCCCACCGTCAGAGACCATACGTGCTGCCAGCCGTTCGTCACTGAATGCTGCTTTTGCTGGCGTCCATCTTCGGTTTGTTGGAACAACCGCAGTAGTTAATGTAGCGCTTCTGGCGTATACCCGCGATACGCCGTCGGCTATGGGTTCAGGTCCTCTTACCGAGTGGGCCAACCAATCAATCCATCTCTTCCAGAGCATTTTCCCCTCATGATATTCAAATATTCCATTACCTTTCTTGCAGTCGGGGTTCAAAATGACATTGCTTCCTCGTGTCGAATTTTCTGTACCCAAGAAATCGAATTACCAGCCCGGCTAAGTTGGGCTCCTTACGTGGACAGAAAGTCAGACATTGTGTAGCAATTATTGCAGGCCCTCACAAAATCGCACGTGCTGGTACTCTGAGGTAGGAGTTGAGATACTGGTCTACACAACAACAAGATTGCCCGTTTTTTAAATTTTCGTTGTTATACTGTGCATGTTGTCAAGTCACTCAATTATTTTACCACCCAACTGGAATAGTGAAATTAATATGACTTTTAAGAGTGTAACTTTAGCAAGTACGATATAGCTCCCTGATGAAGGTCCTAGGAAAGAAACATGTCGGAGCGTTTTTAATGTTTTAATGCGTAAATTTTACAAATTTATATAAGTGCAGTGGTTGGTAAAATAATTGAGTGAAGATTGCCCGTGTTTGCTGCACCAGTCGTATGCTTGTACTTAGACGTCGCTGCATTGCTGCCTGAACGCCGTGCCTCCTTTAGTATGAAGGGGCGGTTCTCCCACAAGAGTTCTGTCTGCGGTTTCAAATGTTTTGGTTTGTGTACGAGATTCTACCCCGGCACCACCACCAGTTCTGTTACAGAAATGCATGTTGGCCATCCAGCCACAACGGTCTGTAGAACGGGCTCCTGAAGTTGGGCACTACACTTACGGGGCATTCTGTATGTATGGTTTGGTTATGTAAAGAAGTTCTATCAGTTGCTTAAGATGCACAGCAGCGAATGTGGAGCGCACACCACGCCGAGCGGAAGAGAAGTGGTTCAGAAGTCACCAAACACTGTTGTCTGAAGCACTTCATAACAACAGTTCTGTTCAATTGGGCGACCTATTGTTAGAACATGCTGTTCCAGACACAAGATGAAGAACAGCGCTGATATATGATCGTTTCTGTCGACCAGCGCATACCGGCACTAGGCGCACCTAAACGACACCAAAAGAACTATACTGAATGCTCGCACAGCCGTCCGCATGGCTTGCGTTCGCTTTGATGGGAAGCGGAGTGTGTGTAACCACAGCGTGGGCACCGGGGGTGCGTGTAGGAGGTGCTTCGGCTGTCTTCGGCAGAAGCCGAATGCGTTCTTTACACCCTGTCGTTGCATCATCTGGTGGGAAACTGCTGACAGATTGTAACTACTGTGTAAATTATGTCGTAATTAAAATTACACGTGTGAAGTTTTTCTGTGCACGCAGTCGTGGCATGTTTGGGGGAGGGAGGGGGGCTATAAGTATAGTGTCAATAGATGGAGGTGAGCGATTAGCTTTACGACCTGGCCGCTCTGCAGCCAGGGGAATAAACCCCATTGTGAGACTTAGAGCCGAACTGGACGTGGTGGACAAAAGTTTCTTGCTGAAGCCTAGAATTGAACCTCGGCCCATAGTCTAATAACTGTACCGGCTACACGATTCTGGCTGCCATTTAAAGTAACCAATTCATCCTTAATTGGTATTATGTAATTGGAAAGGATTGTGGGTTGTATGTAGAGATTGGTTAACTTCAAAGAGCGCCATCCCCTTTGTGTTTGTTAGAACCTAAGGTAATAATCCTATAAGGATATAGCAGTCATAACTCAACTATATTATCAGGTGTATATAACTTATCAACTACATGTTTCGACAAATGCTGCTGTGGCCATCCTCGGGTTGGATACAATTTATCAGAGAAGCTGCTTTTTAACTTTGCTTTTGAGTACGCCATTAGGAGGGTTCAGGTAAACAGGGATGACTTGAAACTAAATGGTACACATCAGCTTCTGGCTTATGCCGATGATGTTAATAAACTGGGGGGAAGCATACATACTCTAAAGGAAAATGCAGAAGCTTTAGTAGCTGCTACTAGGGAGATTGGACTGGAAGTAAATGCTGATAAAACTAAGTACATGGTCATGTCTCGAGATCCGAATGCAGGACGAATTCAGAGTGTGAGGATTGATAATAGTACCTTCGAGAGGGTGGAAGAGTTTGAATATTTGGGAACAACTTTAACAAATCAAAATTCTATTGCGGAAGAAATTAAGAGCAGATTGAGGTCAGGATATGCTTGCTATCGTTCGGTGCAGAATCTTTTGTCTTTCAGGTTGCTATCCAAAAATTTAAAGATCAAGATATATAGAAGTATAATTTTGCCTGTTGTTTTGTATGGGTGTAAAACTTGGTCGTTGACATTGCGGGAGGAAAGGAAGCTGAGGGTGTTTGAGAACATGGTGTTAAGGAGAATATTTGGACCTAGGAGGGACGAGGTAACGGGGAATGGAGGAGATTGCTTAAAGAGGAGCTAAATGATTTGTACTTCTCACCCAATATTGTGCGGGTGATAAAATCTAGAAGAATGAGATGGGCAGGGCATGTGGCGCGTATGGGTGAGGAGAGGGGGTGTTTAGGGTCGTGGTGGGGAAACCGGAGGGAAGGAGACCACTGGGCAGACCTAGGCATAGATGGGTGGATAATATTAGGATGGATCTCCAGGAGGTGGGATGTGGGTATATGGACTTGGGGGGCTGGCCCAGGATAGAGACAGGTGGCGGACGCTTGTGAGTGCGGTAATGAACCTTCGGGTTCCGTGAAATGCGGGGAATTTCTTGACTAGCTGCAAACCAGTTAGCTTCTCAAGAAGGAC
>Ga0131853_10018587_pt1 | contig 12650 bp, 8 predicted proteins | sample TergutLab28metaG_FD_92764 | JGI IMG/M metagenome (GOLD analysis project Ga0131853, IMG submission 92764) | Labiotermes labralis P1 segment gut microbial communities from Petit-Saut dam, French Guiana - Lab288 P1 (version 2) (version 2) | ecosystem: Host-associated > Arthropoda: Insects >...
CAGGTGGCGGACGCTTGTGAGTGCGGTAATGAACCTTCGGGTTCCGTGAAATGCGGGGAATTTCTTGACTAGCTGCGAACCGGTTAGCTTCTCAAGAAGGACTCTGCACCATGGAGTAAGTAATCCAGTTTGGGCTGGCGTAGTTTTCATATGTTCGGTCCTAAGAGCGATGAAGCTCGGGCAGTTGTTAACCAGCTTGGATTTTTTTTTTTCGTCTGAAAGATGCTTTTGTCAGCTGTGTTCCCACCCGTGGTCAGAGTTAACAAGTGGGGTGCCTCGCGGCCTAGCTCTCTGTGTGTGTTGACTCTCTCTCTGTATATCGATGTGCAGCTGTTTAGTCTCAGAATAATAACTATGACGGGTTTTGTGTAAATTCACCTGGATTGCTGCTAGACCAGTAAGCCAAAGTGGACAGAGAGGGAGCGTGCATTGAATGCTAAATACGTCTCTGCGGATACCTGCAAGTGTCCGGACTTCTAGCATGCTGTTTTAAGTAATGTCTTGCCATGCCTGCGGCCCGAATTTCCGGATTAAGCTAATCAGAAAATAAGAAACAGAAAAGGTAAAAAGGCGGAGAGGGAGAAAAGTAGGGCCAGATTAGTTTGTATCGTAAAATAGTCAATCCTTCGAAAATGTGTCGAAGCCCAAATATTTGGGAGACAGTTTGAAAAAAAAAAAACCAAGCTGCATTCATTGAAATGAACAAAAAACACTTATTAAATTCGGGGGATGTTTGCTACCCTTGAAGTCAGAATTTTTTCCCTGTTTCGTAATTAAATAAAAGTTTTTCCTTATTTATTTTAAAATTTGTGGTATCGGGCTCGAACCTGCATCTTTAGCATGCTGCTAGGCTGGTACGCTAAGTGACATACCATCGCCATAGCCCTGAGATGATGATGATAATAATAAAATACAGTTAATTGTGATCAATAATAAAATAATACCATTCACTAAGAAAACTATAAGTTATTGGGAAACCATTGTCAGAACTTATGCCAAAAAAACGCTAATAGGAACAGAATATACAGAAAACATTATGGAATATTTCAAGGGGACTCATTATCGCCACTGTCCTGCTTCAGCTGATTGCTTCGCACAGAACGGTTATGAACACAGGGTATGAAGAACACATAACAAAGACGAAAATATTACACGTTAGTAGGGGCAATTCGAAGCTGATAAATGAAAGAGTGAAAGAGCTCCAGTAACAGCTGCAGACAGTTAAAATCTTCAGTGACAATGCCTCTATGGAATTCGTACGTGACAGGTGTGCAAAGATTGTACGCAAGAAAGGAAAATTAGTTCACTCGCAAAATTCATTGCTTGATATCAACAGAGGAATACAACAGCTTGAACGGGGAAAAACATACTGGTACGTAGGTATACAACATCAACAAATGAAAGAAGGGTCGAAACGGGAGTACGCCAGGAGATTAAGAGGAACAATCCTAAAGTCTGAGTTTAATACAAAGAATAAAATTACAGCAGCTGGAGGATGTTTAGTTTTCCCAGTATTCAGATACAGTTTTGGTATACTTAATTGGAAGTTAGAAGAAATGCGGCGAAATCGACGGGAAAACTGGAAAGGTACTAACAGTGTATAAAATGTATCACCCAAAAGCAGACATGTATAAGTTATATGTGGACATAAAAGGAGGAGGAGGTAGAGAAGGAGGAGGAGGAATTATTTGAGGTTTCCGCCGCGACGCAAATGAGATCGTCTTCCAAGAAGACTGCTTGACCCTTGAAGATGGAACTGATAGGTTATCCCGAAACGTCGGGAACTAACTACCAATCTACTCGCGTAACATCCCAGAAGGGCGACGATCTCGATGAGGAAGTGGGTGATAACAATTGACAAAACAGAGACAATCAGTATTGTAGAACAGTTAAACAGGAAGAATAAAGAAGACTAATTAGTAAATTTTGTTAGAATCCACGCAAGCAAATCATTCAAACACGAATTCAACAATCAAATTAGGGGAAACAGTTGCAGAACAGTTACAACCAAACAAATGAAAACATTGACACAAGAACGGAACAAAAGCGAAGTTCTTAATGAAAAAATGGGGAAGCAAAGTAATGAATGAGCAGCTTATTTGAAATGCAGATGGACAGCTTATTTGGAAAGTAGATACTTTCCTGTGGCTATCGAGGGGAAATCTGAAAACACAGACTGAAAGGGAAATAATCGCAGCACCAGATAAGGCGTTAAAAACCACATTACACGCGACAAAATATTGAAAACAGAAACAGATAGGAAATGCAGACAGTGCCAGCAATATGACGAGAGACAATCGACCACGTGAGATAAGCGTGCCCAGTATTGGCGAAAGAAAAATATATATTTTAAGCGACGTACTGGAGTGTGTGCTCAACTGCACTTTACCGTATACGTAGAAATCAGGGTAAAATTAGATAAGGAACGCTGGTATGAGCGTGTACCACAGTCAATAGAAACAAGTCATGAAAGTAAGGAATCAACAGGTGAAGAACTGGAAGAACCAACACTAGCAATAAACCAGACATCGTAATCCGTCATAATGACAAAGTAACATGTCTGTTAGACATTTCAATTTTAGGAGGTAGAAACGTAATCCAGAAAGAAACCGAGAAGATTTTTAATATGTGAAAATCCTACAGTAGAAATACAGCATATGTGGAATGTAAAAACAAAAGTGATACCAGTCATAACAGAGGGCAACTGGAAACATCTCAAAATCACTCAGCAAATATCTAAACAATTTACGAGGGTCTCTCGAGAAGTAAGAATAGGCTAAGCCCAGGTAGTGAATGCTTTTTTTTGTATAAAATAACATTCCTCACGAACAAAGAGAAAATTGACTTACTTTTTCACATAGGCACTACGAAGGTTCATGCATTTGTCGAAACATGTTATCAAGGAATGTATGCCAAGAGCACGGAATTAAGGGCTTTGCGAACGGTATCACTATGAGACAGCTACATGCACTTCCGTATCAATTTGGCATATGTGACCACCAAGATACTCTTCAGGGAGCCGAATGGTGCCAAGATCCCACATTTCCCGACAGACTGTAGTCTTGTTGCAGCAATTTGGATGGGAATGTCTCCCAACATTCTCCGCGCAACCCTGACGCGCGCCCTCGAGTGACTTTCTTCTTTTCGGCCCTCTGAAGAGGCATAGTGTTGGTCACAGGATTCCCAAATGTTGCCCAAGTCCGGGAAGTTGTGTCACAGTGGTTCCGTTCGCAAAGCCCTGACTTCTGAGCTGAAGACATACATTCCGTGATAACACGTTGTGACAAATGCATTGAACCTTCAGGGCGACTAGACAGAAAAGTCCGGTGGCGTCATTTCAGTTGACTACTGGCAGACGAGGTGTGCGCACCAGCGGTAGTAATGCTGGATACACCATGATCCGAGGTAGTGTGAAGGGTACTGGCTACCCACTCCATTCGCCATTTTCCCCTTCACTTCCCTTCCCGTGCGTCACCGTGTGCTATCACATTTCGACTGGACTCTACCTGGAAAGCACACCATCAAGGAACTACAGAAAACAGCCATGTTGGTCACTGCACGTATACTTCGGAAAATAATAATGTTGAAGTGCAAAATGTTTGGGGGAAATAACTTTACTTCTCCACTGGCTGTACGGTCCATGCAGCATCCCAGCCTCCTTCAGGATCAATTTCCAGGCATCACTATCCCTAGCATTTTTTCTCAGCATGTAACACCCATTTTCTTCAGATCATTTTCAACATCGGCTAATCACTTCTTTCTTGGCTCTCCAACGGACCTTTTTCATCCCGGGATATTCTTGAGCACTTTTTCATAGTTCTTCCTTCTGGCATTCTTTCCACATCTCCTAACCGTCGTAATCGTCCTCTTCCAATTTCTGAGATAACGTCTGGTTCTCTGTGCAGAACCACCGTTCTTGATTGGTGCGGATCTTTCATACGCCATTTTCGATTAGTGGGCCAAATGTTTTTCACAGTATTTTCCTTTCCCATATTGCTAAGGTGTGGGCCGGGTAGCTTAGTCGGTATAGCGACTGCCTACGGGCTGGACGGTCCGGGAACGAATCCCGTCCAGACCGGCCCTGGGGCCCACCCAGTGTCCTGTAAAATGGGTACCGGGTCTTTCCCGGGAGTAAAGTGTGGCCGGGACGTGCTGCTGACCACTCACCCCCTTCAAGTGCCGCGGTCATGGAAGAGTAGAGCTATACCTCTACTCGCCCTCTTGGCCACACCGGGCCTGTAACGGGATCACTTTACCTTTACCTTTATATTGCTAAGGTGCTGTCATCGCTTTTGCTGAGTGTTCAGACTTCCGAAACACACATTACTACCGATCAAATTATTGCGAAATAACATTAGTGTAACATATAGTGTAACCCCAGAATAGCTGCAACAATGTATGCCATATATTCTAGAAACATGGTTTGCTTCAGGTATATAATTGTAAATAAGGTGATAAGTAATAATAATGCTAATAATAACAATAATAATAACAAAATTGCCAGTGTAATTACTACAGACCATCAGAAGACGAGCGTTTCACTCTCTCCAGAAAAGTTTATATCAATATATATGAGACAGTGGGCAGTGTCCAACGTTTAGGCCTGTTGGTGTACCAGAAGTTTCAAATTACGCCTCGTGTATTTTGGCATGACAGTAATCTGGTGTTATATACACAATACATTTACAGTGTTCAAATTGTCGTATATTTATGTGTAAAATTATGTTTAAACTTACATTTGCCAGCTAATTCTCTGTTGCTTCTCCACCCCCAAGAACATAATACAGCTGTAGAGGTGGATTGTTTCCCTTCCGGTCTCACAAGCTTTCCACTGGTTAATATAGGTCTATGATTCCATTCTGAAGGTGGGATTGTCAACGCCAGGGACGTCCAAGATTCTCCAGTACTGGACCATGCCTGCGGTTCGCTCGGATTGTTTACTGATAACAGCTATTCCGAAGATATTATATAAATGCAGTGACACCCAGAGGCACTCAGTTAATGCAGGGATAGCGAGGGCAACTTCTTAGTCCTTCCTGGCGTATTACATGCTATTTAATGTTGTTATCAATTGCCAAGATCATGTAGTGTTGGTGCTATATGAGTGAACAGACGTGGGGCCTTGGTGGAAGGATACTGAAGGGGGTAAGCCGACCTAAAAAGTGATGGTAAATTCCACCCTAGAACAGGCCATGAAGGCCCAGAAGGTGGGGGTAGACATATAGAGGGATAGTCAAATGAAAACCTTAAATATTACCATTAAATTCAATGGTAATATTTAAGGTTTTCATTTGACTCACCCTCGTTGTTCTACTCTTTCTTTAGCCTCGCCACCAGATGGAGTAAGTGGTTGGAGTCGCACCCCCTGCACTTTACCCAGGGGAAAGAGTTCCAGTATCCATTGTACGGGAGGTTGAGTGCGTACTCAGAGAAAGGCCTGACACATTGTCATTTTATCCACCACAAACCCTGGGCTGGTCTGGGATTGATCCCTGTCCTCCGTGGTGATAGGCTGGTGACTGACCACCTCAACCATTATACGGCCGTACTAGCCCGCTAGTTTGTGTGTGCTAGCTAATTAGGTAAAACATTTTGTACAGGAAATCGTGCGGTCCGCATTTGGCTCATGGCTCGCATGTTGTACTCGTACATCCTGTACCGTAGGCTGTCATTCGGAGAGGAACTGAAACGCGCCATGACAAGCAATTATAACACTTTAGAGTATTAGCGCTGGTGTCGGTATGTTTTTTTTTTCTCCTTCATATGTAATGCGTACTGGTGACGTGTAGGTATAAAATATGCAGTGTCAGCTTTGATAAAATGGACTCTGTTTTAGAAAATGTGTTTGTACGATCTTTTTCTGATTTAGAATGCTCCTATACCGCTACATAGTTAAAGCGGGCCTGCTCTCTTGCTGCTACTGTTACAGATTCAGCCAATTCCTAAATTTGTCTTGGGTTTGTCGTTTGGGAGATAAAATTCCGTGTCGCATGTTTCTAAATCTCCTGTGTGTAAGAACTGACTTTAGATCGTTTCGTTGTTTCGACGTAGATGAAGTTATCCCTTCGCGGCCCCTTAAAGGGTGGGGGAAGTGTGGTATAACTCTGCTCATTCGTAAGCGCGGCATTTGATGGGGTTGAGTAGTCACCTTCAGCACATGCCGTTCTATTCCCATAGAAATCGCACCCGGTACCCTTAGAATAGGAGGCAGGGTGGGCCTCAGAACCGTAGTGGACACTTTCAAGAAGAGATAAATCTCTTGCCGGGAATCTAACCACGATTCGTCGGAGTCCAGTCCGTGGACGGACTGAGCTGTAGCAGCTCATCCTGAAGCGGAACAGTGAAAATAAATGCACTTGTTATCCGACTGTTGCGAGGTGTAACATGGGGGAAAATGTAGTGGAAGATTTAAGGTCTTTGTTCTTCTGAGATGTGACGCTGTGTCACCTGGTAATTGGTTCCAGACGTTGCGACACGACGGATTAGTCTGGTCAGGGGTCGGAATGTCCGAGACGGTTCCTTGGAATTAAATATGGCGTACGTTAGTGAAACGTTACGTACCCTTCTTCGTTGGCAACTTAGTTTTGATCTTCTGACCAGTGTATGAAGTGTGTCTATGGATGTTTGTGTGAATCTTTATGAACCCGTTGGGGACACTTGTACGCCGCCCCCCCCCCCACCTCTATCCCCAGTTCATAACCACCGTAAAAGTTTGTGATTCTTTATAATACGCATATCAATGTTATGTTGGACGTCTTACACTGTCTGAAGTAATTTGGTTTTTAGAGAAGAATACTGGATACCATGAAATTGAACGCGCCATTGCAGGCTGGTGGAGCATAGTAACAGAACAGGCTACCAGCGATTCCCTGTACTGCGATACAGGAAGTAGCCGCATGTGTAACACCGTCGTCGTCATCCTGTCGGGCCATATGGCTAGTTGGGGTTTCACGACATCTTTGTCCCCTAGGCCGGTGTGCTGTATGCTAAGCAGAGAGCAGGAACAGCAACCATTCTTGCATCGCCTCTGTAGCCTATTCTTTACAGTATGAGTCAAATAATCAACAGTTTCGGATTGCGATCCTGTAGTGAGAAGTTTCAGAAAGTAGGTCAGAAATACCGGGAAAGTTTTGAAATGTGGTGCTGGAGGCTGATGGATGATATTAGTTGGACCGGTCGTGTGAAAAATGAAGTATTACATAGAGTCAAGGAGGAGCGGATTATCCTACATAGAATGAACAGAAGGAAGGCTAACTGGATTGGTCACATCTTGCGTAGGAACTGCCTTCTAAAACACGTTATTGAAGGAGGAAGAAATGACGGGATGACGAGGAAGAAGACGTAAGCGGCTGTTGGATGACCTTAAGGAAGAGAGAGGATACTGGAAATTGAAAGAGGAAGCACTAGGTCGCAATGTGTGGAGAACGTACTTTGGATGAAGCTATGGACCTGTCGTAAGACATTACGGAATGAATGAGTGAAAAGTAACAAGATAGGCAATGTACGCATAACGTAACATTTTGGCGCGTTCGCCCAATGCTTATACCTCCGCAGCTGCCCTAAGAGTCTGATACGATTTCATTCGAAAAACCCCTTTTATGGCGATTTTATGTCGCCAACAACAATATAAATGTACTTAGCTCTTCATGTGTAGTGCCCAGTATGAACCAAATACTGGAATTTCTTCGCAGATTTTCATGAAGCCCCAATATCGTATTTCATGGAAATCCGTCCAGTGGGAGCCGCGCTGATACATGCTGCCGGACGGATAGTTGGACGGACACGTCGAAGGTAATAAGCACTTTTTTTGTGACTACGAAAATGCGCCTAACAAAAGGATGTCAATACAGTGACTCACTAAATACACCCTAGACAGTGGATGGTGCCTGACATATTAAAAAAATGTGCTGATGGTTTCTTAAACGTCTGTGCCAGTAGCTCACAATACGTAGCGTTGATGGTAGGATATTTGGTGTAAGAATTACAATGGCTGTCGAAGGAGGCGGTTTTTCTGTAAGATTATTCTGTTAATCTGTAATGCACCTTAGCTGTTGCTGCCAGAAAATGTATTAAGCATTTTCACTCCTTGTTGCTGTCGTCAAATCTTAAACGGTAGCCGCAGAGTAAGACAAGAACGGCCAATTGTCACTGTGCTTAGGTTTATGAAGCCCCACGTCTGTGACGACTTATGGAAGACTGAATTATAGTTCCACTTATTCCTAACCTCGGCACCATCACTAGATGGATATGAGTGGTGGGACTTCACGTTGTCACCTTCCGATATGGAAGAATAGTCCCAAGTACGTATTTGTTAGAAGGCGAGTTGGGCCACAGATGCGGTGCGGACGCATTGGCCAATACAAAAATCCCTACCCTTGATGGATATGAAGCACTTGTCACTCGTATTAATTCAGTGTTCGAATGACCGTTGGAGTCGGAAGAGTATAGTTTGCTTCTAGGTTGTATGCTAATGTCTCCGGTTCATTTAGCTTCGTTCTGATCTTCAAGGACTTTTTTCAAGCATGCGGTTTTCTATATCCTCTCCACACATAATAATTAAACTCGCGCTGATGGCTTTGATTGGAATTCCAGTGCCCTGTATCTAGCGTTGGGCTGGTGCTGTACCTGAGTTTTTAGTCTCTCTCACATGATCGCGAAAAGCGCCTCTTAGCTTCACCATGTCCGCCACTCCGTCTGTCAGTCCTTCCGCATGCATCAGCGCAGCTGTCACTGGTCGGATTTACGTGATATTTGGTACTGACTTCCTTGAAAACTGTAGACGAAGTCGAAATTTAGTTAAAATCGGGCAAAAATATCGCGCACATTACATGAAGCCCTAAGTATGTTTTATTGTTGCCGGCGGCATTTAAATTGCCACAAGAGTGCTCTATTAGAGTGAAATCAGTCTGTTAGGATAGCCGAAGGAGGTATAAACGTTACGCGAACTTGCCACGGTGTTGCGATATACTGCGTGCATTGCCTATCGTGTTTGTTTGTACAACTAGCTTTCCTATTATCGTAATTGCATCCCGGATGTGACATAATTCGCAGATAAGTAAAATTTTCCAGATTACTTAATTTAAACCAGTACACAAGCTTCACCTGCCAAGGATCCTGGTTTATGTAGTATCTGAGAATAGGGATCAGGATGCACGCGGTGGCGCAGTTGGTTGAGGCAGTGCGCTACAAGGTCGCGGGTTCGATTCCTGATGCTGTCACTGGAATTTTTCATTGCCATAATCCTTCCGGCCGCACTATAGCCCTGGGATCGACTCAGCCTCTAACAGAAATGAGTACCAGGAGTATTTCCTGGTACGAAAAGGCGGACGGTGCGTAGAGCTGACAGACCACTTTCATTTGCCGACTCTTTTGAAATCTGGGAACCCGAACCTCCTGGAACTTTATGGGTATGTACAGGCTTGTATAGGGATTGCCTGACCTTTACGTTTTCTGGATGTATGCGAATATTCGTTGCAAAGACTTTTAGCCGTTTGTTAAAAAGGCCTGAATCCAAAGGAGGTTGTAGTGTCGCAATAAAAACGGCATAATTCGTGCCATGCTAATTATTAAGTACATAGGGTAATAATATAGTACACATGTTGCTGTTATAAAAGATTTAATTGTCTTTTAATTGTAATTACTTGATAAAAAGTTGTGTTACACTGCGAAACACTGGGCCGGGTAGCTCAGTCGGTATAGCGACTAACTACGGACTGGACGGTCCGGGATCGAATCCCGGTGGGGACGAGATTTTCCGCCCGTCCAGACCGGCCCTGGGGCCCACCCAGCCTCCTGTACAATGGGTATCGGGTCTTTCCCGGGAGTAAAGTGTGGCAGGGGCGTGCTGCTGACCACTCACTCCCTTCTAGTGCCGCAGTCATGGAGAGTAGAGCTATACCTCTACCCACCCTCTGGGCCACACCGGGCCTGTAAAGGGATCACTTTACCTTCACATTATATATATATATATATATATATATATTCTATTGATTATTGAAGACAACGGGAATGTCTCACCTGAAAATAGTATACAGTTTTTTTTTTCTTCAGCACAAGAAGTATGAAGATAACATCACAAAACTTTTAGTTTTGTGGTATCGTGACGTGTATATGGATCGGGGGTAGGTAGTATATTCTGAGCAGTGTGGGCCAAAAGCGGCACGGAAAAATTTAATTACGCCCGCCGTTGTGGTTGTATCAATAGAAATGCTCCGTGTGATCGTACATTTACACCTTTTCAGAGCCCAGGTGAAGTATTAAATAAGTACGAAATGAATAATTGACATTCCAGGTTTTGGCGTAAAAGAAGGCATCAAGGTCTATTAGAACTACTAATTATTTTCATTAGCTATTTGGCGACACCTATGTTTCGTGGTAGTAACCATGAACCTGGCCTTGCGCCTCATGTATTTTGTTTACCGTAAGTTGTCACTTCATCTTTTTTATTTGAAAAATATAAGTTCATGAGAAATCCTTTTTTGTGATTTTGGAAGTGAAATTTGTGGACGGACAGACGAATATTAAGTATCCACTTTATGCACTTAATGCAAATGTTACATAAGTTGGTCCTGAGCACAATGTGTGTCATGAACCCCTCTAGTGGCAGTAATTTGTGATGCGTATGTTGTATATACGTATTTGAAAGACTAAATAAATGCAAAAGTATGATTATGACTTCATATGTTCCTAATGTGCCACCGACATTGCTCATTTCTTGAGATATGCAAGAACGTTTGTTTCGTACCGTGTATGTTCTCGACACTTCGCCACACTTCTTAACAGTTCGTGGCCCAGATACCAGATGGCACCAGTCTGCACTCTGCAGATTCTTTTCGAAGGGTTTCCCGTTGTACATAATTACTGTACTGTCGCGTAACAAAGATTGCCAGTTGGAATCGACATGAATTACTAAGTTTGTTAGAAAGAGGAATCTTATTGGCATCAATTGCATGCGTCATTTAGAGTAGTTTATATCCACATGTTCTCTGGCCTGTCATAACGTTAAATTGAATACACAGAAGTTCATGTTTTCTGTCGATCGACAGGCAATAATAATAATAATAATAATAATAAACTACACTTTAACATATGCAAGGAAACGGGTACAATTGGACAAAAAACACTGGTATGAATATGTGCCAAAATCATTAGAAACAAGTCAAGGACGCAAGGTAACTATACTGTGGAATCAACAAGTACAAACTGACAAGAACTATCGCCAGCAACAGGCCAGACATTATAATCCGTGATAATTAAAAGGGAACATGTGTGTTAATAGATGTTGCAATCTCAGGAGACAGAAATGTGATTAAAAAAGAAGCTGAGACGATTCTAAATTATAAAGACCTTACAATAGAAATACAGCGCATGTGGAATGTAAAAACAAAGGTGATACCAGTAATAATAGGGGCTACTGGGACTATTTCAAAGTCATTCAGAAAATATGTGAGCAACATACCAGGAAAACGTGAAGTCAAGGAACTACAGGAAACAGCCATATTGGGCACTGCACACATACTTCGGAAAGTACTAATGTAAAAGTACATTAGATTCAACATTGAAACTAACGATATCAGCACCATGAATACTAACAACAGAATAACTGCAACACTGTATTCCCTAGATACACAGTTTGTCTCAGGAATATAAGTATAAATACCCTGCATAAAGGAAATGATGATGATGGTGATGATAGTAATATAATCTACCAAGGACGTAGAGGCCTTACGCCCCACTAACGAGGACGATGTAGTTCAGGGTAGTGAAATATAAGTGAGACAGGTAGTCCTTTCAGAGAAATGAAAGCAAAAAAATCACTCAGATGTATTTTGGGTCCGATCTGTGCGTTGTTTTTTAAACGCACTCTCAGTAACACTAGAAACGTTTATGTGAAAGGTGAATACTTAGTAACTGCTACATGATTAACAAAATTATACAACTGAAATACGTAAGACTGGATTAGTTGTAAGGCATCCGAAGCCTTTCAAATACGCGACATGTGTCTCTAACGGCACAGTGACAACAATACAGTGGCATGTATATTTATCATCACCTGTTCAGATGTTTCAGTTTATTGGCTTTACATTAACCTGTAGGCGTCTTATAAATTCATAAACTCGAAAACACTGTGAATGTGAACAAATTGAAAGATCCTGACATTTAATATTAACTGTAATAAACGGTTTATGGCTGAATTGTAGCAGCAACAGAACTGATATCCCTCTTCTCTTACCCTAGTTATGATTAGCTACAACCCTTGCGCCCTTCCTGCATAATCGACATGTTTCGTGCCGCCAGTCACCTTTAACTTGCACCTGACCCATTCAGCCGCCCAGAACATGAAGCCGGCACGCTCTTCCGAAACGCCGGCATACTGTTATCACTCTGCAAGGAGGAAGAACTCCCGAGACTATAATTTGATCTACTGGGAGTTGTTGAGAGGCTTAATGGCGTTCGTCGATACGTTGTCATGAAAAACTTTGTGAATTCACACGGTATTTACTCAATTATTATACCAACTACTGCATATATATAAAATTTATAAAATTTACACATTAAAACATTAAAAACGCTCCGACATGTTTCGGTCCTAGGACCATCATCAGGGAGCCATATCGTCCTTGCTAAAGTCACTATAAAAAGTCACATTA